>ERZ795055.1110-NODE-1110-length-22526-cov-6.989809_pt1 | contig 22526 bp, 20 predicted proteins | sample MGYA00375139_ERZ795055 | MGnify/ENA primary metagenome ERZ795055 (study PRJEB30184, sample SAMN05720283) | anaerobic digester metagenome | isolation source: active sludge of municipal wastewater-treating anaerobic digesters | place: USA | collected 2015-01-23 ... | reverse complement strand
ATAAAATGTTAAGAATAATGAAGGTGAAACACTCAGCAGAATTTAAAGTCCCCCTTGGGGGATTTAGGGGTAAAACGGGAAAAGGAATGCATCCGGAATTATTTTTAAATCCTTATTTTTGTTGCTTATGGACAAGGATAATAATGAGATCTTCCCTGTGGTTGATGAAGACGGAAAGGAAATTTCTACTGCGCCGCGCACAGTTTGTCATGACGGGAAAAGCAAACTTCTTCATCCGGTCGTTCACCTTCACCTTTTTAATGATAAAGGAGAACTTTTCCTTCAGAAACGTTCAATGAACAAGGATCTGCTCCCGGGGAAATGGGACACTGCCGTTGGCGGACATTTACAACCGGGAGAAAGCGCCGAAGAAGCGCTCAGAAGAGAAAGCGCTGAGGAACTCGGATTAAAAGAATTCAGTTTCAGGTTTTTAAAGAAATATGTATGGGAGTCTCCCCGCGAAAGGGAACTGGTCTATTCATTCACCGGAACTTCCGGAAATAACCCCGAAATTGACAATGCAGAGGTATGCGACGGCAGGTTCTGGACGATAGATGAAATAGAAAACAACCTGGAAAGCGATATTTTTACTCCAAATTTTGTTCATGAATTTAAGACGATTTTAAACAAGGTGTAACCCTTTGTGCTCTTTGTGTAAACCTTTGTGCCCTCGTGGTTAAATAATTCTTTAATATATTTATAAAAATTGTTCATCATGTCTAAAACAGTCCGAATTCTTGTTTTTAACAATGAGATAGAAGCAAAGCTACTTTCTGAGATCCTTACCTCAAAGGAGATACCCCATATAGTAAGATCTTTTCATGATTCTGCCCTGGATGGAGTGTTCCAGGTAAATGCCGGATGGGGAGTCCTTGAGGGTCCCGAAAAGTTCCGCGACGATATTCTGAAGATCTATGAAGAAATGTCCCTGCCGGGCAACCAGATAGAATCAATTTAGCCTTTTCTTTCCTCTTTCAAGCCTTCTGAGCAAAAAGAAGTTTATGATCGCTATCAATCCAAGTCCTGCTGCCAGTAACAGGTAGGCTGTTTTCCAGTTTGGCTCGCCTCCCGTCATCATTGTATATTCCGACATGCCGCCGATACTGGCGATGAGGGTTAAGGGCATAAAAATAGTAGTTATCAGAGTAAGCCTTCTTACAGAGGTGTTCGTTTCATTTGATACCTTCGTCATCAGGTTGTTTAACAACGAAGTATATAATTCCATAAGGCTGGTGACAATTTCGCGGTAGCTTTCCGAAAGCTCGAAAAATTTGGCAAGATGATCATAGATATCCCGGAAAGCGAATATTGCTTTATCAGTTATGAACGGACAATCCATCCTGCAGATTTTAACGAGTATTTCCCTTTCATGGAAAAGGCTCTTCCTGAGGTTCAACAGGTCCTTTCTCAACCTTAAAAGTTCACTTACCTGGAACTGATCGGGTGAATCAATGACCAGGTCTTCGGCTATCTCAAGCTCATCCTCCAGAGCTTCAAAAGCATGGAACTTCTGATCGACAACATAGTCCAATACTACATGCATCAGAAAAGCCGGTCCCGACTTTGCCACCGACGGATCATTCTCAATAATCTTGATCGCATTATTCAGCGGCCTTCGGTCGTCACTGTTTATACCACTTACTGTGATAAGGAAATTTTTACCTATAAAGAAATCTATCTCATCAATATACAAGGTCTTATCCTTATAAGTATAGGCATTGAAGATAATGAAAGTATTCCCCGGGAAATGCTCGATCTTGGGAACCTGACTGCTGTCAAGACAGTCTTCCACCGACAACGGATGAATTTCCATTGTATCTACAAGTGAATGAAGTTCCTCTATTTCCGGCTTATAATAATTCATCCAGATAAATCCTCCCTCCCTGAGCGCCGTAACAGCTTCTTCAGAAGACTTCATGCCATAGAACAATCCGCTCGATGTAAAATGGTAAAATTTTGACTCAGACATTGGCTGCAGATAGGTTGAACGGTAAATAATTGTACTAAGTTAGTAAAAAAGTAATAAGATAAGTGCCTAAAGTGCCTAAAGTGCCTAAAGTTCATAAAGTTCATAAAGTTAAGGGTTTCAGGGTTTCCCACCTGCGCTAAAGCTTCGGTGGGCGATGCAGGGTTTCAGGGTTTAAAAACTCTAAGTACTTTAAGTACTCTAAATACTCTAAGTACTTAAAACACTTTAGGCACTTTATGAACTTTATGAACTTTAGGCACTTTATGAACTAATAATTAACTTTCGTATATTCGCCAGGAAACTTCCGGCGCTAATAAACCATGATATGACCATACAGGGAGAAAAGAGATCTCTTTTTATTTTAAATCCATATGCAGGAGTGATCCCTGTAAAGTTTATAATTTCCGAAGAGCTTAAAAGGAGGAAGAACGAATTATCATATTTCAAGTCATTAAGTATAGATGAATCCGGATCGCGCATAAAGCAGTCGTTCGACAGATATGATATATTCGTTGCCGCAGGAGGCGACGGGACAGTCCGAAGTGTGGCTTCAGAACTGATCGGAACAAATAAGATACTGGGAGTGCTCCCGATGGGTTCGGGAAACGGATTTGCCAAGGAACTTGGTTTCAGAACAAATATCAGGTCATTGCTTAATGATATAAAAAAAGGCGACCAGCTGAGCATCGATGTAATAAAAATAAATAAGATGGTCTGTCTTAATGTGGCTGGTATCGGGCTTGATTCGTTTGTCGCCCATTCTTTCGACAAGCTTAAAACAAGAGGATTCTGGTCATATGTATGGGTCACACTCGGGAACTTCATCAGGCTGAAACCGGTTAAAGTCGAAATCTGTATCTCAGGAGAAGAAAGCATTTCCGAAGATCTTTTTGATCTGACTATTGCCAATACAAGGCAATTTGGCAATAATGCCTATATAGCTCCCGATGCCAGACCTGATGACGGAGTGATCGATATTGTTCTTGTCAGTCCCTTCCCGAAATATCTTGCGCCTCTTATAATGTACAGACTGTTCAGGGGAACTCTCAGAAATTCGAAATATGTTAAGTATCTTAAGACTGATAAAACTGTAATTTTAAAGACCACTGAAAAAAGGTTCCATATCGACGGTGAACCGGTTGAAATAACTGGCGATGTTTCAGTAAGTATCACACCAAAGGTTCTTAAAGTTTTGAAAACCAGACATAATAAATTATAAAGCTTATGAGAAAAATAATTACCACATGTTTATCATTGATTGTTATCTCTTTGACATTTCATCTTTCGGCCCAGCCCCTGAGTGAGATTGAAAAGAACCGCGTTTTACTCCCCAACGGATGGCAGCTCACCCCGGTCGGCAAGATCTTACCTGCAGGAGATCTGCCACTGAACATCAGTATTTCTCCTTCCGGAAAGCTGGCTGCAATAACCAACAACGGCCAGAGCGATCAGTCAATCCAGCTTATTGATATTAAAAAAGGAATCGTAACAGACACAAAGATCATAGGGAAATCCTGGCTTGGTCTGGCATTCTCAGGGAACAGTAAGTTCCTTTATGCTTCAGGAGGAAATGATAATATCATCATAAAGTATAAGATCAAAAAGAAGAAACTAATAAACGTTGATACAATAACCATCGGCAAGCCCTGGCCTGAAAGGATTTCAATTGCAGGGATGGCACTTGACGAATCGAAGAACAGGTTATATGCCGTTACAAAGGAAAATAATTCACTTTATGTAATTGATACACAAACCAGAAGTGTTGTTTCAAAGCATCCGTTGGGAGGCGAAGGTTATACATGTCTCCTTTCTCCCGACAGGAAAACTCTTTATGCCACCTGCTGGGGATGCGATAAGGTAATAATTTTTGATACAGATCAGCAGAAGATAACCGGATCTGTAAACGTGGGTGATAATCCAAATGATATGTGTATTTCTAATAGCGGGCAATATCTGTTTGTTGCCAATGCCAACGACAATAATGTTTCTGTTATTGATACACGCCAGAACAGGGTGATCGAAACTCTGAATACTGCTTTGTATCCTGATGCACCAAGCGGCTCCACTACAAACAGTGTGGCGCTTAGCAAAGACGAAAAGACACTTTTCATCGCCAATGCTGACAATAACTGTCTTGCCGTTTTTGATGTAAGCACCCCTGGAAGAAGTAAAAGTAAAGGATTCATTCCCACTGCCTGGTACCCGACCTGTGTCAGAATAGCCGGGGAAAAGATACTGGTAACAAATGGCAAAGGCCTGTCGTCACTTGCCAACCCATACGGCCCCAATCCGATGCGCAGAGGATCTGAGGTTGTTTACCAGGCCGGCGGCAAGGAACAAAAAATGAAAGTCCAGTATATCGGAGGACTCTTTACAGGAACTCTTGGGATAATTAACTTCCCGGATGACACTCAGATGGGCATCTATTCGAAAGCTGTGTACAATAATACTCCTTATATAAAAGAAAAAGAAATGGTTGCTGAGATACCTTCAGGCAATCCGGTCCCCGGGAAAGTAGGCGATCCTTCTCCCATTAAACATGTATTTTACATAATAAAGGAAAACCGTACCTATGACCAGGTACTGGGCGATATGCCTGAAGGGAACGGAGATCCGACTCTGTGTCTCTTTGGTGAAAAGGTAACCCCGAACCAGCACGCCCTCGCACGTGAGTTCGTTCTGCTTGATAATTTTTATGTTAACGGGGAAGTGAGTGCTGATGGCCATAACTGGACAATGGGAGCTTATGCTACGGATTATCTCGAGAAAAACTGGCCTTCGAGCTATGGAGGAAGAGGTGGTGATTATCCCGGTGAAGGAGGAGAAGAAATAGCAAACAACAGGGATGGATTCCTCTGGGATTTCTGTAAACGTGCCGGAGTTACTTACCGCACTTATGGCGAGTTTGTCGGTGATGACCGCAAACCTACAATTCCGGTACTGGAAGGACATTATTGTAAAAACTATACCCCATGGGTCCAGTCTGTGATGGATACCATCAGATTCCATGAATGGAGACATGATTTTGATTCACTTCTGGCAATAAATGAAGTACCAAATTTTAATACTGTCCGGTTTATAAACGATCATACCGTCGGTCTGAGCCTGGGTAAACCTTCACCCATAGCACAGGTTGCCGATAATGATCTTGCCGTCGGCATGTTTATCGATTACCTGAGCCACTCTCCCATCTGGAAAGAAAGCCTGGTTGTAATTGTTGAGGATGATGCCCAGAACGGTCCCGATCATGTGGACGCTCATCGCAGTACCGCTTACCTGGCAGGTGGATTTGTAAAACAGGGATTTGTCGACCATACCCCATATACAACAACCGGACTTCTACGGACTATGGAACTTATCCTCGGCCTGCCTCCCATGACACAGTATGATGCAGCGGCAACACCGCTCTGGAGATGCTTCAACAACACTCCAGATCATCAGCCATTTAATTGCAGACCGGCTATGGTAAGGCTTGACGAGAAAAACCTTGCAGAAAACCACTGGCAGAGATTAAGTGAAACATTCAACTTTGCAATTGAGGACAGGGTGAATGATAATGATTTCAATGAGGTGATATGGAGATCCGTCAAAGGTCTCGATTCTCCATGCCCTCCGGTCGTAAGAGCAGCATTCTTTATGAACGAAACCGAAGATGATGATTGAAACCACTTTGCTTCCTTTGCGTAAACCTTCGCGTCCTTTGCGGTTTGAGTAAGCATTTTTGTTTAACCGCAAAGTACGCAAAGTACATCGCAAAGTGCGCAAAGGACTTAGGAACCTGAAATTTTGAATCTTGAATCTTGAATCTTGAATTTAAATGAAACGAAGAGATTTTGTCGGTAAAACCATAGCAGCTGGCGGGATTGTTGCTCCGGCAGCTGCAATGTCATCGTTTGACATGCAGGGCAGACCGGTCCCCGTTGATGAGGAGATTGTCATTGAAAAAGCTGCAGAAGGGCAGCCCCACGAAGGGAAAGTGCTTGCTGTTATTCAGCCACATTGCGATGATATCGCATATTTTGCTGCAGGAACCGTTGCAAAACTGATTCATGAGGGATATACCTCTTATCTTATCCGTACCACAAATGACGATGCGGCGGGAGCCGGGAATTCCCCCGGAGAAAGAGTCCTCAACAATGAAAGATCAAATGAAGCTTTCGCGAATGTTATGGGATTCAAAAAAGTTTATGATCTCGGTTACCGGAATCACCGGATGGACGAGTACAACATCCAGGAGATAAAAGGGAGACTGATCTTTCTTTTCCGCCTGCTGAAAGTTGACACGGTCGTGAGTTTCGATCCATGGGATCATTATGAGGAGAATCCCGATCATTATGTCACTGCACGGGCTGTGGAAGCTGCCAGGTGGATGGCAGGCATGAATACTGACTATCCGGAACAGCTCGAAGTGGTTCAGCCTCATTCGGTTATCGAGAGATATTACTATGCAAGGGGGCCCCAGGTATTTAACAGAGTTGTGGATATATCAGGTTTCATCGACAGGAAGGTGGAGGCAAATATGGCAGTTGTATCACAGGGCGGAGGAGGAAATGCCGGATCAACTCTCAGGAAAAAACTGGCAGAGGAAGGTAAGAAATTACCAATCCTGGGTAATGACGACCGTTCCGCCAACTTCAACTATATTAAAAATTTCATGCTCGATAAATATTCCGAATCACTGAGAGGTGTCCCCTCCGACAAAAAAATCGGGGAACAATATGGTCTGGAGTGGGCTGAACGGTTCAAATATTTCGGCCCTGCAAAGGGAGGACTGAATGATTACATCCGGAGCAATACTGTGAAATTATAACATCTCTGTTTCAATTTATCGGGGATGATCCGGGCTGCCTTTCAGAAGGGTGCTGATAAAATTTTCTACGTATTATAATACGTTTTTTAATACGTATTATAATACGTAGATTTTATTTCACATCTACCGGACTTGCCGGATTCAGGATTTGGAACTTTGTCCTTAATTGAGTGAAAAAGTCAATGGCACAACCATTTGTACATCTACAGATTTGCCTGCCTGTGTTCCCGGTTTCCAGTCGGGCATGCTCCTGACAACCCTGACCGCCTCCTCATCCAGGAATGGATGAAGCGACTTGATGACTTTCACATTTTTAACCTTTCCAGCTTTATCTACAACAAAAGTCACATTTACAATGCCGGAAATTTTAGCTTTCATTGCTTCTTCAGGATACTTTATATTATGAGCCAGCCAGTCTTTCATGGCATCCGCACCACCACCAGGGAACTCGGGAAGCTCCTCAACGACAACGAATGCTTCATCCTTTTTTTTCTGTTCGGAAGCATATCTAATGACACTTACTTCAGATTTATTGCCGGTTGATGCATAACCGGCTTTTGTAGTAATAATAATCACTCCGTCTTTCCCTTTTGCCCCATACAGTTTGGTCGCACTTTCATTCTTTAAAACAGAAATTGATTGAATGACTTCAGGACTTATAGAATTTACACTTATATCTTTTATGACACCATCAACCACGATGAGTGGATTTTTCATTGGTTCAGAGCTGCTTATCTTTATGCCTGTATCCTTTAAGGGTGGAATGGCGGCGTCACTGCTTTGCCGTTCTGCAGAAGGCAGGCTTCCTGTACTTTTTTCGGACGGTGGTGGTGGCGGTGGCGGTGGCGGCGGAGGAGGGATACTGCCTTCATAATTTACAACTTCCAGGGTATCCTGAACCATTACTATCTTCATTTCAGAATCAAATACTGGTTTCAATACCTTCGATTTGTATCCGACATAAGAAACAACGAGCAACGCGTCACCTGAAACATCGGAAAGCCTGAAAAATCCCTTTTCATCCGAAAGTGTGCCAACTGTTGTCCCTTTGATCACTATAGCTGCTCCTCCGAGTGGTTTTCCCTCCGTCTGAACGATAGTCCCTTTAACCTCCTCTGCCGGGGTAGCGGAAACAAGAGTTGCCTTTTCTGGTTCAGTCCTTATTATCTGTCCGGTTTCTCTTATTGACACTGTGTTCTCTACGGCTGGAGCTTCAGCCGTTCCGATATCCGCAACTTTGGTTTCTTCAGATTGGATAACTGTCATCGGTGCATTTACTCCCTCCTTTTCATTTACGCTGATATATCTGTATTCCGGTTTTGAGAATGAATACAGGATAATTGCAAAAACAGGAAGGATAAGAAGTACTTTAAGCTTCCTGAATGGTGAGGTTACTATTTTTTTCATCATTTGAAATCGTTTTTTGTTAAATGAATAATTAAATGAATTTGTAAGGCTGATGACCTTTGAGCTGAACAGCTGATTTATAAGAGTTGCCCTGTATGTTGCAGGATTTTCAGAGACAAGAAGGGCTTTCTCATCAGCAAGATACTCATGGTTCTGCCTTATGAAACCGGAATAGATCCAGACGAACGGATTTATCCATTGTACAATACGCAGAATTTCGGAAAGCAGAAGGTCAAGCCAGTGTTTCTGGTGAACATGAACGAGCTCGTGATTCATGATCTCCCTTGCCTCATCCTCTTCGACTGCAGGATCGATAAAAACATAATTGAAAAATGAGAATGATGAAGGGAACCCGGAAATTCTGATGAGCTTTACCCGTCCGCTATAGTTTACAGATGCCCCGCGTATAGCTGCACTGAGTGAAAGAAGATGACGCATCATTCTGTAAATGAAAAACAATACGCCTGAAAAGTATAAAATGAACAATGCTTTCATTTGAATGGACTTACCCGATAAAAAGCCTTCCGGATTTGTAATTAAATTTTCAGTACCTGCTGAAGTTGTTCCTGTTCCGGCATTTGAATTTGCCGGTATTTCAACCTGATAATGAATTGTAATTAAAGGGAAAACAAATGAGACAATGATCCCGGAAAGCAGGAATAATCTGTTCAGTGAGAAGAATCTTTCGTTCTGCAGGAATAGTTTATAAACCAGTGCAAATCCGGTCAGCCAGAGCGCCGATTTTATTAAATACAATGCAACTGCTTCCATCATTTTGATTTTTTGACCATTTTCAGTTCTCTTTTCGTATCCTCAAGAAGCTCATCCAGATCCTGTACCGAAAGATCTTTTTCCTTTGCAAAAAAGGACGCCATGGCCGGAAACGAATTGTCGAAATAGCTTTCCAGCAGTCCGAAAAGCTGGCTTCCGGAATACTCGCTTTTTGAGATAAGCGGAAAATAGACATAAACGTTCCCATATGCTTTGTGCCCCACAAATCCTTTCTTTTCAAGTACCCTGACAACAGTTGAAACAGTATTTCTTGCAGGTTTGGGATCTTCAAAACGGTCACGTATATCCCTGACCAGTCCTTCACCCAGATCCCATAATATCTGCATTATTTGTTCCTCTGCTCTTGTAAGTTGCATATTTACATGAATTTATATTAAAACATCGCTCAGTTCCTGAACATGCGGCATCCGGCGTCCAGCCTGCGGCATCCGGCGTCCGGCGTCCGGCGTCCGGTGTCCGGCTTCTGGCTTTCGGCTTTCAGCTTTTGTTTTCCGACTTCCGGCTTCCGGCTTCCGACTTCCGACTTCCGACTTCCGGCTTCCGACTTCCGACTTCCGACTTCCGGCTTTTACTATCAATCCTGCAATACAAATATATGACTATTTTTTTAGTCATGCAAATATTTTTAAGAAAAAATGACTATTTTTTTAGTCGATGATTATCTGAACATTTTTAACTAATTTGCGGATCATAATCTAAAACCATTTAAACAATGAAAAAGCATATTATTTCAACTTTTACCCTGACGATTGCTGTTTTTATTGCAATCACTTCCTGTGCCCAGAAACCAAATAAACTCACCGGTAAGGAAAAGAAAGCCGGATGGGTTCTTCTTTTCAACGGAAAGGATTTTACAGGCTGGCGCCAGTATAACGGCACTGCAATGCCAAAAAACTGGGTTATAGAGGATAATGCCATGAAAGTATTTACAGGTGAAGGCAAAAAACCCGGACAGGGAGCCCAGGGTGATATTATTTATGCAACGAAACAATTTAAAAACTTCGAGCTGTCCATCGACTGGAAAACAGCTGAGATGGGGAATTCGGGTATCTTCTATAATATAAAGGAGACTCCGGGACAGGCAATTTACGCTTCTTCACCCGAAGTACAGGTACTTGATAATGTAAAAGCCACCGACAATAAGATCGACAGCCACCTGGCAGGATCATTATACGACATGCTGCCAGCTGATCCTAAAACTGTAAAACCTGCAGGAGAATGGAATACAATAGTGATACGTCTGAAAGACGGAAAGGTAACTCATACCCAGAACGGAGTGAAAGTTGTAGAATATGAACTCTGGACACCGAAATGGGATGAAATGGTTGAGAACAGCAAATTCAAAAATTTCCCCGGGTTCAAGGCAGGTATCCCGAAAGAGGGCTATATAGGACTTCAGGACCATGGTTATACTATCTGGTTCAGGAATATCAAGATCCGGGAACTATAACTTTTATAAGTCATTTAATTTAATAACCCTTCGCGTACTTTGCGATAACCTTTGCGTACTTTGCGGTTAAGAAAGCATCGTTGTTTAACCGCAAAGGGCGCAAAGTCTTACGCAAAGAGCACAAAGGTCCCGATATATATCCGGATCACGAAGGAGATTCAGAGTTCTGCAAATTTAAAATGAATAAGGTCAGTTAAATATTTTACCAAAAACTATATCCATGAGAAAAACGATCAACAGGGCGCTTAGCCTGGTTTTATTTGCATTCATTTTCCTGATAAGTAATGTTTCCGCGCAACAGCTATCGGATTACAGCTATAACGGAAAACTTGATGTACTGAATAATGCCGTCATGAATGAGACCCAGTTCAACGGCTACACAAATCACTGGTGGAACGATTATGAAAAATGGTACAGGTATGGGAATTTCTATAAAATAAGCATTCCCGACGTTGAGAAGAAAATCGTCCAGAGCAAGATTGATATTGCTGAAGATATGAAAGTTCCCGGCCTCTGGATGCAGGAAGGTTTTATAATGAACTGGTTGTCGGGCCAGTGCAGTACCCTTGAAAATCCGTCCGCTTCCGAACTTACCTCCGCCGCGGCTAAAGGAAACGTTCTTGTGATCACATCACCGGCTACTGAAACAGGCAGAATGCTTCTGGGAAAATACTCCAGGAACGCTTCATGGAAAACATCCCTGAAAAGCTACCAGTTCAATGATCCTTTCCTGAAAACAATCGATGCCTTTATGCTGGAGAACGGAGCAAAAAAGATATTCGTTATATCCTCAGCAGATAATGCATCAGCACTGAGGATAAAAGATCTGTTGGAGAATGTAAAAAAAGTTATCACAACATACGACATGCATAAAGGCTGGTTCGGGACTGAAACACTTTTGAAATCAGTAACATGCACACCCGGACATCCTCTGGAAATTATCGGAAAAGGAATGAACGAGGGAAATTCATGGTTTGTATTCAGCGGATATATGGATTTCCTGATGAAGGATGAACTGGCCGGATGGCTGGCGAGAACACAACTTCCGGTAGTTGCTGATGTTGGCTACTCGCCGATCTATGGCCTCGATAATTATAACGGCCTCCAGGTGCAGGATATGCAGACAAAAGAATCGTGGATCAATTATGCTCATAGTAAAAATGGTTATGTTTTCCGCCCTGTTTATGATGTTTCAAGCGATCAGTATAAATATGACGGATATATTGCATCCGCAGGTAATAAGCTGCAGATCGATACTGAAGGTGTTCCGTTTATTGTCCGCACCGGTAACCTGCTCGATAATCTGATCCCGTCAATGATCGTGTTCATCAAAAAAGGTGAAAAGCTGACTCAGAAACTGCTGTTTGATGCTATAATGGACAGCCGTGAAGTCGGTGTGCTTGATGACGGAGTGATCATGGGACCTGAAGAATACCGTACTGCAATGCAGATGCTCCTTCTCGACAGACTTTATCTTGAAAATTATTATGGCGATCGCATTGATCTGCAGGCTGAAGTGAAAGATTATACCCTGAACCTGACAATTACGAATACTTACGACAAACCGGTTTCAGGTAATTGTGATATTCAGCTGCCGAAAGGTGTAATAACCGACGGCATTCTGAGCTCTTCAGTAACTATACCGGCTAAGACCAGCCAGACCGTCCAGCTGAAGATCAGACCCGATGCTGAGGGAATGGATTATCCCAACCCGATAGCAGCAGGTTTCAAATGGGGCGATAACAGGAAATATACTATGTGCGTGATGGAAATGCCGCCGGCAATATCTGTCCACAGGATCATATACGGACATACTCCGGTTGTTTCCTTCCCGGTATCCATACATAATTTCACAAATGAAGTTAAATACCCGGTCACAGTCAGGGTACTTGACAAAAACAAACCCGGGAAACCGGTATTTACTGCCACTCAGTTTGGAACAAATCCCACCGGCACATTCACCGATCTGAAGTTTGACCTTAAGGTTCCTGCAGGTAACTTCGATGTTGAGGTAACTGCACTTGGAGTAAAATCTATAACCCAGATGGGTGTCGGGAAAGCATCAGGCAAAGTACTCGCCTACGCGATGGATCTGAATTCTGATGGTGTCAATGAATTCAGGCTTGAAAATGACAGCATCCAGGTTACATTGCTTGCAACCGGCGCACGGGTTATTGAGTACATAGTAAAGAGCCGCAATGATAATGTCCTCTTTAAATTATGGCCTGAAAAATCTGGTGATGACAAACGTCCCAACAGGTCATGGGGTTACTATCCCTACGGAGGATTTGAGGATTTCCTCGGACAGGCCAGTATGGAAACACATAAGGTTTATGATGCCGAACTTATAAAGAAGGATGGCGATTATGTACAGGTTAAGATGAGCGCCGATTATTACGGCAACAAGCTCGAGAAAACATTCACACTTTATGGCAATTCCCCGCTTCTTGAAGTAAGATATGCCCTCAGGTTCATTAATCCTGAAGCAAATGTAATCGGTCCCCAGCCAATACTTGAAATGGGGAAAACCCACTGGACAGAAGATGTATTTACTGTTCCCACTATAGGAGGAAATCAGGAATTCAGGATGAGACCGGAACAGTATTATGGAAGAGCATTGATGATTGAAGAAGGATGGAATGCCGGTTATGATGAAAAGGAAGATGTTTCATTCATCGGAGCATTCCCGGTTTCACAGCCCCATTTCCTGCATATGTGGATGAATCATCCGATAAACAATGATGCACATCATTATTATGTTGAATTCCAGCCATGGACACCCATATGTCAGAAGACGACGATGTATTTCACCTACTACCTCTGGGGATCAGGAGGTCCGTGGGAATCAGCACTTAAGGAAATGAGGAACAGAAATTTAATTTCAGTACGTCAAAAGTAACCAACAAATAATAAAATAATGAAGATAAAATTTCAAGTCATCAGACTTATCTGTCTTGCAGCACTTATTATATTCCCTTCGGCGATATCTGCACAGGGAAAGCAGAAAGAAGAGCTCCAGATTAAAAAGATCGAGCTGGCATATCCATGTCCGGCTATTCCCTTCTATCATTTCAGGGCTGAGGTTTCTTTACCCAGGCCGTCTATTATTGAAGTCGAAGCTGAAGTAAACGGGAAAGTTCTGAGGTATCTGAACCTTCACAAGGCAGGTGAGGAAGAAGATCCCTCAAGACCTGCCATGACGCACAGACCACCTTCAGGAGCCGGACTGTCACAGGATAATACCCTTTACCAGGATATGACAGTGATCGGCTGGGTGAAATGGCAGCCCGGGCAGGATTACAGGGTGAAGCTGAGCGTCAGGATGAAAAAAAGTGTTCAGGCAGCTGCAGGAGATCAGTTTATAACTTCAACAAAAACTATCACTGCTCCGGGGAATGTAAAAGTCTTTGATCCTGCATGGAAGAATTATAAATCGGTTGTTCTCAGCGAAACAGCAGGTATCGACAGAAAAGCCGAGCCGGTTGAGGTACTGCTCCCCTTCTACCCCGATGAAGCAACAGACCTCAAAAGGGAGATAAGAGTTGTATCTGTAGACCCCGATACATATGAGTTAAAAGAAGTCCCTTCGCAGGTCTATGATTTCCAGCAATATCTTGTTGAAGATGATCTTGCACCCGATGAAAACGGAAAACCGACACGCGATGTGCCTGTATGGCTTCCGACAGTCTCTGTAAGACTTTCATTTCTTGCAGATGTCCCGGCCAGGACAAGCCGTGTTTTTCTTGTATATTATAACAACAAGGATGCCATTGCCAAAGTTTATAAATCCGACCTTGTTGTTCAGGGTGAGAATCCCGGACTGCAGATCGATAATCAGTATCTTTCTGTAGTCCTTCATCCAAAATCGGGACATCTCGATCAGATAACCCTGAAAAGCAAACCTGAATTTCCGATTTACCATCGTAAGGAGACTAACGGTGCCATTCACTGGAACCCTGAAATCTATACACCTCCCAGACCCTGGACCCATACATCCGACTGGGATCCGCCACAGAATATAAGCTCATTTTCCGGTCCTGTGAAGGCCGAAAGCGCGGTATGGGGAAATCTCCGGGAAATACCGGAAGTAGATGCTTCAGTGAGATATGAATTTTATCCCGGTAAACCATATTTTATAAGTTCAACCACACTGAGGATAAACGAGACGATGCATTGTATAGCGCTTCGGAATGCCGAGATAGTCATCAAAAGAGAGCTGATAACACATGCCGCCTGGTATGATGTTATAACAGATAAGGTAATAACATACGATGTGACCAAAATGCCCGATCTTACTGACCTTTTCATGGAAGCAGATGTTCCATGGATCACTTTCTACAACGAAAAAGAAGGAGTGGGCTTTGCAGGTATTCAGCTCAGCTATTCAAATGCAGGACTCGAAAATTCGCCACGGCTTCTCAATCCGTTCTTTTATATTACAGGGGGACCGTGGATCTACTGGGCAAGAGCTTTATCACTTACTTTCCTTTCTTCCAATATGCAGCAGATGGTACCTGCAATGAAAGGGAATGTCTTTTCAGAAAAATGGGCATACCTGGTTTATGAAACAGCTAAAGGTTCTGAACCTTATGCTCCGGTCCTTGCACAACTTAAAGCCCTGACAAATCCCTTAAGGGTTCAGCTTGTCGAAGAGGTCGATGACAGAGTCTCTAAAACAGTCACCGAGCTCTTTGTGGGCGATGGCGCCAGCGGCTGGGAAGGACGGGAGACGGGCAGACACTCATCGGAGCAGAAGTAAAGAATCAGAGGGTGAGGGGGAGATGAGGTGAGGGGGAGATGAGGAGAGAGGGAGATGAGGAGAGAGGGAGATGAGGAGAGGGGGAGATGAGGTGAGAGGGAGATGAGGTGAGGAGGAGATGAGGTGAGAGGGGGAGATAAGGTGAAGGGGGAGATGAGGTGAGAATACTACGATAATTATGAGCCACGTAGCAGCGGCCTGCAATGGAAAATAAGTATTCCGTTACAGCTTTTTTTTTTGAAACTTATTCTGACTTCCTGTAAGCCTCCTGATTGTGATTCTACCCGGCAAAATCTATGATATCTAATTTAATTATTTCCCAGTGTTTTCCCTTTAAACAAACAGGATCAAAATCATCATCTGCATTTTTAAAATCCGTAAAATTCTTCCTGATTTGATTCTCGTCATGGGTATAAGGATATCTTTGCTTATGCAGGGCAATCATTCTTTCATATGAATATTCATCTTTTAATTCATGGATATCCCAAAAATCCTTTTTCCTTCCACCACTGGAAATAACATCAATTTTCATGGCAACAATTTCATCCACTGTTGCCAATCTGATACCCTTAATCAGCACTTTCTCCTGAATAAATCTATCCGTAGAGAACAGATCCAATTTAACGCAGTCATTTTTGCTCCTGCCAACGAAATATGATTTCCCCATGCCAACAATACTGACATTAGTAGTATCGACATATGAATATGTATTATGCAAAAATGTATCTATGGCTGCAAAGTTAATTGAATCATATGGAGCGTCTGAAAACAAATCTATATCGGCTGATTCCCTGTGCCCTCTGTACAAGCTCAGTGCAGTTCCTCCGATTAACCTGAAAACATCAAACTCCCTGGCTGCCATCAATTTTTTCAAAACATTTAACAACAAGGGATTTAGTGTGTTGTAATATAGTTTATTAACCATGTGTTCTTAATATTTCACTTATTGTCTTTCTACCATAGAAGTCGATGATTTCGTTTTTCTCAATGTCATTACCTCTTTCAAATACTCTTTTTATAACAGCATTCTTCTGGCTTACCCAGTTAATGTTTTCCATTTTTGTGTCCCAAAACAAAGCCCGCCTCAATTTGCTTAAATCAGGATGTTCTTCAAATTGACCTTTTTTCTTCTCTTTTATATCATGATATACCTGTAAAATCATAAAATAACCTTCTTCTATCCCAAGTGCCCGCTCAATTTTTAAAGCAATATTAATATTCATCCTCCGCTTTCCTTTGGTAATTGAAACCAGTGTCTGAGGATACTCCTTCAAAGAAATGGCAAATGGACCCTTGCGCAGTTGAAGTTTTCTGAGTTCACGGTCAAGTATAAATCCAGGGTGAACTCCTTTTATGATTGATAATTGAGTATTCATGATACAAATATAAACATTTTTGTTTACATGAATGTGTTAATATATTTAATCCAGTTAATGCACAAGCCGTTTGAGGTTGATTCCAATCAGGTTGGAATTTCTATCATTTTATCCTTTAATTTTCTCAGTGAAACCAGTCATATTGAAATGGATTTTTACCTTTGATTCAATTATCTTCATCCTCTGTACTAAGTCAATCCAGATTAAAAACCATAAAATACGAAAAAATGAAAAAGTTGATTGCAGCAATTACAGGTCTTCTGCTTGTCATAATATTACTGACTGGACTGAAAAGCATCCCACAGCAGGCTGTTTGTACTTACAACAAGGATTCGATGATAGTTGTGATGCGATTCGAACGAAAAGTTAAACCTGAATATATTTCACTATTCAAGAAATCATTTGATAAATGCAGGGCCGAGGTACTTGCCAAAGAACCAGGATGCCTCGATTACTCGTTGTTCCAGTCGTATCACGACAGCACGCTTTTCTGTCTTACCGAGGCATGGGCAACAAAGGGAGCCCATAATGATCACATGAAACTGGAACATACAATAAAGCATCTTGCCGAGATCAAGGGTATTAACGACCCCGCTTTCAAATCAAAAACTAGTTATACCTACTGGATCTGCCCTGGCGTAAATACCATAAAATAAACATTATCAGGACTCTGAGCACCCTGGTGATGCGCTTTGAGGGGCTCTGTGTCAGGGAAAATTTACTCAACCGGGACGCAAAATGATTGAATTCTATTTCCTACTTTTGACCTCTTAAAAGAAAAAAATTGTTTAGCTCAAAACAACTTCTGATCTTTTCCCTGATCTTTCTTTCAGGAGGGATTTTGCTTTATTCCCAGGAAAAGGCTGTGAACCGTGATAAATACCGTATTAATATTTCACGAACCAGCGAGGAAATGAAGATTGACGGTATACTTGATGAGAAATCATGGCAGGATTCAGAGAAAGCTGAAAATTTCATACGTGTAACACCTGTAGATACAGGGTATGCAGTCGCACAAACTACTGTTTTAATCACTTATGATAAAACAAATTTATATGTAGGAGCCATTTGCTATGACCCTACACCCGGAAAAAGACCTGTTGAGTCTCTCCGCAGGGATTTTGAATTTGGTAAAAACGATAATTTCAGGGTCCATATAGATACCTATAATAACCTTACCAACGGGTTTGCCTTCGGAGTCTCTGCAGCGGGAGCCCAGGCTGACGGAGTGATAAACAACGGGAACCAGTCGAGCTTTACCTGGGATATCAAATGGAGAAGTTCCGTAAAGAGCTATGACGACAGATGGGTTGCCGAGATGGCTATCCCATTCCGAAGTCTGCGTTATTTCGGTGGTGAAAAAGAATGGGGAGTCAACTTTGGCCGGCTCGATCTTAAAACAAATGAAAAATCAGCATGGGCTCCTGTTCCGCGCCAGTTCCCCCATAACTCCCTGCCACATGCCGGAACTCTGGTCTGGGACGAACCGCTCGATAAAGCAGGCCTGCGCCTATCCTTCATCCCTTATGCCACCGGATCAGTAATTAAGAATACTGAAGCAGGGGACCCTGCAAAATGGAAATGGAATGCAGGATTTGACACCAAAATGATATTGTCGACATCGATGAACCTCGACCTGACAGTCAATCCGGATTATTCCCAGGTTGAGGAAGACAGACAGCAGACTAATCTTGATCGGTTTGAATTGTTCTATCCTGAAAGACGACAGTTTTTTCTTGAGAACAGCGACCTTTTTGCCAATCTCGGGAACAGCCAGGCACGTCCTTTCTTTTCAAGACGTATCGGACTTAATGTTCCGGTGAATTTCGGAGGAAGACTTACCGGAAGGATCGGGAAAAAATGGAGGATCGGGATGATGGATATGCAGACCGGATCAAAGGGTGAAAACCTTTCCGGTAATTACGCGGTTGCTGTTCTGCAGCGTGAGATCTTCAGCCGTTCCAGCATTGCCGGATTCCTTGTTCATAAACAGATCACCGGAACATATGATGATTCTGAGTTCACCGGATACCGTTACAATAGTGTGGCAGGGCTGGAGTATAATTTTGCAACTGCAGATAATAAGTTGCAGGGGAAGACATTCTATCATCAGTCATTTTATCCCGGAGCTGACATGAATGCTGCTGCTGTTTCAGGAAATATCAGCTATTCCACACAATACCTGAAAGCCGGAATCGATCAGTCGTGGATAGGTTCGGATTACGTTGCCGAAGCCGGATATATAAGGAGAACCGGTTTATATGAGATCACACCGGCTGTCAGCTACCTTTTCTATCCCTCAGGATCAAAAAGGATCCTGAGTCATGGTCCTGCCGCCAGCTTTGATGCGATCTTTGATCCGGAATTCACCCTTACCGACCGGGAAACAGAGCTTTCTTATATCATAGGATGGCAGAATAAAAGCCAGCTTACTGTCAGTGTCGAAGAACAATTCGTTAAGCTAAGCAATGCTTTTGATCCTACAAATACTGGGGGAGAAAAGCTTCAGGCCGGAAAGCAGTTTCACTGGAAAAATGTCAGGGCTGGATTTAATTCAGATGACCGGAAGTTATTCAACTATGAAGTGACTACAGGTATCGGAGGTTACTATAACGGTAAGCGCTGGGACATAAACGGACAGATGAACTACCGGGTACAACCTTATGGAAGCATCGGAATGACAATGAGCTATAACAACATCTCATTACCCGAACCTTACAACAGTGCAAAACTGATCCTTGCAGGACCCACACTTGACATAACCTTCACGGATAAAATATTCCTCACCACATTCGTACAGTATAATAACCAGATCGATAACCTGAATATGAATATGCGCTTCCAGTGGCGTTTTGCCCCCGTATCGGATCTGTTCATCGTTTATACGGGAAATTCATACACCGAAAATTTCGCGAATAAAAACCGGGGACTGGTAGTTAAGATATCTTACTGGTTTAACTGACAACATTAACTACCTTTAAACATTCTTCGGGAAGTTGATTTTGATAACACATTCTTCAAGCTTGAAAAGTCTTATGAAACAAATCATCATTTCAATCATTTCATTACTGCTTGCCTTTCAGCTGACGGGCCAGCCGTCAAAGCCTGTCAGAATCGGAATTGCCGGATTATCACATTCTCATGTTCAGCCTTTATTAAGGAATATGAAATCTCCCTGGTTTGAAATAGTGGGTATTTACGAACCCAACAGTGAAATGGCAAGTGGTCAGAGCCTGAGACCCTCAGGGGCGATATGATTTCCGGAATAATTATTTACGTTTATAAATATCTGCCTCCTGTATCTCTTTAAGGAATAATGTCCTGGGTGAATTATAGAAATTCATAAAATCATCGGGGAAAGGTTTTGCCGGCATCTGAACCGGAGGCATTCCCGGTACCTGCCGGAATCCCCGCGGCATATAAGCATGTCTCCATGTCAGAACATATCCGACAGGATATTTGTTTAAAACAGGAAGTAATACCGTTGACCACCAGTTTTCCATCCCCCTCCGCTCTCCGGTTTCACTCAGAGCGGTAAGTTTATTACGTTTCAGAGCTTCGGCAGTTACGAAATTCAGCGCTGTGTCGAGCTCAGGTACGAACTGCTCTCCCCGGTCATACATATCCAGTGAAAGCATGTCGATGATATCGTCACCCGGATAGCCCTTCATGTATTGTTCCAGACTGGTTACCCTGTCGGTATTATATGCATAAAGAATATTATGAAACCCCTTTTTATCACGCAGAAATTCAACTGTATAGCGCCACAATGACGCATATTCCGAATCTGTACATATATCCGTCCCCCACCAGAAGAATGATCCTGAATGCTCATGATATGGTCTGAATATGATAGGGATGGGGGTGCCATCTTCATCTTTAAGTCCTGCAAAAAACTCCGCCAGCCGTCCGAGCCAGGTATTGAACATCTCATGATTCTTACCCCCCGGGAGTATCGATGCGACCACTTCTCTTGAACTGACATCCCATGCCGTACCATGCATGCTCCACCTGCGGGTGCTTGTATCGGGAAGCTGAATTGTGAGGGGATTTTTGGCATGCCAGCTGATAGTTATCACACCTCCCCTCCTATAATGGATTTTTATCTGTTCGGCTATCTGGGCAAAGCTGACTGAATCGATACTCCGTTCATCACCCAGTTCGATATGTCCCAGTTCAAATCCGGCAACAGCCGGATAATCGCCGGTAAAATCCTTTGTATCCGAACGGCCTTTTTCATACCACCATGATCTCCCATACATCAGGTCATCCTGATGCCCATACATCACTCCTTCATTCTGAAGTTTATAGAGCGATCTGAAAAGTGTTACAGTCTCCTTTGTTGCAAGCCTGTCGGCAGGAGAAGGAGATTCTGAGCATGAAAAAGCTAAAGGAATAGCGGCTGCAAATAATACTGTAATTAATGATCTCATATGATTGTTTTAACCATGTTAATGTATTTATCATGTAAAAATACCCATTATCTTCCAATACTTTTATTCCAAATATTACTTTTGCAGCTTCATTATTATGAACAGCAAAAGTAAGATATGGCATTGGCTGGCTGTTGCACTTTTATCCATGATATGGGGTACCAGCTATATTCTGATGAAAAAGGGACTGAGGTCTTTTTCAGCCTATCAACTGGCTTCCCTCAGAATTCTGATCTCATTTATTTGCACGTTACCTTTTGCATTGCGCAGCCTCCCAAAATTCAATAAGAAGAATTTCCGTTCAATATTCATTATAGGATTCTTTGGAAGCGGAATTCCTGCATTCCTTTATCCGCTTGCTGAAACAAGGATAGACAGTTCCCTAACAGGAATGCTGAACACTCTGAGTTCAGCATTCACTTTGTTAATAGGTATTTTATTTTACAGAAGAAAAGCTATCAGGTCTCAGATCGCCGGTGTGTTCCTGGGATTTGCCGGAGCAGCAGGATTGCTTTACAGCGGCCCTTTGTCAATTAATTATTATGGCCTCTTTGTGGTGCTTGCAACTATCATGAACGGATTAAGCAATAATGAGGTAAGTGCTGTGGAAGGATTGAACGGTTTAGAGATCACTTCCCTTGCTTTTCTTATAGTGAGTCCCGTTGCACTGGCCCTGTTTCTGGGCACAGATATAAAGGCAATTTTTCTTACACCTGACTGGCTTCTGAATTTCGGATATATAGCAATCCTTTCTGTAGCCGGAAGCGCATTTGCCAATGTAATTTACTATTTTCTTGTCAGGGATACTTCACCGGTAGTGGCTTCGGTAGTGGCATATTTCATCCCGATTGTGGCAACAATGTGGGGACTTGCAGATAATGAACATCTGGCTCCTTCAATGTTTATTTCCGTACTGCTTATCCTTGCTGGTGTTTATCTCATCAACAGGCCCGGTGCCCTGAGAAAAATAAAACAAATCAGTAACAGAGCTTTAGGTATAAATGCCAGTTCCGGCAAATGAGTAAGTTGCCAGGCTGAAGCAGGAAAATGAAAACAGAGATTACTCCGCTTGTAAAAAACCTGAGTGGTGTTATCAAATTGCCGGAACATTTCGATTACAAAAAAGAGAGAACTGATTTCCTGATCAAAAAGTATTCCTGAAATGGAAGTGAGAAAAATATTAAGAAAATTTAAACTGTAATGACAGCCGGCGAATTCATCAGATCACTTAAAAGCTAAGCCCTCCATCGTTGCATCCTCCGCTGAAGCTGCGGATGCCGAAGAAAGCTTCGGAAAGCGAATCCCTCCTGCGCTAAAGCTTCGGAGGGCGAAGGTGGGGCGTGCTGGATTCGAACCAGCGACCTCTTGCCTGTCAAGCAAGCGTTCTGAACCAACTGAACTAACGTCCCTTTACTATCACTCTTTGAATATCTTATAATTAATTAGCGTTCTGAACCTCCCGATAGCTATCGGGATGAACTAACGTCCCTTTACTATCACTCTTTGAATATCTTATAATTAATTAGCGTT
>ERZ795055.1109-NODE-1109-length-22568-cov-4.973793_pt1 | contig 22568 bp, 19 predicted proteins | sample MGYA00375139_ERZ795055 | MGnify/ENA primary metagenome ERZ795055 (study PRJEB30184, sample SAMN05720283) | anaerobic digester metagenome | isolation source: active sludge of municipal wastewater-treating anaerobic digesters | place: USA | collected 2015-01-23 ... | reverse complement strand
GTTATGATAATGTGACAACCCTTGTTGAAGAAGCACGGACCATCTTTCCGGCAACTATTCCTGCAATCGACGGCAATACCTATAATATAAGGGAACTATCCGCCAGGAACCGGCTCCATGATTAAAGTCCTTTCACACGGCCGGAATTAAAGCAAAGAATAACTATCTTTGCCACCACCTTTTTAATATGCAGGAAAAAATACTGATACTCGATTTTGGATCCCAGTATACCCAGCTTATAGCCAGAAGGATACGTGAGATGTCCGTTTACTGTGAGATCCATCCCTACAACCATTATCCAGAGCCCGATAACTCTGTTAAAGGATTTATCCTTTCGGGCAGTCCTTACTCAGTAAGGGATAAAGATCATCCCGACCCGGATATCTCGGGAATAAGAGGCAGCTATCCTCTTCTTGGTGTGTGTTACGGAGCGCAGCTTCTGGCACAGAAATACGGTGGAAATGTGATGCCGGGAAAAATCCGGGAGTATGGTAATTCTAACCTTGTTCATGTCAATGAATCGGATCCTCTGTTTTACGGAATAAAACCGGGAACCCGTGTCTGGATGTCTCACGGAGATACTATTGAACAGCTTCCAGAAGGATTTCAGATAACCGGCTCGACAGCAACCGTAAAAGCCGGAGCTTACAGGATAGTCGACGAAAAGACCTGGGGAATTCAGTTCCATCCGGAGGTCTATCACACCACCGACGGAGCCCGGATGCTTGAAAACTTTGTCTTCGGTATTTGCGGCTGTTCACCCACCTGGACACCTGATTCATATATAGCGACCGCGACAGAATCACTCAGGAAAGAGCTTGGAAACGACAAGGTTATTCTTGGCCTTTCGGGCGGAGTCGATTCATCAGTTGCGGCATCATTGCTTAACAGGGCAATAGGAGGCAATCTTACCTGTATTTTCATCGATAACGGCCTGCTGCGGCTTAATGAGTATGAGTCGGTCCTGGACTCATATAAGGATATGGGACTGAACATCAAAGGCGTTAAGGCAGGCGACAGATTTCTTGATCAGCTTGAAGGTGTTATTGATCCGGAACAGAAAAGAAAGATAATTGGCAGGGTTTTCATAGAGGTATTTGAGGAGGAAGCAAAGAAGGTCAGAGATGTAAAATGGCTTGCACAGGGCACCATTTATCCCGATGTCATTGAATCAGTTTCTGTCAACGGACCCTCTGCAACCATAAAATCGCATCATAATGTGGGAGGACTTCCGGAAAAAATGAACCTGAAAGTTATTGAGCCTCTTCGTCTTCTGTTCAAGGATGAGGTCAGAAGGGTAGGCCATGCTCTCGGTTTGCCTGATGCGATTCTCAGGCGTCATCCTTTTCCGGGGCCGGGTCTTGCCATCAGGCTTCTGGGCGTAATGACCAGGGAAAAGCTTGATCTTCTCAAGGAAGCTGATCATATCTTTATTGAAGCCCTTAAAAATCATGGGCTTTATGATTCGGTATGGCAGGCCGCAGTGATACTTCTTCCGGTGCAGTCGGTCGGAGTGATGGGCGATGAACGGACTTATGAGAATGCTGCCGTTCTGAGGGCTGTCGTTTCCACTGACGGTATGACTGCCGACTGGGCTCATCTTCCTTATGAATTTCTTGGGACAGTGTCAAATGAAATTATTAATAAGGTAAGGGGAATCAACAGGGTAGTCTACGATATCAGCTCAAAACCGCCTTCAACAATCGAATGGGAATAAGCAGGCGTCAGGGCGTAAAGGCTAATTTATTTGAATCTGTCAACAAAACATCAAAATAAACGTTAACAGGTAACCAGGCAAGCACTAAACAACAACCAGTAAACAGCAGCCTGCAACCTGCAACCGTCAACCAGTAACCATCACCATCATGAAAAGATTCACAATTGTTTCAACCATATTTCTCCTGATAACATTTTCATTATTTTCCCAGGCTGTTAATGAAAATACCTACAAGATTGGAAGGACGCTTGGACTTATTGATGCCTGGTATGTTGATACCACTGATATGGACAAGCTGACTGAGAAGACTATAGTTGAAATGTTGAGAACACTCGATCCTCATTCGGTTTATATCTCCGCCAAGGATGTCAAGGAGATGAATGAACCTCTTCTGGGGAATTTCGAGGGAATCGGCATCCAGTTCAATCTTTTAAGGGATACGATAATAGTCATAGATCCGATAGGAGGAGGGCCGTCAGAAAAAGTCGGGGTTCTGGCAGGTGACAGGATTATTGAGATCGACTCCGAAAAGGTTGCAGGTGTCGGGATCTCTACAAACGGTGTGAGGAGCCGGCTTCTGGGGATGAAAGGTACCAAAGTGAATATCAGGATATTCAGGCCTGGCATCAGGGATATTCTTGACTTCACCATTGTTCGCGACAAAATACCGATAAACAGTCTGGATGCAGCTTATATGCTCGACAGCCAGACTGGCTATGTAAAGCTCAATAAATTTGCTGCCACAACCGCTGAAGAATTTACTTCAGCTGTCGATAGTCTCATGCAGAATAATTTGAAGAACCTGATCATCGACCTTCGCTCCAACGGGGGAGGCTACATGGTGGCTGCTACTGACATGGCAGATATGTTTTTCCCCGACAAAAAACTTCTTGTCTTCATTCGCGGACGAAGAAATCCTCGTCAGGATTATTTTTCAAACGGAAAAGGATCGCTTTCCAATACAAAGATTGCCGTACTTACCGATGAAGGGTCTGCTTCCGCAAGTGAAATACTTGCAGGGGCTCTGCAAGACTGGGACAGGGGTATTGTGATAGGCCGGAGGACATTTGGAAAAGGACTTGTTCAGAACGGATTCTATCTTACCGACGGTTCCATGATAAGGCTCACCATTGCGCGTTATTACACTCCGACAGGCAGGCTTATCCAGAGTCCTTATGATGAAGGCTATGAAAAGTACATGGAAAACTTTTACAAGCGCTATACCGACGGTGAACTGGTAACGGCCGACAGTATTCATTTTCCTGATTCCCTCAGATTCAAGACGCTGGTCAACGGCCGGACGGTTTATGGAGGAGGAGGTATTATGCCTGACGTGTTTGTGCCGGCTGATACCTCCGACTATTCCGACTATTACAGGAGCCTTGTAAGGAGGGGGATAATCAATTCTTTTGCACTTGAGTACTCTGATAAGAACAGAAAAAAACTTGCAGCGGATTACAGGACTTTCAATGATTTTAAAAATCGTTTCAGCTTCAGTCAGGATGAGGTCAGCTCGCTGATTTCAAAAGCGGAAAAGGAAGGTGTGAAATACGATGAAAAGCAGTTTGGCATCTCCGGAAAAGCCATTCTGAATGTTACCAAGGCTCTTATAGCCTCAAACCTTTGGAAAACCAACGAATATTTCATGATCCTGAATGAGGACGATATCGTGATCGAAAAGGCCCGTCAGATAATAAACAATAAGTCTGAATACGACAGGATACTTGGGTACTAGTTGGCAGCAGCAATCGGCAACATGCAATTAATCGCTAAAACCCTCTACGGCCTTGAAAAGGTCTTGTCGCTTGAGCTTGAAGCACTGGGCGCCGGCAAACTTCAGGTTGCCAACAGGGCGGTCCTGTTCGAGGGCGACAGGAACATGCTTTACAAAGCTAACTATTGCGCCCGTACGGCGCTTTCAGTTCTTGTTCAGGTCGCCGTTTTCAGGATACGTTCGGCTGATGACCTGTACCAGAGATGTCTGAAAATAGACTGGAGCCTTTATCTCGACATTAAATCCACTTTTGCAGTAGTTTCTGTAGTCAATTCTCCCATTTTCAGGCATACGGGATTTGCAGGGCTCAGGCTGAAAGATGCAGTCGCCGACTGGTTCCGGACAAAGACTGGAAAACGTCCCTCTGTCGATACGGACAATCCTGATATTCTTATAAATCTGCATATCAGTAACGATCTTGTAACTGTTTCGATTGACTCTTCAGTCATTCCTCTTTACAAGCGCGGGTACAGGAAAGAACAGGGGGCAGCACCGATGAATGAAATTCTGGCAGCCGGTATCGTTATGAATTCAGGATGGGATGGCCAGGTTCCCCTTATTGATCCTATGTGCGGTTCAGGCACAATTCTCATTGAAGCGGCTCTTTTCGCATCGGACATTCCTCCCGGAAGATTCAGAAAAAACTTCGGGTTCCAGAAATGGAGGGATTATGATGAAGATCTTTTCAGAAAAATGAAGAAAGATGCTGAATCACATATCCAGCCTTGCAAAGGTGCGATCTTTGGGAGTGATATTTCAGAAGAAGCCGTGGAAATGGCGAGAGCCAATATCAGTTCGGCCGGACTTTCTGATATGATTGCTTTGAGTGTGAATAATTTCCGCGATCTTAAGTCAGCATCTGATGCTGGTGTGATCATTATGAATCCTCCCTATGGTCAGAGAATGAGGACCGATGACAGCAATGAATTATACGGCATGATCGGCACTGTACTTAAGCATGGATTTCCAGGCTATGATGCCTGGATAATCTCATCCGACAGGGAGGCTCTGAAGCATGTCGGCCTTAAACCCTCAGGAAAGAGAACCCTGTACAACGGGTCGCTGGAGTGTCTTCTCATCAATTATAAACTATATAAGGGATCACAGAAGCCGGGATGACGCAATCTATTTGTAATTTTTGCGTTTATCTGATTCGGACGTCGGATATCTGAAAAGGTTGGTGTAATAATTGTTTTGGCCTAAAAAGTAATGCTTACATTTTTTATATATTTGTTGACGAAGTTTTTGATCCTATTAAAAGCAAAGCTTAGATGAGCTTTAATGTTGAAAGTTATTTTTCTGACTTGTCCGGCGGGAATCCAATCCTTTATTACAAGGGAAGCATTGATTCAGACCTGATCAACAGGGTGCTTGATACGGTTGAAGAAAAACTTATCAGCTCAAATGAAAGTCCAAGACTGAGAAAAAGAGTTTACAATGTTCTGGTTGAAAGCCTTCAGAACCTTTATCACCATGTGGGAGAGGTACCTGTCGGTTTTGAGGAGAATACGTCCGGGAAGTTTGGCTTCCTGGCTATAAACAAGGTGGCTGATGGTTACAGGATATGCACCGGGAATTTCATCAGGGCTGACGAGACGGAAGAACTTGAGAATAGAATTACCAGGATCAATAATTCAACGCATGACGAGATTACTGAACTATATAAATTTATTTTGAATCATCAGCGTATCTCAATAAAGGGAGGAGGTGGGCTCGGTCTGGTTGACATTGCAAGGAAGACCGGGAACAAGCTTGGGTATGTCTTCAGAAGCTATGATGCTGATACCTCATTCTTTTGTCTGGATATTCTGGTTAATGGTACTAGGTGAAACAAACTAAACTGAAAGAATATGGAACCTATCCTAATTGAAGGAACCCCAAAAACGCCAACGATCAAATTTGATTCATCTACAGGCGTGTTCGAGATCAAGGGACGTTCAATCCCCGAAAACTCAGTAGAGTTCTACAGGCCCCTTATCGATTGGCTTGACCTCTATAAGGAAACCCCCAATAACAAAACCGTTGTTAACATAAAGCTTGAGTATTTCAATACAAGCTCTTCAAAATGCATTCTCGATGTCTTTAAGAAACTGGAAACCATTCACAAGGCAAAAAATGAAGTGGAGGTAAACTGGTATTATGAAGAAGATGATGAGGATATGCTCGAAGCGGGAGAGGATTATGAATCAATAATCCGGGTCCCTTTCAAAATGATCGAGATCGTAGAATAGATAGCTCCGGCATCTCAGGACCGGCTAACGGCTGTGTTCTTTATTTAAGGTAAGAAGAGTGTCCACAGGGCACTCTTTCTTATATCCCTTACCTCAAGCCACGAGCCGGATCCCACAATACCTGCAACCCGCCTCCCTTGTATTTCCTAATCAATGATTTTCGGCTTCCTTCTGAAAATGGTATCTCCTGAATTCAGCAGATTCCTCAGAACCCTGAAGTAAAGAAGGAGATAGGTAAAGATAGTCAATGCCCAGATCACAATGACGTTAACATAGTATGTGTCAATACTGAAGCCGAATATTTTTTTGGAAGGGGAATAAAAATGAGCTTTTATAAAGCCTGAAGAAGGATCCATGTAGACCGGATCAAATTTCTGGATCAGCTCCCCATTGTATTCTATTGTCTTCTGTGTCTCATTCTTAAGGGTTACAAATTCATCGAGTGAGACATTGAAATTTTCGTTTCTCAGTTTCTGGTAAGCCTCCTTGTTTTCAGCTTCCATCCCGCTAATGAGCCCGTCCTTCTCACTGTTGGCCTTATTGTAATACTTTACAAAACACCTGCGGACCAATTCCACATGTGTGATGGCTTCCATGACGATATCAGATGTAACAAGATCGGGTTTAAGGCTTTCAACGTTTTTGAAAGTGATTCCAGGAACCCTCTTTTGAAGCTTGATGATCTCATTGTAGACAAGTTCCAGATCATCATTAAAATCTTCATCCCTCTGTCCCTTGTTGAGATCTATCAATATTTTATCAAGATTTCCCTTCACCTTGGAGCACCAGTAATCCTTCACGAACTTCGACTCACTCATCTGCTTGTCAAATTCATAAAAGACCATAGCATATCTGTTGTTTGTAAATTGCTCGACAGCCAGAGCCTCGTAGCCCCATCGGGCGGTAATAACCTCGCCGTAAAACGGTATGGTGACGGGTGATGAAATGTTTGGATTCAGCTTTTCGAACTTTACAAGCACTCCGCTTAGAATTATCTGGGGAATAATAAGAAAAGGTATAAGGATGTAAATTGTAACCACAGCCTTGAAACTGTCGGAGATAAGCAAACCAAGAACGTTGGCCGAAGCCCAGCATGAGAAGAGAACCAGCCAGTATTCGAATGTCATGCCCCTGATTCCTGTAATGGCATTACCCAGGATAACGAATGTAAAAGCCTGAATGGCGGAGATGCCAAACTGGACACTTACCTTTGACATCAGGTAACTGTTCCAGTTGAGATTCAGAAATGCCTCACGCTTGAGTATCTTACGGTCCTTGAATATCTCTTCGGCGCTGACTGTCAATCCCATAAAGAGGGCTACAATCACCGACATAAAGATGTAAACCGGCAGATTGCTGTTGTCGATAAGGTTGTATTCGGGATTTTTGACATTTTCGTCATAATATCTTATAAGGAAGGCAAGAAAGAAGGCAAGCAGCGGAGCTTCAAAAAGGGTTATCAGGAGATACTGGGCGTCAGAAAGTTTAGAAAGGATATCTCTCTTTGCATAAATCAGGAACTGCCTGAATCTGCTTGGCGGCTTAAAAGTTATTTCAGGCAAGGAGCCTCCTTTTTCAAGCTTCTCCTCTTTTTTCTCGGCCTCATACAGTTTGCACCAGTCATCAGGCGATATCCTGCGTGTATCGGTAGGTTTTCCGCTTTCGGTCATTACCTTGGTCTCAACAATGTTGAATATCTGCTCCGGGTTTACGTTTCCGCATGAATAGCAAACGCTGTCGGAGTAGTTTGGCTGACCTATTTTCTTCTTGAAGTATTCTATTGAATCTACAGGGTTCCCGTTATAAATAAGATATCCTCCCGAATCGAGGAAAATGAGCTTGTCGAACATCTTGAATATATCGGAAGAAGGCTGATGAATCACTATAAAAAGGAGTTTTCCTTTTCTGGCCAGTTCATTCAGCAGATCCACAATATTTTCTGAGTCTCTCGACGAAAGCCCCGAGGTCGGCTCATCCAGAAACAGAACCGCAGGCTCCCTTATCAGTTCAAGTGAAATATTAAGCCTTTTTCTCTGTCCTCCGCTGATCTTCTTGTTAAGCGGCGACCCGACCTTCATATTTCGGATATCATACAGACCAAGGTTCCTGAGGACATTGTCGACCTTTTCGCGGATCTCCTCTTCTGTGAGATTTCCGAAACAAAACCTGGCATTGAAATAAAGGTTTTCAAAAACAGTAAGGTCTTCAATAAGAAGATCATCCTGCGATACAAATCCTATGTGTCCCTTTATCTTGTCCTTATCCTTGTGAATACTGATCCCGTTTAGAAGAACTTCCCCTTCCGACGGCGGATTTGTGCCGTTCAGTACGCTCAGAAGTGTTGATTTTCCGGCGCCGCTGGCACCCATAATCCCGATCATCCTGCCCGATTCGGCCCTGAACGACATAGTGTGAATTCCGACCTCTCCGCTTCTGAACCTGTATTCGAGATTATTGACTTCGTAAACAACCCTCGATGACCTGAATTCCTCCTTCAGGAAAAGCATTGAAATATCCCAGTGATAAATAGGGGAGATATTGTATCCTTTGATTGATGAACCGTGACTGATCGGATACACTTTGTTCTCCTTGAGAAGCAGGCCGTTCATCGACAATTCTCCCGAACGTGCATATCTTAAGAAGTACATATTTACCGAAGGCACGTAAAGTATCCATATCTGTCCTTTCAGCTGATCCCTGAACGAAAATTTGGTTTTCCCGGTTTCATCCGTCTTTTTACCCGAGATGACAAGAAGATTTTGTGAAGCCGGTATATGGTTAAAGGGATTCAGTACGAATTTCTCAATGATTTCATATTCCTCCTTGGAGATGTTCAGGCTTTCAGCGAGAGTTGAAATGAAGCCTCTTTCAAGGGCAGTAACCGAACCATTCCCCGATTTGCAGAATTCAAGAGCCAGAAGAACGACCACAATTCTCTGATCCAGTCCCAGCTGACCTTCTTCATTAATCTCATGGCATAGTTTTGCTATTCTTACCGCGATTGCTCCCTCGCGTCTTTCCTTTGAGCTCTTCTCAAGCTTGACCTGAGCTTCCCTGTATGCCTGATCGTAAACAGTCAGGTATTTTTTTACAAGTTCATTGTTGAGATGCTGACGCAAAAATGCCTCGACAACCGAACGCCTCTCTTCCTGTTCCCCTTCAGGATCGGCAATAATGGCAAACAATTGCATCAGTGTATTAATAATCTTCTCACTCATTTACGAAAGGGAATTCTCAAGGATGAACTATTGAGATATTAATTATCTACAGAACGGGCATTCATGTCAAATGTTGTGATTATTTAGAACTTGTAGGCCTAAAAAAAATGTCTCCCGGCGATTTTGTTTAATCAGAGTGAAATCTGTTTTCTTTTTTTGCCCGGCTTTTTTTTCCTGACTGAAAATCCGAATTTCCCGATCATGTTTCCCGTTTCATAATATTTGCCGTGTAAGTAACATAAGGGTTCGGCGTCAAACAGCCTGAATACTCCTGTTTTTTCTTCAAACAACGATTCTTCCGCATTCACCGCGACCACTTCGGAAATGAACATGTGGTGGGATCCGAGCTCCTTTATTTCCTTTACTATGCATTCGATATTTACAGGCGACTCTTTTATCAGGGGAGCCTTTACCCTTTCGGCCTTTATGGGTGTAAGGCCCATTTCGCTGAACTTGTTGTGGTCTGCTCCTGATTTCACTCCACACCAGTCTGTCGCATAGGCAAGTTGCTTTGTGGTGAGGTTGATAACGAATTCCATGTTTCTTTTGATTATGTCATACGAATGCCTTGACGGCCTCACGGAAATATAGCACATTGGAGGATCGGTGCATATAGTGCCTGTCCACGATACTGTGATAATATTGTATTCTTCGGGAGTCGAACCGCAGCTTACCATTACCGCAGGCAGCGGGTAAATCATTGTGCCGGGTTTCCAGAGTATCTTTCCCATAACTGCTTTTTTTTCAAATATAGCATTATCGGTTCAGATTTCCGGGGGCTGTCCTGAACTTGTCATTATGACATAATCAGGCAGGATTTTTATGTCAAACAGGCAATTTTCACAGTTGGCAAACAAATTGATCCCTGTTGTACCGTCAGCCTGGTCATTCTCATTATTGAATTGTCAGGCGTAAATAAAAAACAATTGCGATATGAATCTGAATAATTTCACTCTTAAGGCACAGGAATCAATACAGAAAGCCTTCATGATAGCTGATTCAAAGGGACAGCAGGCTGTCGAGTGCGCCCATCTTCTTCATGGAGTGATGAGTGAGGCCGAGAACATCACAGAATGGCTTTTCGGTAAGCTTGGGGTAAATACATCCCAGGTAATGAAGGATATAGAAAAGATTATAGATACCTGTCCGAGAGTCAGCGGGGGAGAACCTTATCTGTCATCCGGTGCATCAGAAGCTCTGAGAAAGGCTAATGACCAGGCAACAGCCATGAAGGATAAATTTGTAACCACCGAGCATATTCTGATGGGTATACTTGATACAGGCGACAGGTCATCCCAGCTGCTGAAGGACTATGGTATTACAATGAAGGATCTGAAACTGGCTGTCGCTGAGTTAAGAAAGGGGGCTACAGTAGATAATCCCGCATCAGAGGATACATTTAACTCACTTAACAGGTATGCAATAAACCTGAATGAAAGGGCGAGGACAGGCAAGCTTGATCCGGTTGTTGGTCGCGACGAAGAAATAAGGAGGATACTTCAGATACTTACAAGAAGGACGAAGAACAATCCAATTATGATTGGTGAACCGGGCGTGGGTAAAACTGCCATTGCTGAAGGTATTGCCCACAGAATAATCAGGGGAGACGTTCCGGAGGACCTTAAATCGAAGACCATCTACTCGCTCGACATGGGTGCACTTATTGCAGGCGCCAAATACAAGGGAGAATTTGAGGAGCGTCTTAAGTCGGTTGTGAATGAAGTAATTTCTGCAAATGGAGAAATCATTCTGTTTATAGATGAGATACACACGCTTGTAGGAGCAGGCAAATCGGAGGGCGCCATGGATGCTGCAAATATTCTGAAACCGGCGCTGGCCAGGGGTGAGCTGAGGGCTGTAGGTGCCACCACCCTCAATGAATACCAGAAATACTTCGAGAAAGACAAGGCCCTGGAACGGCGTTTTCAGGTTGTAATGGTTGATGAACCCGGCAGGGAGGACTCAATATCAATACTCCGTGGCATCAGGGAAAAATATGAAACCCACCACAAGGTCATTATTCGTGACGAGGCTATAATAGCTGCAGTCGACCTGTCGACACGTTATATCACCGACAGGTTTTTGCCCGACAAAGCCATCGACCTCATCGACGAAGCGGCTTCGAGGCTGAGGCTGCAGATGAATTCGGTACCTGATGAGATAGATGAGGTTACAAGGGCTATCACCCGCCTTGAGATAGAGAGGGAAGCGATCAGACGTGATGAAGACAAGGTAAAGGAGAACGAAATATCAGCTGAACTTGCTGAACTTCAGTCCAGAAAAGATGAGCTTACCGCAGCCTGGAAGGGTGAGAAGGAAATGATTGAAAAGGTCCAGGAAAAGAAGGAAGAAGCAGAGTCGCTCAGGTTCGAAGCAGACGAAGCCGAACGAAGGGGCGACTATGGCAAGGTTGCCGAGATACGCTATGGAAAGATAATCGGACTGGAAAAGGAAATAGAGCTACTTAAGGAGCAGATAAACAGGAAAAGGAGCAAGGGTTCGCTGGTACAGGAGGAGGTGAGGTCGGAAGATATTGCTGAAGTAGTTGCAAAATGGACAGGTATCCCGGTATCCAGGATGCTTGAAAGTGAAAAGGAAAAGCTTTTGCGTCTCGAGGAAGAGCTTCACAGGAGGGTGGTTGGCCAGGACGAGGCGATCAGGGCAGTTTCGGACGCTGTAAGGCGGTCGAGAGCCGGCCTTCAGGACGCAAAAAGGCCTGTTGGCTCATTTATCTTCCTGGGAACGACCGGGGTTGGAAAAACAGAGCTGGCCAGAGCCCTTGCTGAGTTTCTTTTCAATGACGAGAACCTGATGACACGGATAGATATGTCGGAATACCAGGAACGTCATTCTGTTTCGAGACTGATTGGAGCGCCTCCCGGATATATTGGCTATGAGGAAGGAGGCCAGCTTACAGAAGCAGTGAGGCATAAACCCTACTCCGTTGTGCTTCTCGATGAGATAGAAAAAGCTCATCCTGACCTGTTCAACCTTCTTCTGCAGGTTCTCGACGAAGGTCGACTGACCGACAACAAGGGCCGCACAATAAACTTCAGGAACGTAATTATCATAATGACATCAAACCTCGGTTCAGATCTGATACGCGACAGGATGGATAAATGGAATAACAATATGCCTGAAAAAGAGTCAGAAGCTCTTCGCAGGGAGTTATTCATGATGCTGAGAAGGTCGCTCAGACCTGAATTCCTTAACAGGGTGGATGAGATTGTTATGTTTAGCCCGCTTAGCATAGAACAGATCAGGGAGATTGTCATCATCCAGCTGAACTATGTAAGGAAGGCACTCTCAAACAGCAATCTGAACCTCGAGGTCTCAGATGACGCCATCGACTGGCTTGCTACAAACGGTTATGATCCTCAGTCCGGGGCACGTCCTGTCAAGCGACTGATCCAGAAGGCGATAATAAATGAATTGTCAAAGGAGATAATATCCGGAAAAATACCGAGGGAGAGCACTGTGACTGTAACTGTTGAAAATGACAGGCTGGTTTTCGGGAACCTCAGGGATTCATAAAAACAGGCAGCTTTGCCCGGTGTCCTTTGTTCTTACCTGAATGATCTCATGCAGGCATTCATGTCGTCATATATCTCGAAAATGGTATGGAGATGCAGGGTATGGAACAATTCCGTGGCTCTTGGCTCCGGGTTGGCAAATTTAAGTACTCCAAAATTTCCTTTGGCTGCCTTGTGAAGTGAAAGGAAGCAGGCGAAGCCTGAACTATCGATGTATTCCACCCCTTTCAGGTCGATGATCACTCTGGCTCCAGGCGTATCAAAAACCGAGCTTACCCCTTCCTTGATTTCATCAATGGTGATTGCATTTATCCTCTTGACAGCGAAAGTGATAATTTCGATTTTATCTCTTTTTTCTATGTTGATCATGTCTGTCATAGCTATCGGTTCTTCACCATTTCATCAAGTTCCACAAGTGCATGTGTGGTTTCATCCTCAAAGCGCAGGATATAGGCTTCATACTTTTCAGTGTTTTTCCTTTCCTTCGCTTCGAGTTCAAAAGTCTTGAGCATATTGGCAAGACTGTCCATGCCCATTATGGCAACCGACGATTTAGCCTTGTGTGCAAGATCGCCCAGTGCCTTGTAATCGCCTTCTTCGTAAAGCGCCTTCAACTCGCTGTTGAACTCCAGAACCTGGTCGCGAAACATGCCGATGAGTTCCCTGAGCAGGTCGGAATCACCGCCTGCTACCATTTCGAGGTATTCGGTGTTGATGTATTTGAAATCCATGATATGCTGGTTCTTTAAACTTTTATCAGAACTTAATATATAACAGATTCAGGAGGATTTTATTTTACCTGATCAGGCTATCTTTTTACGGGGGCAACGGTTAATATAGTGTTGAATAATCCTTTTTGAGTTATAAAATATATTCTATTTTTATCAGTTAATACTTCGGGCCGCCTGTTCCTTATTTCAGGAGGCGATACGAATAATTATACAAAACCCTCCACTGATGAAGAATACAGTCTTTACAAAATTTCATGAGGAAGCCGGAGCCAGGATGGTTCCTTTTGCAGGTTTTAATATGCCGGTTGAATATACCGGGATAAATGAGGAGCACATTTCCGTTCGTCAGGGTGTGGGTGTGTTTGATGTCTCTCACATGGGCGAGTTCTGGGTTTCGGGTCCGTCAGCTCTGAAATACCTGCAGTATATAACCTCGAATGATGTTTCCGCCCTGTGGGACGGGAAGGTGCAATACTCCTGCTTCCCTAACGGGAGAGGTGGTATCGTGGACGATCTGCTTGTTTACAGGTTTAGTCAGGACAAATATCTTCTGGTCGTGAACGCGGCAAATATTGAAAAGGACTGGACCTGGTGCGTGAAAAATGCTGAAAAGTTCGGAATCGAACCAGGAAAGGATCTAATCAATGCTTCGGACGATATTGCACAGCTAGCCATTCAGGGACCGCTTGCGATGAGGATTGTGCAGAAGCTTACTTCCTCGCCGGTGATGGAAATGGAGAATTACTTCTTCCGTATCATCGAGTTTGCAGGAATCAGGGACGTTATCTTTTCCACCACCGGGTATACAGGTGAACCCGGTTGTGAGGTTTATGTAAGGAATGAAGAAGCGCCCCGATTGTGGAACGCTTTATTTGAAGCAGGAAGGGAATTCGGAATAAAACCTGCAGGACTTGGCGCCAGGGATACGCTCAGGCTTGAAATGGGATACTGCCTTTATGGTCACGATATCGACGATACCACATCACCGATTGAGGCAGGTCTGGGCTGGATAACAAAATTTGCTCCCGGGAAGGACTTTATCGACAGGGAATTGCTCCTGAAGCAGAAAGAAGAAGGGGTAAGCCGCAGGCTGAAGGGATTTGTAATGATCGACCGGGGTATTCCCCGCCAGCACTATGAGGTGGTGGATGCAGACGGTAATATTATCGGAGAGGTTACTTCAGGGACTATGTCGCCGATGTTAAAGCAGGGAATAGGCATGGCTTACCTTCAGAAGGGATTCTGGAAACCAGACACCGAAATATTTATTAGGATCAGAAATAAAGATTTGAAAGCCAGAGTTGTAAATCCTCCTTTCTATAGTAAAGGTTAAGTTGTCTGTTTTAATGTATAAACTGAATCTCGAGACATGTTTTTCACCTGCCCTTTATGAGCCTGAAAGGCATGTCGGTTCAATAGTTGTGGTAATTGATATTTTGCGTGCCACTTCTGCAATCTGCACCGCTTTCGAACATGGTGTTGAGACAATTATCCCCGTGTCGACGGTTGATGAAGCCAGGGAATACAAGAATAAAGGTTTTCTGGTGGCTGCCGAGCGGGATGGTTATGTACTCGATTTTGCCGATTTTGGAAACTCGCCTTTTAACTTTACCCCGGAGAAGGTTGAAGGAAAAACAATTGTCTACAGTACAACCAATGGAACGGGAATTATTTCACTGGCAGCTTCAGCTGATTCCATTTTAATAGGATCATTCCTGAACATCAGTGCAGTGGTCCGCAGGATAAGGACTCAAAATAAAAATGTAGTATTGTTCTGTTCCGGATGGAAAAACCGCTTTAATCTTGAGGATACTTTGTGTGCCGGGGCAATGGCGCAGATGCTTTTATCGGGCCGGGCTTATACCACTTCATGCGATTCAACCCATGCTGCTATCGATCTCTGGTCGCTGGCATCCTCCGATCTTATAGGATATGTCGAAAAAGTAGGACAGAGGTCGCGGCTCAGGGATAAAGGCCTCGACGACTGCATACCATTCTGTCTTGGGATGGATTTCACTGCCAGGGTCCCTTTTTACCGGGATGGTTCCCTGGTGTCGGCCGAAGTGCTCTGAACCCAGAGGCCGGACAAAAACTTTCTTGAACTATATCATTGGTTATTAATGCATAAGCGAAGATGTCCAATACGTTTGCAATTCTAACCTTGCCAATACCGAAATTTCCTTAAATTTGTATTAACAGCAATTTCGACAGAACTAACCTTTAAACCAAGCTTCGAGTATGAAAAAACATAACTTTTACGCCGGTCCTTCAATACTTCCGCAATACACTCTTGATAAAACAGTTGAAGGCATCAGGGATTTTGCGGGATCAGGTCTTTCGGTTCTTGAGATCTCACACAGGAGCAAGGAGTTTGTAGCCTGCATGAACGATACTATGGCGCTTGTAAAGGAACTGCTTGATGTTCCTGAAGGCTATAAGATCATTTTCCTCGGGGGCGGCGCCAGTCTTCAGTTCACAATGCTTCCAATGAACATGATGAATTCAAAGTCGGCCTATCTTAACACTGGTGAATGGGCGGGTAAAGCATTGAAAGAAGCCAGGTTCTATGGTGAAGCCGTGGAGGTAGCATCTTCAAAAGACAAGCTGTTCAACTACATACCAAAGAATTATGTTGTTCCGGCCGATGCCGACTATTTTCATGTAACAACAAACAATACAATATATGGTACAGAACTGAGAAAGGACCCGGATGTAAGCGTCCCTCTTGTTGCCGACATGTCATCGGATATCTTCAGCCGTCCGGTTGACGTTTCCAAATATTCAATTATCTATGCCGGAGCACAGAAAAATCTCGCCCCTGCCGGTGTTACCCTTATTATTATAAAGGAAGATGCACTGGGCAAGGTTTCGAGACCAATCCCGACAATTCTCGATTACCGTACTCACATTAAAGCTGAGTCGATGTTCAATACACCGCCTGTATTTGCCGTTTTCGCAGCACAGCAAACCCTTCGCTGGCTTAAGGAACTCGGTGGTGTCAGAGCTATTCAGAAGATTAACATTGAAAAGGCCGCACTTCTCTATGACGAGATTGACAGGAATAAACTTTTTGTTCCTACGATAAAGGATCCGGAGGACAGGTCGTTGATGAATATCTGCTTTATAATGGCTGATGAATACAAGGAACTGGAGCAGGGATTTTCCGATTTTGCAAAGTCGAAGGGTATTGTTGGTATCGCAGGCCATCGTTCGGTGGGTGGTTTCCGTGCCTCCACCTATAATGCATTACCCATTGAAAGCGTTAAAGCGCTTGTCGATGCAATGAAGGAGTTTGAAGCCAGATCATAATTGTGATTATCATTGGGTCCATATGACCAAAAATATTAAAACCCATGAAAATACTGGTCGCAACAGAGAAACCTTTTGCCAGGGTGGCGGTCGAACAGATAAGGGAGATAGTCACCGGCAGCGGACACGAATTTGCTTTGCTCGAGAACTATAAAAGTCAGGGAGAGCTGCTTTCAGCAGTAAAGGATGTCAATGCTCTTATTGTCAGAAGTGACCTGGTCACCCCGGAAGTAGTCGCATCGGCGCCTGAACTGAAAATTGTGGTAAGGGCAGGTGCCGGTTACGACAATCTCGATCTTCCTTCACTCACAGCCAGAGGTATAGTGGCGATGAATACCCCCGGACAAAATGCAAATGCAGTTGCAGAACTGGTGTTCGCCATGCTTTTGTACCATGCCAGGGGAGGCTTTGCCGGAAAAACAGGGATTGAACTAAGAGGCAGGACACTGGGAATACATGCTTTTGGAAATGTAGGAAGGAATGTCGCCCAGATAAGCAGGGGATTTGGAATGGAGGTATATGCTTACGACCCCTTTGTAAGTCCTGATGTAATTACTGCCGCCGGAGCAAAGGTATGCTCAAACGTCAGGGAGCTTTATTCACTCTGCCGGTGCGTCTCCATTCATCTGCCTGCCAACAGCGAAACCATACGGTCCATAGGATTTGACCTGATGATGAGCATGCCTCCTGATTCAATACTTGTCAATACCGCAAGGAAGGAAGTGATAAATGAAGATGAGTTACTCAGGGTTTTTGAAGACAGGAAGGATTTTTTCTACATCGCCGACCTGGAACCGGAATGCAAGACCGTTCTGGAAGAAAGATTCGGAGACAGAATTCTCTTCACCGCGAAAAAAATGGGGGCGCAGACTGAAGAAGCGAATATCAACGCAGGACTTGCAGCAGCAAGGCAGATTGTTGATTACTTCAAAACAGGAAACGAAAAGTTCAGGCTTAACAAATAATCTTATATATTTTTGAATGGCTGTTGTGAAACCTTTCAGGGGGCTCCGTCCTCCTGTGTCGATTGTAAGTGATCTGGCCTGTCTTCCGTATGATGTAATGAATACTGAGGAAGCCCGGCTTATGGCGGAAGGCAAGGACTGTTCGCTTCTTCATATCACAAGGTCGGAAATCGACCTTCCACACGAAACGGATGTCCATTCCGAAGCAGTTTATGAAAAGTCGGTCAGCAATTTCGCACTCTGGAGAAAAAAAGGCTGGCTTGTTCAGGATGAACAACCGCACTTCTATATATATGCCCAGACCATGAAGGGCCGAACCCAGTTTGGAATTGTCGGCTGTGCCTCGGTTGATGATTATCTCAACGGAGTGATAAGGAAACATGAACTTACCCGGCCCGACAAGGAACAGGACAGGATGGTCCATGTAAGGGTCAATAATGCCAATATTGAACCTGTCTTTTTTGCCTATCCTGCAGTTAAGCAGATTGATGAGATTGTGGAGTCGATAACAACTTCGGAGAAGCCCGAATATGATTTTACAGCCGATGACGGTTTCGGTCATAAATTCTGGGTGGTGAGAGACAGGGAAACAAACCTCAGGATAGAAAAGCTATTTGCCGAAAAAGTGCCGTTTACATATGTTGCCGACGGGCACCACCGAACCGCGGCGGCCGCCCTGGTAGGTAAGGAAAAACGCGAAAACAATCCTCGCCACAACGGGAATGAGGAATATAACTATTTCATGGCAGTTCATTTTCCCGACAACCATCTCAGAATTCTCGATTATAACAGGACTGTCAAAGACCTTAACGGACTTTCCGAACAGGAATTTCTGGCGAGACTCGAACAGGGATTTGTTATTAAGGAAAAAGGGACCAGAATTTACAGGCCGCGAAAGCTTCACAATTTATCAATGTACCTTGGCGGGAAATGGTACGGACTTACTGCACGTCCCGAAACCTATGACGACAATGATCCCATTGGAGCGCTCGACGTGACAATTCTTACAAACCAGGTACTTATGCCGATCCTCGATATTCAGGATCTCAGGCGTTCCAAAAGGATCGATTTTGTGGGAGGTATAAGGGGACTCGGAGAACTGGTAAAGAGAGTCGACAGCGGAGAAATGAAGGTGGCATTTGCACTTTACCCGGTTTCAATGAAACAGCTTATTACAATAGCGGATTCCGGAAACATCATGCCTCCCAAAACAACATGGTTCGAACCCAAACTGAGAAGCGGACTGGTGATCCATCTTCTGGGATGAAGGAAGTTTGTTTCACCCGGCTTTGTCCCCATTTTCAGGGAGTTTTGTCCGGGATGCCGTAAATAAATAATAATGGATGATATAGCTTCAAATATCCGGAACCTCCGTCATCGGGTGCCGCCTGATGTTAAAATTGTGGCTGTTTCCAAGACCAAACCGGTCTCCGCGATAATGGAAGCATATAACGCAGGTCAAAGGCTGTTCGGTGAGAACAGGGTTCAGGAATTGCTTCAGAAAAAAGACCAGCTTCCTTCAGATATAAGCTGGCACCTGATAGGCCACTTGCAGTCTAACAAAGTAAGATCAGTAGTTCCCTTCATTTCAATGATCCAGTCTGTCGACAGCAGGAAACTGCTGAGAGTCATTAATGATGAAGCAGCAAGGACGGGCAGGATAATTGACTGCCTGCTTCAGATTTATATAGCTGAGGAAGAAACAAAATACGGCTTCACTGCTGACGAAGCTGCCGGAACACTCGACTCGGAAGAATTTCGTTCGATGCGGTCAGTGAGAATCTGCGGGGTGATGGGAATGGCAACCTTTACAGATGATGAAGTGCAGGTCAGGAAGGAATTCAGGTTTCTGGCTGATAGTTTCAAATGGCTTAAAGACCGTTTTTTCACAGATGATGAATCGTTCAGGGAGATTTCCATGGGTATGTCGGGCGATTATACTACAGCAATAGGAGAGGGAAGTACCATGGTAAGAATCGGGAGTCTGATTTTCGGAAGCAGAAGCAGATAAGCGTTTATTTTGTTAATTTTAGGTTTTCAACCCGGCTTACGGGCCGGTATGATCGTTAAAAATCAACTCATTCGGGAATATATGGAAAAACTTAACACAAACTACCTCGGACTTACGCTCAGAAGTCCTCTGATAGTAAGCAGCAGCCGTCTGACCTCGACTCTCGGACACCTTAAGGAAGCTGAGGAAAACGGCGCCGGAGCTGTAGTTCTTAAATCACTGTTTGAAGAGCAGATAAATTATTATGTTCACGCGGTTTCATCCGAATCAGACTACCCTGAAGCTGAAGATTATATCTCGAATTATGTCCATTCAAACTCGGTCGAGAACTACCTTGAGATGATAAGACAGGCTAAGAAGAATCTTAGCATCCCTGTTATTCCAAGTATAAACTGTTATACAGCCAAAGGCTGGACAGGATTTGCCAGGAATATTGCCGAGGCAGGCGCAGATGCCCTTGAAATAAACGTTTTCTTTCTGCCTGTCGACAGGAAAAAAACATCAGCCGAATCTGAAAAACTTTATTTTGAGTTGATTGAGAATCTTAAAAAGGTTGTTAAAATTCCTGTTGTGCTCAAGATTGGCTTCAGATTTTCGAATATCCTGTACATGTTCGATCAGTTCTACAACAGGGGGGTTAATGGCGTTGTGATGTTCAACAGGTTCTATGAACCGGATATAAATATTGACAATCTGGAAATTATGCCGGCAGCGGTGTTAAGCAACGAGTTAGAGCGCCGTTATGTCCTGAGATGGGTTGCAATGGCAAGCGCCCAGAAGCTGAAGATCGACATTTCAGCTTCCACGGGGGTTCATTCCGGACAGGATGCAGTGAAGTATATTCTGGCGGGGGCCAATACGGTTCAGGTTTGTTCGGTACTGTACAATAAGGGTATTTCTTACCTTAAAAAGATGAATGAGCAGATTGCCGGATGGATGGATGCAAAAGGATTCGGAAGCATCGATCAATTCAGGGGAAAGGTAAATTATGCAAATTATGACAAGCCGGGCGCTTTTGAAAGGACTCAGTTCATGAAATATTTCTCTTCGTACGAATAGAAAGTGAAATTCCCGGGCTTCCTCTGATGCAGGACCAGGGCCTGAGGAATAAGGAATCAATCCTCATCAGTCTGTTCAAGGAAGTACAGCAGTTCCATTGCCAGGGCTGTTTTTTCGCCCGACACTCCTGAGGCATTTTTCTTCAGCTGTCCGACAAGCGCTGCCTTTTCAGCCTTTGTCAGATGTCCGGATGATGATTCGATAACGGTGAAGCATTCAATGGCTGTGGCGAAATCTCCGCTTACGAACAGTTCGGCAAAATCGCTCACAAATCCCGAATAATCGAGACCCGACTGCCAGCATGAGGCTACAAGCATGGCCCTGGTGCTGTCTGAATGATTTTTATTTATCTCTTCTATGACTTCCACGCACGAAGCCTGATCCTTCAGGTCATTGAGAAATTCCCGGATCAATCCCATAACCTTTTGATCAGTGCCTGATTCATAATGAGAAACGAGAATCTCAATCACTCCCCGAATCGGAGATTCTTCGCGGAGATTCTTTATAGCCTCATCTATCTTAACAAAGTTACCTCCGGTTAAAATATGTTCAAGTTCTTTGCGTTTATTCTGTGGGCTGTTCATTTTTAATCGTTTGATGCAAAGTTAGAAATCGGTTGGAAGCTTACAGCCAGTATGGGCAATTATTTATGGAACAAACTATTTCTAAACTGGAAAGGAATTAAAACTTACCTTATTATGAAGCGACTTCTTATTATAAGCAACAGTATTTTTGCATTTGGTGTCTTTGCGGCATTGATGCTCTCGGGCTGCCGTTCAGGAGTGAAAGACGGTAAAAAAGACGCGGATACCCTGAAGGTTACCGGAGCAAATGCTTCAGTCTATGAAGACATCAGGCAGGCGGAGAAGATTTTCTACACACTTCCGTCGCCTCTCGAATCGGCGATGCTGATAAAATCAGCCGGAGCCCTGTTCGACGATAATCTCCTGAATCCCATAGACAACTCGAGAAACTATAATACCAACAGGAGCATGGCCCTTAATCTGGGTATTTACACGACCGATCTGAGCTTCGCAAGCCTGTACGACCAGACACAACTTATTATTAATTATATGAATGCGGCCAAACAGATGGCTGACGGACTGGGCATTCTGGATGCGATTTCGAGCGAGGATATAGATCAGCTTGAGGAGAATATTCACAATACTGAAGTAATAATGGATATTGTATCCCAGACCTATCTTAATTCCAATTCATATCTCGAGGATAACGGCCAGCCTGCAGTTGCAGCGATGGTGCTTGCGGGAGGGTGGCTTGAAGGTCTGTACATCTCTACTCAGCTTGTCGACATGAAGGACTTCAACGGTAATAAGCTTGTTGGCAGAATAATCGACCAGAAGCTTTCGGTCGATATCCTTATCGATCTTCTCTCAAGCAGTAAAGGGCATCCGGCTATAGATGAGCTTATTGGTCAGGTAGGCCAGGTAAAGGCAGTTTTTGACAAGATCACTTTGAAAACAACTCCCGTCAGACCGGAATATGATCAGGCAACCAACACTACTGTTCTTAAATCCGAAGTAAGCGCTGACCTTACACCCGAAGTATTCAGGGAACTTTCCGAAACAGTGGCGGCCATCAGAAGTAACCTGATAAAATAGAGAAGACTTATGAAAAATAGTAAAACCTTATTACTCCTGGTCGTTCTTTTTTTAACGGCCGGGGCAGCAGCAAATGGCCAGTGCAAATCGTTTGCAAAGAAAACATGTCTGCCGGAACTGGGTTCCTATACACATGATGGTAATTATCACGCAACAATTCTCTCGGAAGGGGAGGAGGCGGAACTGTACAAAACCTTTTTCTCCGACATGGAATACAGGATGTCAGTCTGTAGTGATGAAAACCTTCCGGCTGTTGAATTTCTTGTGCTGGATGCCAACAGAAATGTTCTATACTCAAGCAAGGACAACAATAACAGCCGTACCTGGGATTTCAGGCTTCAGTCGAGTCAGCAGCTCCGGATTGTTCTGCAGCCGCTCCACCATCGCCGGCGCGAGATAGT
>ERZ795055.1106-NODE-1106-length-22619-cov-8.665839_pt1 | contig 22619 bp, 19 predicted proteins | sample MGYA00375139_ERZ795055 | MGnify/ENA primary metagenome ERZ795055 (study PRJEB30184, sample SAMN05720283) | anaerobic digester metagenome | isolation source: active sludge of municipal wastewater-treating anaerobic digesters | place: USA | collected 2015-01-23 ... | reverse complement strand
CGATTTTCATGGTTCCGGTGTGAACTCACTCTGTTCATTCCCGTTTCTACAGAGCAAAAAAATCGGATCAAAGAGTGTTCCTTACAGTAGATAATAAACTGACGCTCCTAATGCTTTCCCCCGCCGCTATGGCGCCCCGATTGCGAAGTCGTTGTAGTACCCGGAGCAGGCATCCCGGTACTACAGAAGAATCGCAGCCTCGATTGAGCCCCCAACCGGGGCAGGGCTGGCGTAAGGGGGGCATCCATCAGAAAAAGAACTTAATTGCAGAGATGTTACCCTCCTTGTTACTTTTTTATTTGCCGTGTTCGCAGGTATCCTCATGTTTTCTGTTCAACAAATCCACAAACACCGCCAAACCGTTAAAATTTACATTGATCAGAACATTGTTGTGCTTCGACGCCCCGGGGACCTCTGCTACCATTTGTAATAACATATGGTATGTCAACAAATATCCCCGGTATTAAATTGTTTTGATTAACAAAATGAAAATAACAACTTATATTTCAATATCTGCTGAAGTATCACCGTTCGAATGAACCGATTGAAACTTCGCGGATGTTCGAATCAGGTGGCATGATGCAGAAAAAAGACGTATCCCTTAGTGTTTTGGCCCTCATGACGATATGTGTCCTGGCAGGTACACCGGTTGCTGCGGCAATCAATACCATCTATGATGGTAGTGTCGATCTGACCCCGGGTGAGACATTTAACGTGGAAGCCTACAACAATCCCCCGTATAACTACACGGTAAACCGTACAACACCTCTTGGCGCTCTTGATGCAGTTGCAGCGTCAGAGGGATTCATCTATAATGTGACCGATAAACGCTGGTCTTCTGACGGGGTGCTCCTTCTCGATGACTTCGGCCCGTACCTGTTCAAGAAACCGAATGTCTGGTATGGGTATGTAAACGACGTGTATAAAGACGGTTACGGCAACCACGCAAACGGCCTTAATGTTATCGAACTTGCAGACGATGACCAGGTGAACTTCTACTATGCTCCCAATAAGGATCCCAACCCGGTGCTCAACGCAACGGATGTTGTGAAAATCCGGGTAAATACAACCGCCCAGCCACCAGCTTCCAGCTGGACGCTCTCCTTAAGCGGTGCGAGGGATACGGTCATACCCAGGACATTATTTGAGGAGGGTCTTGCCTGCCCGTCGTCAGGTCACCAGGTATTCTGGACTGACACCAACGGGGATGTCTGGGGAGGGGTACCGCTCTGGTTCCTGGTCGGCATGGTTGATGATAATCCGGATACGGGTCCTTTCCACTACAACTTCAATGATACCATCGCAGCTTGGGGGTATTCTGTCAAGGTCTCCAGCGGCGACGGATGGGATACAACACTTTCCAGCAGCGATATTGCACAAAATGACAGTTACATTGTGGCAAACACCCTGAACGGTCAGCCGCTTCCCGCGAATCTGGCCAGTGGCAAACTCAGCTGGCCGCTCCACCTGAAAGGCGCTGCAGTCTTTGGCGGGCAGCAGGTCGGTAATATCACCAGTATCGAACTGACCGGGTTACCGGAGCCTGCAACAGGCTGGACGCTCACCCTTGAAGGGGATGTGACCGATACCATAACCCAGAGCTACTTTGAGGACGCAATCGCATGTCACCATAATGTGACCTGGACTGATGGCAGCGGGAATGTCTGGGAGGGTGTCGCACTCTGGGATCTTGCTGGTGCTGTCGATGATATCGAGGCGTCAAGCCACTTTACCTTCAATGAGACGCGGGCGGCATCTAACTATACCATCCGTGTTTCCGCAGCGGATTTTTCTGCAGACTTTTTCAGCGTGCTTGTGGCTGACAACGATGGGTATATCGTTGCGAACAAAATGAATGGTCTTCCTTTGAGCGGTTCAAGTGCCCCGCTCAGGCTCGTCGGGCCGGCAACGGGCAGTGGAAGAGAGCGGGTCGGAAATATTTCGACAATCAGCCTTATCGATCTGCCGGACCAGTTCCCGGCCGGCGACTGGCAGCTGAACCTGAATGGTACGATCAGCGATGTGATCCCTGAGGGAGAATTTGAGTACTGGGCAGTGCACCACGGTGCAACCTATACCGATGCAAATGATAATGTGTATACCGGTGTCCCGCTCTGGCGACTTTTGGGATGGGTCGATGACCGTATCCCGCACGGATCAGATGGTTTTAATGACGCTGCAGCAACAGCAGGTTATAAGGTTATCGTAAAAGCCGGTGACGGGTATTCAAAGGAGTTCACCAGCCAGCAGATTGGCAAGGATGACAGCTTCATCGTTGCCAACACCCTGAACGGGTCAGCACTTCCAACAGAAGGAGACCACCCGCCGTATCCAATCCGGCTTGTCGGTACCGGTGCAACGGGTGGCAACAGTGTTGGGAACATCGTGGAGATCCAGCTCACCGATTTCCAGGAACCCCTCGAGATACCCCAACTCCATATCATCAAGTATGGAGCAGATGGAACTACCGTCATTAATGAGACCAGGGTCGATTACACCTGGATGGAGAACCATCTACCGGTCATCGGGGACGGGACAACTGTGTACAGGTTTGAAGGGCTCACGATGAACCCTTCGAATCTGTGGGACCCGGAGGAGACGTACCCCGGCGGGTTCAAGGTATCGAACGCTGTGAAAGGGTCACGAGTCCGGGACCTTGCAGAACTCGTCGGTGGGATGGGATCCGGAACAAGCGTGACCTTTGTTGCGAGCGATGGTTTTGAGACAACCCTCCCGTACTCCTCGATCTATACCAACCCGGCGGTCCAGGCCCGGCAGGGTGATGCCATTATTGCCTGGTATGCTGATGGTAATTACGTCCCTGCCTATAGCGACGGGATGCGCCTCTTCTTCACCCCGGGCGGTGACCATGTGTACGGTGCCTGGGATATGCATGAGACCCTGCCGGAATCGTACTGGCGGTACAATTACCAGAATGGCGTGAATTATCCATCTGCGGCAGGGCTTTCAGCAAAATACGTCGTGACCATGAAGGTGCACTCGGTTCCGGAATCCGACTGGACGCTGGAACTGGACGGCCGGGATATCGGCGGTATCCGGTATACCGTGAGCAAGCAGTTCTTCGAAGAGGCACTTGCCTGTCAGATGGGGGCAAATCATAAAGCAACATACACGGACAGCAAAGAACGTGAATGGGAAGGAATGTCCTTATGGTTCCTGGCCGGGTATGTGGATGATGCGGACCAGCACTCGGCCACATCGTTTAACGAAGCACGTGCCACGGCCGGCTACCGTATTCTTATCAACAGCACTGATGGGAGCTCAACAGTCGTTGACAGCCGGCTGATGATGCACAACAATAATTATATCGTCGCGAACAGTCTCAACGGCTCTCATATACCGGAATCGGATACGAGCTGGCCGCTCCGGCTGACGGGCGCGAATGTGAGCGGGAGTGGCTCCATCAGGAACATCTCCTCAATCACGCTCTTGTGGGAAAATACCCATGGGGGAACACCGGATATCGGGGTGTTCCGGTCCGGCCAGTGGTTATTGGACTATGGGATGGACAGGGTTGTGGATCGGCGTTTCCAGTATGGTCTTGCGACTGATATTCCATTAACCGGCGACTTCAATAACGACGGGACACCGGATATCGGGGTGTTCCGGTCCGGCCAGTGGTTATTGGACTATGGGATGGACAGGGTTGTGGATCGGCGTTTCCAGTATGGTCTTGCGACCGATATTCCGGTAACCGGTGACTTCAACAACGACGGGACCATGGATATCGGGGTGTTCCGGTCCAGTGAATGGATCCTGGATTATGGGATGGACCGGGTTGTAGACAACCGGTTCCATTATGGAATTGCGACCGATATTCCGATAACCGGCGACTTCAATAATGACCGGGTAATGGATATCGGGGTTTTCCGGTCCGGTCAGTCGCGCCAGTGGATCCTGGATTATGGGATGGACCGGGTTGTAGACAACCGGTTCCATTATGGAATTGCGACCGATATTCCGATAACCGGCGACTTCAATAATGACCGGGTAATGGATATCGGGGTTTTCCGGTCCGGTCAGTCGCGCCAGTGGATCCTGGACTATGGGATGGACAACATTGTAGACAACCGGTTCCATTATGGAATTGCAACCGATATCCCGATTGTCGGGAAATGGATCTAATCTCCTTTTTTGTGCATTCCGTATATGGTATTGAAATTTTTCGAATCATTTGCCTTAATCAGGGAAAACTGCAGTCAGGCTATTCAGCCACAGAAAACACATGGCGAGATATGTCTGTGTCAAACGTTTTAACGTGGTGGTGCGAGGTAGTGGAGAATTTTCGCATATCCCGCCCTTTTACTTCGAAATCACCGATGGTCTGTCCGTGACCGAAGGCTGGGATGGGGATGGAAAAACGGTGGTTGGGGTGTATCGCCCGAAAGCTCGTGCCTTTTGCCTCCGTACCGGTGGGGATATCTGGGCCGTATAGTCAGAGATTCTGGTTTAAACACGATTGCCGAAAGGCTTCCCAACAACACGGACGCCGCTTGAGTATAAACAAGTTGTCTCTTGGCAATTTTGAAATGTCCGGGAATCCTGGTGTGGGTGTCTATGGGGGGGTTTCGGCAGATCATTCTCCTGGCCTGCAGGTATATTCAACCACTCCCGCTTCGGAAAATACCAGAAAACCACCTTTCCATGAGAAGCAGCAGTTGCCGGAAAAAAGAGGTATAGAAGACTACCCGTAGGCGTTCAGGACCATGCTCGTGGATTCGCCCTCGGCACTGCCTTCCATCTTGACCATGAACTTGCCCTTTGCTACCCAGGTGGTCGACGTGTATCCCTGCGATATGACGGTGCACTTGGTTGCGGAGAACGTGCCTGCGGGAACGGTCACTGACTCATCAAGCGGGGAACAGGTGATCACAGCATCGGAGCTCACCTGGTTGGGGTTGCTCTGGCTTTCCTGACCCGGTTTGGCGCTGCAATCCATCTCCTGCATGCCTGACGGCAAATCCGCTGCACCCGCCCCCTCGAACCTCATGGAGCACTTGCCGGCCTTGTCGTATTTCATGTAAATGGTCATGGCATCGCTGCCAGTGCCGGTGGACATCTTGTATTCGACCCAGTTATAATTCAGGCCCCCGAACAGGTCGCTCCCGCCGCCCCAGCCGCTTCCGCTCACCGCGGCAGTCTGGGTAACGGACGATGACGACCCCGGGGATGTCCCGGCCGCCGTGGTTGTAACGGTTGACTGCGGTGCCGGGCCGGTGCTTGCGCATCCAGCAAGAGCAACCGCAATCACGACGAGCATGACTGCAATAAGACTGATATGTGAAAACCTCATGTTCTTCCCTCTGACAGATCGCTAAGCCCGTTGCGGTTCCCCTGCGATGTGGGACCTGTCGGGTACAGGGTGATAGTATCTCCCAATCTATTAAAAAATACCGAAAAAATACCGGCATACGGATATTTTCTGCTTTTTTTGCCAAGAACGGGATCCGACCCTGAGACTTTTTTTGGCATTTCTTTTGAAAATTGCCTTGAACAAAGGTGATCTTTTTTTTTGATTTTTCACGTTCTTCATTATTTGCGATCAACGCGGCTGCCCCCGACGGGCAGACCCCGCAGCGGATCAAAAATCCTGAGCAAACAAAAAAACACGGAACTGCCCCGCCGTACCCGGCGATGGGCCCTGATGCAAAGGAGCTCTCTCTCTTTAATGTTCATCGTTCCGGTGAACACCGCCGGGTCATGCACGGGTCTATTCCCCCTATCGCTGGTTTGCCCTGCGTCATGCATCCTCTCCCTTTATTATCCTTTCTCACCCAAACCAAACATAATGATCCGTGAATCTCCGGAAGCCTTCCTTGCCAGCCTGAAGTCCCATGCCCCCGACCCAAAACTGCCCCTGGACTCCGTGCGGAAGGGGTTGTCCGCGTTCTATGCCGGGATGCAGGAGGAAACGGTCATGGGATCGGACCACCAGATTGAACGGGTGTCAATTCATGACGGGCTGAAGGGTATCTGGGTATCCCTGCCGGAGAGCGTGGCTGATCGGGTTGTCCTGTTCTTTCACGGGGGCTACTTTTCAACCGGGTCAACCGACAGCCATCTCGGGCTCTGTATCCGGCTCGCCAAAGTCTCCCGCGCCCGGGTCTTCTCGGTCGATTACCGTCTCGCGCCGGAACACGTCTTTCCGGCTGCAGTCGAAGACGCAGTCGCAGCGTACCGGTTCCTGATAGCCAAAGGATATGGTCCGCACCACATCGTCCCGGCAGGGATCTCTGTCGGCGGGACGCTGGTGCTCTCCCTCCTCCTCTCTGCCCGTGACCAGAGCCTGCCCCTCCCGCCGGCTGCTGTCTGCATGTCACCGGCAACGGACATGCTCTTCAGCGGCGAATCCATGGAGAAGAACCGGGAGCGGGACTGGCTTACTCCCGAGCACCTTGAAGCGATCCGGACGGTGTACCTTGCCGGTCACGATCCAAAAGATCCGCTTGCATCGCCGGTATACGCACACCTTGCCGGGCTCCCCCGCCTTTATGTGCAGGCCGGGACGCACGAAGTACTGGTCTCGGGTATCGGGGTATTCGTGGATAAAGCCCGGTGGGCCGGCGTCCCGGTACAGGCCGAGATCTGGGAGGGGATGTTCCATTGCTGGCAGCTGTTTGCCGAACAGATTCCCGAAGCCCAGGAAGCCATCGGACAGGTCGGGGCATTCATCGAAGACGTGCTGAGCCGGTGATACAGTACACAATCTTCATTCCTTTTTAACATCCATGCTGGAACCATGTTTGAACGTATTGGCAGGAGTATCGAGATCTTCAGGACGAGCTGGGGGATTCTCATGGAGGATAAAAAACTCCTCGTGTTCCCGCTTCTCTCGGGCATTATCTCCTTGATCGTACTTGCGACCTTTATCATCCCGCTGGTTATCGGGCAGGTTATGGGAGGTCTCTTCTCGTATGCCATCCTGGTTATTTTTTATCTGGCCAGCTACTTTGTCGTTATCTTCTTCAACACCGCGCTCATCAGCTGCGTGAATGCCCGGCTGCAGGGCAGGGAGATGTCGGTTGGTGAAGGACTGTCGAATGCGCTGAGGCACGTCGTTCCGATCCTTGGATGGGCCCTGCTCTCGGCAACTGTCGGCGTTGTCCTCCAGCTCATCAGGGAGCGGGGAGGCATTTTCGGGCAGATCGCCTCTGCCATTGCGGGTGGTGCCTGGGGTCTTGTGACGTTCTTTGTCGTGCCGGTCCTTGTCCTTGAGGACAAGGGCGTCTTGGACGCAATGAAAGAGTCGGCTTTTCTGATCCGGAAAACATGGGGAGAATCCATCATCGGGACCGGGTCCATTATGCTCGTCTTTATGATTACCGGAATTATCGGCTTTTTCGGTGTCCTTGCAACCCTGATCTTTGGCAATGTCGTGCTCTTCGGCATCGCTCTCGTCCTCTTCATCGCCCTTCTCATCGTTCTAGCGGTCGTTGCTGCCGCCATGCAGGGTATCTTTGTCACCGCCTTGTATTCGTATGCAAAGAACGGCACAGTCCCGTCAGCGTTTAACCGCGATCTGATCCAGAACGCGTTTGTGCAGAAATAGCCGGGGAACAGGATCTCTCTTTTTTCATACCAGCGATCCCTCCTTCGCTTGCCATTCGTAACCATGTATCCCGGAAAGAACACATTGCATGCCGATCCACAAGTGTGAAGGCAGGCGTACTATGAAATGGGGCTGGCAGGCAAAGGGTCGGTGTGTTTTTCCTCTGGTATGGACTCCATGCTCACCAGGAAATTCCCTGGCCGACTGGGCCGGTTGTCGCCGTCCTGTTCTCTGGCATCGTGATTACACCTCGGGATAAATTCAAAAGAGAACGATCTCGTAATTCGTTTTTCCTCAAACCATAGATTTACCCAAGACTGCTTCCCATGACTTTGTATGAAGAAGAGGAATGCTTGGTCTGCGCTTCCCGGGTCAACACCTGCAGAAAAACTGCAGGTGCTTGGCGTTGAGAAAAATATTCAGACAGACATCCGCCGTCTCGAGGAGATCTCCCGCAGGTACGGTGTTACGATCTACCTGTTCTTCGAGGAAGACCTTGCCCGTAACCATCCGCTCGAAACCGTTCTTTTGGAATATAAAAGCGTCCCGGTCTTTGAGCGGCCCTTTATCAGCGTGCCGGATTTCCTCCGGTTCACAAAGGAGAATGACCCGTCCTTTGAGCAGACCCTGCAGGAGTTCCCGCTGATGGTTAAGATCGTTTCCTGCGGTACAATTCTCCGGGAACATGACGGCACCGTGGTGCCGGTGGTCACCGGGCTGATGCCTTTTCTGGATGAGATGGACGTGGACGCGCCACTGCCGGAACCGGGCGTGGACTATTCCTGACCCCCGATCGCTCTTCGTAACTATACATAAATACTTTTATTATATCTGTTGCTGAATGGCATCTTACCGGAACATTCCCGGGGTGGTTTCTCTGCCGATAAAACCAATAGCACTACCGTGTCGACTGACCGCATTCTCCTTTCTTGTCCTCCTGATGCTGTGCGGCACCGCAGCCGGTGCTGCGTCACTGAATCCCGGTACCGTATACAACAAGGTGACGCCGTACCGGATAGCGACAATGACACCATAGGCCTGCTCCGGCACCTGTGCAAACCAGCAGGCATGTACCCGCATCGTAACAAAGGACGACAGCGGCCAGGAGAAGGTCAGCTGCGGCTCCGGCGGTTCGAAGACCGAAACACCTGCCGGCGTTGCAACCCGCCCGCAGGGGATATTTGAAGCGATCGGGAATTTCATCAGCAGGCTCTTTGGCGGCAGGTAATCCCATGGTTCCGGATTTGTCCGGGATCACGACCACAACCTCTTTTTTATCTCCTCTCCCGATCTTATGAGGAGATCCCGCAGTGCCAGGGTGCAGACCCGGCTCCAGCGACCCCCCATGGCAGGACGCAGCAGGAAGTATATCTGGCAGTTCACGATCGGGCTGGGCTTCCTTTCGGGGCTCTGGACCGCAATCGGCAATGATCCCGGTGACGTGGTCCTCAACCTCCTCGGTAAGGTGACGGGGGATATCTACCCCGATCCTGCGGTCCGGCAGGCAACCCTCATCCTTCCCACGGTTCTTCTCCTGATATCGGTCCGGGGTGCCTACAGAAGGGGAAAAGTCCCCGGGCTCGGATCAGTACTGATTGGGTACATGGCCGGTCTCGCCCTCCTCGTTTCCCTCCCGGCATCGCTTGTCCTGCTTCTTGCTGCAATCATGACGGGATATCTGGCCACCAGCCGGCACATGTTCTGATACCGTTGGGGGACGCTCCGTTCCAATCCCCCCACGGGCCCCTTCTGGCGTGAATGCAGGATTTTTGATTGATAAGGGTAACACACTATAAATTTCAGGACTGCGTAGTATTTGGGACATGAGTCTGTTCCCCAAGAAAAAGTTGATCTGGGCCTTTGATTCGGTTGTTCCGAGCAAATATGTCCATAAATGCCGCAGGTTCTTTTTCTTTGATCCTTTTTATGGCAATGATCTCTCAACGCGGGGAAGGCTCTCCCATTACGGAAGCGACGAACGCAAGGCATTTGCAAAGGATTTAAAAAAAATCCGCTCGGAGACCGAGCTCCTGATCGAGGACATTGAGGCATACCACATTTACATGGCAGTCAAGCGGACGTGTAAAGTGCCGGGCGATATTGCCGAGGTCGGGGTTTACAAGGGTGGATCTGCCAGGATCATCTGCTCGGTCAAGGGTGACAAGCACCTCCACCTCTTCGATACCTTTGAGGGCCTCCCGCAGGTCGACGAGATCGACATGGTCTGGCCGTTCTACGAGGGAAAGTTCGCTGCCTCCTACGATCGCGTCTGTGACTACCTGAAACATGAGACGAACATCAGTTTCTACAAGGGGGTCTTCCCTGAAACGGCAGGCCCGGTCGAGAACAAGACCTTCTCTCTTGTTAATCTTGACGTGGACTGCTACGAAAGCACGAAACAGTGCCTTGAGTTCTTCTACTCACGCATGAATCCCGGGGGTATCATCCTTTCCCACGACTATACCACAACACCCGGAGTACGGAAGGCCTTCGACGACTTTTTCGAAAAGAAGGTTGAACCGGTGCTGGAAACGGCCGGGTCGCAGTGCCTTGTCGTAAAGGTATAAAAAAAAGTTCTTTTTAATCCCTGAATATCAGGGCGCCAAAGATCACGAGCATGATGCCAAAGAGGAGAACAGCGATCCCGATCAGTCCTTTTACCGCGGCAATGGTCTCCGGAAGGAACACCCAGATCGCGTACCCCCCCAGGGCACAGAAAACGAGCCCGATTATCAGTGCAATAAGTCCTGTCTTATCCATAGCAATTCCTCTGGTTGTATTTTGTGAATCTGCCTTAATAAGGATATTGAACACGATACAAGGGTGAATCAGGTATTCAGGTGCTGCCTTAAGGATTTCCATGGGTAGGGAATCAGGGCTATCAGGACTACCGCTGCAGCAATGGGGACGGGAATGGTCCCGATAGCGGCTGCAAGCGAGTAGTGGTCCGCGATCATCCCGTTGACAGCTACGCCGAGGCCGCCAAAGCCGATGGCGAGGCCAAGCATCATGCCCGAGGCGAGCCCTATGTTCTGCGGCAGGAGCTCATGCCCCATTGCCACCGCGACAGCAAACGTGGCCCAGAGGCAGAACCCGAAGCAGAGCAGGGCGATTATCGCGAGAAGGCCGGTTGTTGCAAAGAAGAGGTAGAAGAACGGTATTGCACCAGCGAGGGCAAAAACCATGAACTCCTTCCGGCCGATCCGGTCGGAGATCCGGCCACCGGCAACCTGACCGGCAACCCCGGAAAGGAGCATAAGGCTCATGACCAGGCTGGATGTGACGAGATCATATCCCTGCGTTTGCACAAGATACATCGGCAGGTAGGTGATAGCTGCAAAGACCGCCCACGCCCGGAGCACGGAGGCAGCCATCAGGATGACGAACGGCCATTTTGACGGAACATCCGCGATCACCTCTCTCTGGAGTGCATGCGCTTCTTTTGCTGCCGCGATCCCTCCCGGCAGGAGAATCCTGAGGACAAAAACCATGATGATGGCGGGGATGACAAGGAAGAGGAGCCCCGGCAGTCCGAGCCACCAGACCAGGGCGCCGGCCAGGAGCGGACCGATGGCATAGCCGAGGTTGCCGCCGACCACGAAGTACGACGTGATCTGACCCCGGTTCCCGCTGGTGCAGAGCCGGCTGACGAGACTGAGAGCCGTCGGGTGGAAGCAGGCATGGCCGAATGCAGCAATGATGGCAAAGGCCATGATCAGCGCATAGTCCCTGGCTATTCCCATGAGGGCAACAAAGGTTGCACTGATGAAGAGGCTGATACTGATGCTGATGGTAAGTCCCCTCTTGTCCGAGAGCCAGCCGATGACCGGCTGGGTAAAGGACGAGGTGATGTTATATGCCGTAACCAGGAGTCCAGCGGCGAGATACGAGTACCCGTTTTGGGCGATTAGGAGCGGCAGGATGGCCGGGAGCACCGGCATGTAGATGTCGGTGATCATGTGGGCAGCGGCAAGACCGGTGATGGTATTTTTCACGCTGCGGGGCGGGGTTACGCAATCCGTTTCAGCCGTAGTATCTCGACCTCAATCTCCTGCACGTCCCTTGTGTGGAAGGCAAAGGTGCGTCGTATTGGAAACGCTCCGCCGATCTTCTCGGTTATCTCGGCCTTCTGTGCCGTGTATGCTGCAACAAATGGGATGGATCCCGCATTAAAGATACTGTAGGTTACGGGAGCTACCGCAAGGGCGCAGTCAATGAACGGGCGGTCTGCATGCGCCTTCTGCGCACCGAACGGGGGATTCATGACCACGCATTCCGACGTTCCGATACATTCCCGGCATCCACCGTCCCGGACATCGAGGGCAAGAAGGTTGAGATCCGTACCTACGAGTGCCGCATTCTTCCTGGCGACAGAGAGCGCCCTTTCATCAATATCCACCCCGGTGACCGCCTCTGCCCCGAGGAGTGCAGCGCCAATGGCAAGAATCCCGGACCCGCACCCGAGGTCACAGACCCGTTTGCCCTCAATATCACCCTTCATCAGGGCATGGTAGAGGAGCCGGGCGGCAAGCGGGGCCGGGGTCTGGTACTGTTCGAGCGCTGCCTGCGGGCGGGAGAACCCGGCAAGGCGCTGGAGGGTCATCTCGAGCTGCTTCAGCTTCATGGAATCTCATCGATCCTATACTGGTCCCAGCTCCGGACCCCGCAGAGGATCTCGAACTCCTGCGGGGACAGAACAGGAACCGGGAACCGGATCTGGTCGTCATACGCGAGCCGGGGGCAGGCGGTGTTCACGTAACAGCCGAAGCCGAGGTTCAGGAGCTCGTCCGGGCTCACCTCGTTCATGGTCACGATCACGGCATCGGGAGCGAGAGCCGCAAGGCGGCTGGCGAGCGCTATCCGGCACTGGCCGCTCTTGGTGCTGACAATGATGCCGGTAGTCTTTGCCCCGTGGGCTTTTTCCATGACAGCAAAGCGCCGGCGCAGGAGGGCTTCACCGTTCACTTCCTGCGCGGTACCGCACAGGGGATCGAGCGCAATGACCCGGGCACCGGTCGAGAGTGCTATGCCGATGGGGTGGAAGAGGCCGGTGCCCACAAAGAGGATCTCGTCTGCCTTGACCTCCTTTGCCGTGGTAAAGCAGCAGCCGAGCACCTGTCCCCGGTGAGGCGTCCTTCCCCGTCCCATCGCAACTTTGATATCAATGCCCCGCTCTTTGAGAAATGCCTCCATTGCGGGAATGAGATGGACATGCTGGACGGTCGTGACAAGGCCCACCGTCTTTTTTTTAAGGAAGGGGAGGGCTTTTTCGAGCACCGCGGCCCCGAAGTCCACTTCCCAGGGCAGGAATATGACCCTCTCCTGCGTATCAACCGGCGCGTGGCCCAGATGGACGAGCACGTCGGCATATTCAAGGGTATCGAGGGCGAGGTCACAGGCACCGTAGCAGGGATCACCGCTGACAATCACGTCGAACCCCGTATCTTTCAGGGCTTGGGTATACCCGGCAGCCTGGCGTTTCAGCCCGGCGGGAAACTGGAGGGCGACACGTTTTGCCCCCCGCTCCTGCAGCTGCCGGAAAAGGTCAGAGGTATCGTTTGACAACATGCACCCTTTCGTCCACCTCGATCTGCACGAGGGACTTGTACGGGCGGCCGATATCGGGGCTGCCCCGCTGGATCGCAAAGCAGACATCCACGACTTCGGCGCCTGCAATAGCGAGGGCCTGCAGGAGGGCCCGCATCGTTCCCCCGGTACTCACGACATCGTCAATGATGACGACCCGGTCTCCCTTGTATACCCCGTTGAGGTAGAGTTCGCCTTTCGAGTAACCGGTGGTCTGGTGGACGGCGACCTCGTGCGGCAGGTTGTACACCCGTTTTCTCATGACCGTCATCGGGATATCGGTCATGGTCGAGAGGACTGCCCCGATATGGAGACCCATAGCTTCGACGGTAACAATCTTGTCAACTTTCTCGAGGTCGAGCACCCTGAGCATTGCGCTGCAAACCTCCCGGAGCAGGGCGGGTTCAACGATCGGTACCCCATCGGTGATCGGGTGGATGAAATAATTGTATTTGCCCCGTTTCACCATCGGGCAGGTTTCCAGGGATGCTGCCAGTCTCTCAAGCATGAATTTCACCAATGTCCTTGATAAATGCCTCAATGCGGCCTCCATGCACGTGGGGCATGCAGACAATCCGGAGGTGCTTTTTGCAGGTCCACGAGACTTTCCACGGACCTTGTACCCGTGACTTGTCGCAGATAAAGGTCGCGACATTCACGTCCGGCGTTGCTGCCCGCGGGATCCCGAACGTCTCCATCCCGGCAATGAGCCGGCCCGTGTTCTTCATACAGCCGGAGACGACAGCGGTCATCCCGTCAAACCCGAGGTAGTCCATGACGGCGAGTGCACCGGCCACCGGTGCGCCCGGCCGGGTGCCGGCAAGGGTAAATTCCTTTTTTACGGTGAGATAGGGGGTCTCGATATTGAGGGAGCTGAACAGGTCGGGATCGCGGGTGAGGAGGCAGCCGCACGGGATAGTGCTCATGCCCATCTTGTGCGGGTCAACGGCAATAGACGTCACCCCCGGGACAGCGAAATCGAACGGGGGGGGGTTTTCAAGGAACGGTATAACCATCCCTCCGAAGGCAGCGTCGATATGGAAGAAGAGGTCATGCTGGCAGGCGATCTTTGCAAGGTCAGCGATCGGGTCCACCATGCCATATTCGGTGGTGCCGGCCACACCGACAAGGGCCACTGTGTTTTTATCGATCTGCTCAGCGGCCAGGTCTGCATCCATCCGGAAGTCCTTTTTCAGGGGCACACGCCGCATCTCAAGTCCGAGGATATCGCAGGCCTTCTTGAAAGAAAAATGGGCGGAATCGGGCACGATGATGTTTGGCAATACACAATCGCTCCGGTGTACTTTCGCGAGCCGGAGGGCCTGGATATTGGACTCCGTGCCCCCGCTGGTGGCATACCCCCCTGCCTGCGGGCAGTGGAAGAGCGTTGCAAAGCGGCTGATGAGGAGTTGTTCGAGCGATAAGGTGCCGGGAAACAGTCCCGGATCGCCAAGGTTCGTCTCCATGAACATGCAGTGTGCCCTCACCGCAACGGAGTGGGGGATCGTGCACATGGAACTCAGAATGTAATCGTATTCAAGATCCCTGCTTCTCTTTTCCGCTAAAAAAGTGAAGAGTTCTTCTTCCAAACGACCCTTATTCAGCATCGCGGCTTCTCGCAGCTTCCAGGATGATCCGCTTCTCCGTGCGGGCAACGGTTTCGCGTATCTTTGCAATGGCATCGATATTGGCCGAGATACTGGTGATCCCGTGTTCAACGAGCCACGCGGCCATCTTCGGGTCCGAGCCGGCCTGCCCGCAGATCGAGCACTCGACATTATACGCCCTGCACGTCTGGATAGCGTTATGAATAAGGGAGAGAACAGCCGGGTGCTGGGGATTGTACATATCCGCGACATTCTCGTTGTTGCGGTCAATGGCAAGAGTGTACTGGATGAGGTCGTTGGTACCGAAGGAGGCGAATTTGATCCCGCACTTGATGAAGTCCTCGATCATGATCGCGCTTGAGGGAATCTCGATCATGATACCAAGCGTGACGCGATCAACGTCCACACCCCAGCCCCTCATCATCTCTTTTCCCAGGATGAACTGGTCCGGGTGGGAGACCATCGGGAACATAATGCCAAGGTCCTCATATCCTTCTTTCCAGAGCTGCTTGAAAGCTTCCACCTGGAGGCGGAACTGGTCCGGGCTCTGGAGATCCCGGCGGATGCCCCGCCAGCCAAGCATCGGGTTGTGCTCGTGCGGTTCGTTCTCACCGCCCTTCATGTTCCGGAACTCGTCGGTCGGTGCATCGAGGGTCCGAACCCAGACGGTCTTTCCCGGGAACGCATCGAGCACGATCTTGATGCCGTCATGAAGCTCTTTTACAAATTCCCCTTCCTTGTTGTTTGCAATGAACCAGCCGGGAGTCTTGTTGAGTCCGAGGATGAGGTGCTCGATCCGGAGAAGCCCGACCCCGTCTGCACCGGTAGCCGCGGCTCGTGCTGCTGCCTCGGGGATGGAAACGTTCACCTTGACGCTCGTTGCGGTGATGACCGGTGCATGGCCGGATACGACCTTCTGAACCGCGGCCACCTTTGCATCAGGAGCAGGTGGTGCAATCGCGCCCTCATAGATATGTCCCTTCTCACCATCAACCGTGACGATCTGCCCGTTCTTCAGCACGTTCGTGGCCGTCTTTGTGCCGACAACGGCCGGGGTGCCCAGTTCCCTGCTCACGATCGCAGCATGGCAGGTCATCCCCCCCTCGTCAGTGACGATGGCAGCGACCTTGCGCATGGCCGGCACCATATCCGGGTTGGTCATCCGCGTGACCAGGATGTCGCCCTCCTTCACCATTCCGGTGTCCTTGACATCCCGGATGATGACGACCCTGCCGGCGGCAATCCCGGGAGCTGCTCCCTGTCCCTGCACCAGGATCTTTGCGTTCTGGTTCTGTCCGGTCATGGCCTTTGCCTCTTTTTTGCTCCCGATGGTCGTGATCGGACGGGACTGGAGGATGTAGAATGTGCTTCCGACAATTCCCCATTCCACGTCCTGTGGTACTCCGTAATGGCTCTCGGCAATCTTGCCGTACATGGCAAGCTTTGCCACGTCATCGTTGTTCAGGACCTGTGCGTCCTGCCGGTCAGGAGATACATCCACCAGTTTTGTGCCATGGTCCCCGTCGGCAATGATCTCGACCTTCTTGTTCGAGACCAGCGTGTCTACCACTTTCTCTGAGCGCTGGTCGAAGACGTACTTGTCCGGGGATACCGAACCCGAGACAACTGCCTCCCCAAGGCCCCAGGAGCCTTCGATGATGGTCAGGGGCTCCCCCGTGATCGGGTGGGACGTGAACATGACTCCCGCTTTTTCCGAGTGAACCAGTTGCTGGACGACAACGGCGATATTGACCGTGTGGTCGTCGAATCCCTGCTTTGCCCGGTAATAGATGGCCCGGGCCCCGTACAGGGACGCCCAGCACTTCTGCACCGACTCGATAAGCGCCGCTTCACCCCTGATATTGAGATAGGTCTCCTGCTGGCCGGCAAAGCTGGCGTCCGGCAGATCCTCGGCTGTGGCGCTCGACCTGACGGCAACGATCAGGCTCCCGCCGTTCATTTTCTTGTATGCAGCCCGGATCTCATCCCGGATCTTCGTAGGCATCTTCGCCTTGAGCACCATGGCCTTTGCCGTAGCGGCTGCCTTCTCCAGGGCTTCGTTATTCTCGACATCGAGCTTGTCATATGCTGCAAACAGCTTCTTTTCAAGGCTGGTTTCGACAAGAAACCTCCGGAAGGCCTGGGCGGTGACCACGAAGGCCCTGGGAACGGGAAGACCGATGGACGCCATCTCCCCCAGGGATGCTCCCTTGCCGCCGACAGAACTGATATCCTCCTTACGGATCTCCTCGAGCCATAGAATATTGGGCACTTCGTTCATGCTCGCACCACTTATGATCTTGCCGCCACCCTGTTTAATAATTATCATCGGATGTCACGTTCAACGGGAGAAACTGCACGAAATGGGTAGTTCTCTTTACGCCCCCAAAAAACCCGGCTCCGTTCTTTTTAAAGAATAACCCTCTTTAAGTCCGGCGCAGATAATATATGGGATTTTATGGAAAATGCAAGAGTGCTCGTCAGCGATCCGCTGGCGGAAGAGGGCCTCGCGATCCTCCGGGCGGCAGTTGACGTGGATGTCAGAACCGGCCTTAAGGAGGACGAGCTCTGTGCGATTCTCGGGGACTATGATGCCCTGCTGGTCCGGAGCGGTACCGAGGTCAACGCAAAGGTTATCGAAGCAGGCAGACGGCTGAAATTTATCGGCCGTGCCGGGGTCGGCGTGGATAATATCGATGTGGACGCAGCTACCCGGAAGGGGATCATCGTTGCCAATGCGCCGGAGGGCAATACCCTTGCAGCAACCGAGCACACGATGGCGATGATGCTCTCGCTCGCCCGCAACATCCCGCAGGCAACGGCGAGCCTGAAGAGGAAGGAATGGAAGCGCTCGAAATTCATGGGGGTCGAGCTGAACGAGAAGATCCTCGGTATCGTTGGCTTTGGCCGTATCGGCAGGGAACTGGCGAAACGGGCGATCGCGATGGACATGAAGGTCGTTGCCTATGACCCGTTCATCACCAGGGAACGGGCAGCCCAGCTCGGTGTGGAGATGATGTCCATGGCAGACCTGTTCCGGGTTGCCGATGTCATCACGGTCCACACGCCCCTGATCGCCGAAACGAAACATATCATCAACACCAAATCGATCGCAACCATGAAAGACGGCGTCCGGATCATCAACTGTGCCCGGGGCGGCATCATTGATGAGAAGGCGCTCTACGAGGCGGTCAGGAGCGGCAAGGTTTCCGGGGCAGCACTCGATGTGTTTGAGACCGAGCCCCCTACGGAGTCCCCGCTCCTGACCCTCGAGAACGTTATTGTCACCCCGCACCTCGGGGCAAGCACGGTTGAGGCGCAGCTGAACGTGGCAGTCTCTGTTGCAAAGCAGTGCATTGAGGTGCTGAAAGGCGGCTCCGCGAAATACGTGGTCAATGCCCCGATGGTGCCACCCGATCAGGCGGAGATGCTCGCTCCCTACACCCAGCTCGCGGAGAAGATGGGCCGCTTCGTTATCCAGACCGCCGGCGGCAGGCTCTCATCGGTAGAGTGCATCTACGGGGGTGAGCTCTCCGCTTTTGCGGGCAGCATGAAGTTCGTCACCCGGCTTGCCCTCAAGGGACTTCTCGATCCGATCCTCCAGCAGCCGGTCAATATTGTCAATGCCGAGTTCATTGCAAAGGAACGCGGCATCGCCGTAAGCGAGACCGTGACGCAGGAAGCAAACGGGTTCAAAAACCTCATCACGATCAGGATCAGGACCGACAAGGGCGAGGAGTCCGTCAGCGGCACCGTCTTTTTCAAGGGCCGGAGCAGGATTGTCGCGGTCGGCGGCTACACGATGGACATGATCCCCGAAGGCTATGTCATTGTTTCCCGGCACCTCGACAAGCCCGGTGTCATCGGCAGGGCTTCGACTATCCTCGGGAAGAAGAACATCAACATTGCGGGTATGCAGGTCGGCCGGATCAACCCCGGCGAGCAGGCGATCATGGTCCTGAACGTTGACAGCGAGGTCCCCGCTGAAGTGATGGAGGAGATCCGCTCCATGCCCGGGATCTTCACTGCGACATTTGCCAGGATTTCATCAGAGAAGATCTGAGGAATTGTATACCATTCTTTTTTCATCATCGACACGGGGATATTCCAGCCGTTCCCGACGTGCAATCATTGTCTTTTCCATTCCATCATCGCGGATATGATAACAGATTCCCTGCGACGGACCAATTACCAGAAAAAGGTGTCGATAATCTGCCTTCTTGAAACCCGGTCAAAACCGCAGGAACCAGGTGCACTAATTTTTAATAATACTAGGACAGATGTTATAGAGCATCGGACGTACGAGGGCTCGTGGTCTAGTTGGCTATGACGTCGCCTTGACATGGCGGAGGTCCTGAGTTCGAATCTCAGCGGGCCCATAACACTCTTTTCGTTGTTCTTCCCGAACGATAGTGCGTATGGATTATCCGGGCATCTCTTCAGGAATTATTCCCGCATCCGGCATATCATGGCAGAACGTGCAGTCAGTGTTGTTGATTGACAGCGATTTTTGAATATCATGAATCCGGGAAAATGATAATGGATGATGCTGCAATTGTATTCAGACCCGGGTCTGACGACCTCCCCATCATCAAAAGAACCTCTTCCGCCACATGAAGAGACCGAGGAGCAGCGAGATCATAACAGAGAACATGAAGATGGTTTCAAACGCAAGCGGTGTCTGAGAGAGGGGGAGGTCCAGGACGTTCATCCCATAAAAACTTGCAATCATTGTCGGTATGGCGATGATGATGGTGATGGATGCGAGGAACTTCATAACGATGTTGAGGTTGTTGGAGATGATGGTTGCAAATGCCTGCGTCATACCGTTTAATATGTGCAGGTAGATCTGCGACATCTCCATGGCCTGCCGGTTCTCGATGATGACATCCTCAAGGAACTCGGCATCGTCATCATACATCTTCAGCGGCTTGGTGCGCAGGATCCGTTCCAGCACGCCCTCGTTTGACTTGAGCGAGGTCGAGAAGTAGATGAGGCTCTTTTCCAGTTCCATCATCTGGAAGAGTTCTTCGTTTTTCATCGAGCGGTGCAGTTCCACTTCTATACGGGAGATCGATTTCTCGATCTGGCGCAGGTGCTGGAGGTACGAGGAGGCGTTGCGGTAGAAGATCTGGAAGAGGAAGCGGGTCTTCTTCGGGGTAGAGAAATGACGGACCTTTCCGGCAACGAAATCGTCAAGGATCGGGGTCTCGTGGTTGCAGACCGTGACGATGAGCCTGTCAGTGATGATGATACTGAGCGGGATGGTGGTTAAGGTTTTGATACCCTCGAACTCCGCAACCATCGGGATGTCGAGCACAACAAGGACCTTACCGTCCTCTGCATCGATGCGCGGGCGCTCCTCTTCGTCGAGGGCTGCTTTCAGGAAATCCGGTGGCAGGCAGAATGACTCCGCAACCCGGGCGAGCTCTGTCTCATCCGGGTTCGTCAGCCGTATCCAGCATCCCTCTTCGGCAGTATCTACGAGCTCGGTGACAACCGGTTCCGCATCTTTTTTCGTCCTGTATATATGCATCATGGTAACCGTCCTCACGGAGGTGTTCCAACCACCCGTCTCCTCAGCTATTCATGTACGGACATTCCATATAACCCCCTATGAGAGGTGTTTTCCGCATTTCCGACACCATTCCCGGTATTTTCCATGGCTGGCTCTGAGCGGGAACAAACCTTCCAGTAGTATTCCTCCTGCTTCCTGGACCAGGATCCCCGGCTTTTCTGGGAAGAGATTCCAATGTCGGAACATGGGGTGTCTGTAAGCAGATCCATTCATTTAGTTTTTGGTACTCATCCAGGAAACCACCGTTCCCGGTCGAAGACTCAACTCCACGGCACGGGATGGATGGAACCGGACAACCAGGATTTTCATCTTTCCAACCCCTTTTCCAGATACGATAAAAACGGCCATCATTTTTTTTATTTTATCGGTTGTCCTGAGTGCTATCTGACCTGAGATAGCATAAAGAAAAAGAAGGAAGCACGCCTTCGCCTGCTGATCCTTTTTTAAAAAACACCCTTTAACGCCGTCGTTCTTTGACGTAGATATAGATCCCAAGGAGAGAAAACCCTATGACAACCACAATGACAGCACCGTTTTTCACGAAAAGATTGAGCGGGAAGCGGGCAGAGAGAGGAACCGCGTAATCCGGATCAATCTCTTCAGCCCGGTCGAAATAGGGGCCGGATTCAATATACCTCCCCATACTGTTCAGGATAGTCCCTTTTTCATACAACAAATCGGGATTCTCCGGATCAAGTGCAAGTCCTGTATCGATCTTCTCTAATGCCTCACGATAGTGCTTCTGCAGGGACAGGAGATACCCGTGATAATAGAGAATATCGGTATCACCGGGGAGAAGGGCATGTGCAGACTCAAACGAGGTCCAGGCGCACGCATAGTCCGCGGAGTTGTAACAGAGGAACCCTTTCTCTATCAGGGCGTTCACCTCTCCTTCATCATCCGGAGCTGCTGTGTCTGTCAGGGTTGTTGCATCACCGCCCTCATTGTTATCCGGCACATCCATCTGGCTGTTCATATCACTCACATTCTCTGCCGCAGTTGCGCAGGGAACGAATCCCAGTGAGAAAATCCAGAGAGAGAGAAGGAAAATGATGCTGTACCTGATGAATCTGAACCCTGGCTGATAATGACACAAAAAACCCCGGTTACCGTAGAGGGAGGATCCGGGGTGAATCATGGTAAATACCCTTCTTTTCGCGATATTAAACCTATTCTTTTTCCTCTGAGTCTGTATCCCTGCTATCTGCATTGGTATGGTGATGCACTTCCTTTCCGTATCAGATCAGCATTCAGGTTTTTCCTGATAAGGATCCGCCTGGGCATGGAACATGGTAGCATACAGCCCGTTCATCGCCATCAGCCCGGCATGGGTACCATCTTCAACAACCGTCCCGTGTTCAAGCACGTAGATGTGGTCGGCCATGAGCACGGTGGAAAACCGGTGGCTGATCAGGATTGCAGATCGCCCGTGAATGATCTCGCGGAATTTCCGGAATAATTCCTGTTCTGCGAGCGCATCCAGGGAACTTGAGGGTTCATCGAGAATGACAATATCAGCATCCCGGAAAAATGCCCGGGCAAGTGCAATTTTCTGCCACTCCCCGACACTCAGTTCCCGGCCGCCGGTAAAATACTGGCCAAGGACCGTGCTGTACCCGTCAGGAAGATCTTTGATAACGCCATCTGCACCCGACTGCTGTGCTGCACGTTCCACGTCGGGTAATCCAGCCGGGCGACTGATATCCGCCAGCCGGATATTCTCGGAGGCAGTGATCTGGTACTGCACAAAGTCCTGGAAAAGGATCGAGATATGCCGCCGCCATTCTTCCGGGTCAGTATGTTTGAGATCAAAGCCGTCAACGGCAATGGTCCCGGCATCGGGAGCATACAGCCTGCTGAGCAGTTTGATGAGGGTGCTCTTCCCGGCACCGTTCTCCCCCACGATCGCGATCACTTCACCTTTATGCAGGGTCAGAGTCACGTTTGACAGAACCGGTCTTTCTGCCCCGGGGTAGCTGAAGGAAAGTCCCTCGATCCTGACTCCCTTCCGGATCGGCGAAGGGACCGGGACCGGCTTTGCCGGGACCGCGATCGCGGGCCGGAGATCGAGGAACAGAAAAAAATTCCTCAGGAAGAGCTGGTCTTCATAGAGGGCACCCATGCTCGAAAAGACGGACTGGATGTACCCGATGCAGAGCTGGAATCCCATGAAGTACATCACCATATCACCGAGAGTGATCTCCCCGGCAACGGTTTTGAATGCGATGACGGCAAAAGAACCGAATATCGCCACGGTGGTGAACCCCTGGAAAAGGAT
>ERZ795055.1105-NODE-1105-length-22639-cov-4.734857_pt1 | contig 22639 bp, 15 predicted proteins | sample MGYA00375139_ERZ795055 | MGnify/ENA primary metagenome ERZ795055 (study PRJEB30184, sample SAMN05720283) | anaerobic digester metagenome | isolation source: active sludge of municipal wastewater-treating anaerobic digesters | place: USA | collected 2015-01-23 ... | reverse complement strand
CACCTCGCCAAACGCCTCGGCCAAACCGTCCACCATCAGCTCGCCCGTGCCCATCGCGATGAAACGACTCGGCGGCTGGGATTGCTTAAGCCAGTGCCATTCGGGTGCGTACTGATGTTGCAGCACCGGATGGGCCCAGAATGTCATGCCCGGCTGTTGGCGCAGCTTAAGCAGGTCGCTGCCCAGCGCCAGTCGTAGTGCACCCGATTCTAAAAACGCCGCAAGCGGGGTGGCGCAAAGCCACAAGCGCAAGAGCCACGGGTCGCGCTCCCACACAGTCAGTGGGGGGGCCGCGTGGGTGTTCAGGATGCGGGTGACATCGACGCCATCGCCCACACCCAACACGAGCGGTTGGGTGCTTGTGGCCACAAAGTGCTCCAACGCCAGGCTGTCGGCGGCGCCGAGTGTCAGCGGCTGCCAAGCCCGTCGGTGCGCGCGCTCCAAGCCTTGGGGGCTTTGGCGCACCTGGGTATCACTCACTGGCCAACAGAGGCGTTCGGCCAGGTCGCGTTGGTTGCGGGCCAGGGCCGTGAGGTTTGCAACCAGGTGGCTCATGGCCCTTCGCTATCACAGCCTGGGCAGGGCGGGGAGCTGTTGCAGCACCTGCGGGGCGGTAGCCACGCTGATGTTCGGGCGGGGCATTTTTGGCGTGGCTTGCCGCGTGGTTGTGATAGCTAAAAGCCAACGGGGGCAAGAGGCCCACTCTTTGACGTAGCCGGGCGTTGGTGTTAGCCCCTGAGGGGTCATGGCAAACGACAGTGTCGTCGAAACATTTGCGAAGCTGGTCGAGTTCATCGCGAAGAAGTTCATGCGCGGTGAGGTCACCCTTGCCGACCTGCTAAATCTGGACGACAAAGAGATCGAAGTCATCTTCTTGATGGGCCACTACCTGTACAACTATGGCAAGTACCAGGCGGCGCTGAACGTGTTTAGCGTGCTGACGCTCTACAAGCCGTTTGTGAGTCGCTACTGGCGGGCCGCAGGCGCGGCCAATCAGGCGTTAAAGAAATTCAACGAAGCGATCGTGGCGTACGACATGGCGCTCACCACCAACCTGAACGACGTGATCAGTTACACCTACCGCGGCGAAGCCAAGATCTCGGCCGGCATGCCCGCCGAGGGTGTCGAGGATCTGCGCATGGCCGTGGAAGTGGGAGTCCAACAGCCGTTCTACGCGCAATGGGTCAACCGCGCGAAGACGTTGTTGAAGGTGCGGGGTATCGACGTCTGAGCAGAGTTTGCTACACTCCACACACCCCATGATAGACGCCGCGCTGAGGCGCGTCAGAGCCAAGGGAGCCGCGGATGACCAAGGCGAACGAAATTAGGCCCGGCGCACTGCAGCCGTCGCAAACGCCCACGCTGCAAGAGAAGGAAGTCGACAAGGCGCGGCTTCTGCAGCAGCAAAAGATCTCTGGCCAAGATGCCGCGCGCATCGCGCAACAAGCCGGTTTCCATCGCGTCAAAGAGCAAAAGAAGAAGGGTCTCGACATCGGCGACTCCTCGCGCGCGCCCATTCCGCTGCCCGACGATGATATGGACGAGGAGGCCTGGAGCCCCGAGCGTCTTGAGAGCGCGCAACAAAACTTAGGTTTGGCCGCCACGCAATTCGAAGAAGTCGAACGTGCCCCCGAAGGGCAAGCCAGCATCGGCACTGCCGCTGTGGGTGGGTCATTTTTACCCACCGAGCAAGGGGTGCTGGACATGGACAAGCTCGCCAAGCGACCGGCTCCCGAACCGATCCCGCTAGATGAGGTCACGACCAACGTGGAACGGCTGTTTCACATCAAGTTGGACGAATCGGTGTCGGTGGGGCACAAAGTTTTGGCCACAGGGCTGGTGGTGGCAGGTGAGGCTGGGTCGGTGAGTGTGGACAAGGGTGCGATAAACGAGCGGAAATTGGCCACCGGACTGAAGAAAGTTACAGAAAGAGGTAACCAAGCGGTGGGGGAAGCGCAAAAGATGAGTAAGGGCATTAATCGCGAGTTGAACGTCCAGCGGACCTTTGTGTTCAAGCGCTAGGCTGCTGGATTTTAAAGTTTACGGTTTGCAGTTTGTTGGGTTTTAATTTGGTTTTTTAACCCTTTGTTTTTAGGAGTTTACCATGTCCAGTTCCAACGTTTCATTGCCTACCTATCAGGCGCCAAGCTTCACTGAAGCCTCAGGCGTGATGGGCCGTATTCAAACAGAAATCGGCAATATTAATAATATTTTCGCCGAAGTTGCAGCGATCATGCGGGAGTTGCAAGCGCTGCAACCGCCCGACCAATCGGCGTTCATGAAAGATGGCACTGACAAAGACGGCAAAGCGATCAAGGTATTGGACACCGAGCGGTTCAACCAAGCGATGGCGACGTTCCAGGCACAGGTTTCGGCACTGAACGGCCGCCTTGAGAGCACGTATCGCAAGTTAGGTGAGGCGCAACTCAAGTTGCAGCGCCTGCAAGGGCAGGATCTTCCGGCTGCGCAGCGTCGCGATGTCGAGAAGATGCAGAAGGCGATGAAGGACGCCCTAGAAACCTTGAATGGCGCTGCCAAGGCGATTCAAGATTCTTCGGGTAAGGGCGATATCGAAGGCACGAGTTCCGCCAAGGAAGAAACCCGCATCCAGTTAAAGGTGCGCGAGAAAAAGGTCGAGCTGCACTTGGCCAGCGAGCCTACCTTGAAGCAAGCCATCCAAGCCTTCCAGTTGATGGTGGTGGTGGTTGGGATGAGCGAGCCAGCGCGCAAGTTCAACAGCATGCCGGCGCCTGCGGGCGGTGGTTTGCCCCCGATCAATACCCCATAAGCGGGGCCACGTTTGAGTTTTGCGTCGCCTCGGCGCGACGTTCAGCAAGTTTAGGTTGGTTTGAAGTTTAACGTTTCAAAAACAGGAGTTTTGTTATGGGTAACGAAATCAAAGGTCTGCAGGGTGGTAGCTCGCTCGTTAGCTTTGACGTCTACAGTGACACGGCCGGCAACGAAGGCGTGGCGGTCAAAGATGCTGGCGGCGCAATTGCAGCCAAGGACGTCTTCGACCTGACCACCGTCGAGGGGCGTCAGGCCTACGTGCAAAAATTGCAGTCGTTGGGTGTCCGCGCCAGTGACCTGCCGGGCTTCATCACCAGCATGGAGCAAAACGGCTTTGTTACCGGCCTCACCAGCCAAGAAATGAGCTCGCTCAAGTCGATCGCCAGCACTGTGGCCGCGTTTTCCAGCAGCAACTTCTCGTCGGCTTCTACCGGCAACGTGCAGGCGCAATGGGCCGAGTTTGTCACCAAGACCAAGGTCGGCTCGGCGATGGATGTCAACGCGCTGGTAGAATTCGTGCTGCGCGAAGCCTACATGCAGACCAACCAAGATCTGCAGTTTTACGCGGAGAAGGTGCGCTTCTACAACGAGCTGAAGAAGAACATCCGCGATGAGCTCACCACGGCCCGTAAGGCTTTGTCCGGGATGGCCGGTGCGGCGCCTGAGGCCGCGTTCGACTGGTCTACCTATCAAAGCTCGGCGTCAAACGGCGCGGGTGGCAAGATCGCGGGCCCGGTGGACTTCTCGTCCACTCCGGTGGTGTCGTCGACCGGCGAAGTGCAAGTGGGCGCGGCGCAAACCGCCAGTGGCTTGTCGGCCACCAAGGAAGGCGTCGAGACCTACATCAAAAACCTGGAAGAGAAGCTGAACTCAGTGGGTGACGACGCGCAACTGGCAAACGTCGACCTACAGAACATGCTGCAAAAGCAGCAGCAGACGCTGCAGATGATGTCCAACATCTCCAAGATGCTGCATGACACGGCGTTGGCCATCATTCGCAAGATTGGCGGCTAAAGAATCTGGGCGCTTGCGCGGGTGGGGCTTTGTGGCTTCACCCGCGTGGGCCGTTCGCGGCGTGTGGCTTTTTGGCACCACGTTGGCGAGAATCGGCGCCGGGGCCCAGTTGGTTGGGTGCCCGGCGTTTTTGCTTAGTAGCGCGCGAGGTGGAGCATGCCCGTCGAAAGAATTGACGCACAGATCCAGAGCCTGATCTCTGGTGCGAACTTCGAAGCGCAGAAGAAAGTCGACAAAGAAGACGACGCCGACGTCGCGCGCAAGGCGGCTGAAAAGAAGATCGTTGAAAAGAAAGAAACGCTGAAGAGCTCGACGGTTCAGCGCGAGACGTTTCAGCGGCAAAACGACCTGCAGAACAAGATGCGGCAGGTGTTGGGCGGTGCTCAAGGCCAAGAGGCCGCGCAAGCGTTGGGTGCCTGGCAAAACAATCCGGGGCTGCAAGCCAAGCTCACCGACGCGCAAAAGAACCTCTTCATGGAGGCGATGGCCAAGAATCCGAAGCAGGCCAGCGATGCCGGCAATGCGATGAATCGCTTGTCAGGCCAGGCCGGCTTCGAGCGCGCCATTACCAGCTCGCAGCAGATGGCCACGTTGCAGGCAGGGCTGTTGGAGAATCCGAAGGCCGAGCGACCGCTCTCCGAGGTGTTGCAGAATCGCTTCATGCAGTCTGCCAAGGCCGACCCAAACACCAAGAACCAATTCTTGCGCTTTGGCTTACAGCAAGCGGCCAAGGGCAATATGGATGCGATGAAGCGCGCGGGCGACATGTTGGGGCTCATGACCAAGAGCAACCTGTCGCGCACCACTCAGCAGGCGGGCATGCAGATGGTGCAGCGCCATCCGGGCGATGCCAAGGCGACCGCGAACGTCGACGCCTTTATGCAACACCCCGAGGTCGGGCGGATGCCCAGCTTCGCGCGCAGCAAGGCCACTGAGCTTTTGGCCAAGGCCAGCGGCACAGGTGAAGTGAAGGAAGGCTTCGAATCGTTGGCGAGCCATCCGAAGTTCAAGGCGCAAACGGCCGCCAACAAGGGGCGCTTCTTCGCCACCATCGGCACCGGCCGTCCAAGCGAGTACCGCGCCATCACCGACAAGTCGCTGGCAGCTCTACAGAGCGCCAACTTCCCAAATCGCTCGGGCCAGGTCGGGCGTTTCTTGGGTAAGCTCGCGGGCCACGTGCAAAAAGGTAACGTCGAAGGGGCGAGCCCTGAGGATCTTATCAAGTCGGCCAAAACCAGTGAGCTGCCGAAGGCGCCGGTGATGCTCGCCGCCGAAAATTTGAGTCCGGAGGATGCCCAAAAGGTGCGTGCGCAGAACCGCGCCAAGGTCATCCAGTATTACAACCAGCTGTCGCGCATCTACGAGCAGGGCGAGAAGAAGCTGAACGCCGCCAAGTACCTCGAAGATGTGAATGCGCTGCAAAACCTGCGCGAAGCCGAAGACATCGACTTGAGCGCGTTGTCCCCCGAAGACCAAGCCTTTGCGCGCTCACGCCAGCAAGGCGTCAAACAGAAACTCGACCAGGTGCGCGGCTTGCAGCGGCAGCGATCGCGCGAATTGCGCACCAAGCGGATGCCGCCGGCCAAGCGACGAGCACGCGTTGAGGCGCGACGCCTGCAAGGCACGCAACCCAAGTATTTCAATCCGAACACCGCCCGGGTAAGTGGCAAAGAGCTGTTTGCGCAGCAAGCTGCGGTTGGGGCGCGTCCCCAAGGGTTGCAGCAAACGCCTGCACGGGCGCAACTGGCCCAACACCAAGGGCGCATGACCGCAGGTGGTGGCATTGAGCAGCAGGTCGCCCAGGTGGTGTCGCAGCTCGGGCAAGGGCCGATGACGCCTCAGCGCGCGGGGCAAGTGGCGCAAGCCATCGCTGCGCAAGTCACCCAGCAGGTGGTTGCGCAAGTCACCGCGCAATTGCTTAATCAACCCGCAGTGGGCATTGCCAACCCGCACATTGCCGATATTCCTGAGGACGAAAAGGAATACATGAAGCGGGTCGAGCGCAACAAGGCGCAGCGCCTTGATCAATGGGGTGTGCCGCGTGCGCAAGATCGCGACCTGGGCGGGAATCGCTTAGCGGCCGTGAAGCCGCCGCCGGTGGAAACCAGTACCGTGCCCACGCCCGGCCCGAGCGACGATGGCGACGAGCAGTACACCGGCCGCATGATGGTGAAAGACCCGTCGAGCATCCGGGCGCCTGCCACCTTATTTGCCACCTCGTGGAAGGGGCTGAATAAGGCGGAGAAAGCGCTTTTGAAGAACCTCGGCTGGGCTCAGCAGGCCTGGGACACCAAGGAAACGCCTGCCGCCAAGTGGCCGATGAGCATGGCCACGCCGTTTGCGAGCCTCACCGTGACGCAGCGTGAGGCGGTGCGTAAGTTGGGCTACACCGCGCACGACTGGGATCAAAAAATCCAAGCCTTCACGATGGGCAAGAACGCGTAACGGCAGAACGTAGGTGCGGTGGCTAAGCGGCAACGATCCGTCAGCCACCGTGTGAGACCGCAACCAACGTTATTGAATGTCGAGCTTTGGGCAGGCCGAGGCGGCTTGGAGGTCGGCTGCGGCCGTGATGCAATCCAACGCTGGGCCTACCTTGGCCGGATCTTTAGCGTAGGCTTCCTTGCACTTGGCGATTGCCTCAGGTTGCTTCTCGGCCATCTTCTTGTGCATGTCGGCCTTCATCTCTTCAGCCTTGTCACCGGCGCCCGCCAGCATCGTTTCGGCCATTTGCGTGGCAAAACCGATGCTCTTCGCCATTGCGGCGTCGCACTTGCCGGCGTCGCCGCCGCTCTTGCAGGCTACCGTTGTGAGCACCATCGCCAACGAAACCACCAGCATCAAACGCGCGAACATGAGACTCTCGCTTTCCCGAGGCAGGGACATGGGTTGCTTGGCGCGCGTGATCCCCTGCCTGCTCGTGCGCGTTGCGTGCTGCGTGGATTTGCTAACATCGCGGCCTATGGCAAACAAGCAGGCCTTGATGCCTGTTTTAAAATATTAAGACAAATCAATGAGTTAGAGGAAGAAGGCCAGGGCGGTTATTTGACGCCCGATTGGGTGCCGCTCTTTTCGGAGCCAAGCTGGGTCGGCGTTGGCGCTGGGGCGCGATGCAGGCGAATGAGCAGCTCGGAGCGTTGTACCCAGGGGGCAAATTGCGGGTATTGGGCGCCAATTTGCAGCACGCGTTCTAGGTCTTTTAGGCCGACATCGACGTTGCCGGAGAGGATTTGGGACTCGCCGCGGTAGACGTAGCTGACCACGTCGTTTTCATCATTGGCCACGGCCATGTCGTACGCCGCAATCGCCTCGGTGTAATCTTTCATCTGCTGATTTACCGCGCCCAGTGCCCGCCAGTAGTGAGCCGTGTAGGGGGCATAGGCGGTGAGGCCGGTAAAGATATCTTTGGCGGCGTCGTACTTGCCGTAGGTGAAGAAGTTGTAACCCAGCGCATAGATCGTCTCCATCTCTTCATCGGAGATGCCCTCCAACTCCTGCAGCGTGATGAGGCCGTTCATGAAACCGTGGATCATGAACTCAAGGTACTGCGCCGCAGTGTTTTCGATTTCGACGTACTGGGTCATGACGTTCCCGACTATAGACGAGGATCAGCCAAGTTGCCAACGCGAGCTTTAGGGCTCATCTAGAAGACGCCACGGAAACCGACCGTGGGGATGAGGTAGGGAAACGACTCGCCCGCCATCAGGCCGCCCGATTCGGGGGAGACTGTGCCGTTGATGATGTCCACGTAGAAGTCGAGCAGCCAGTCGTTCCAGATAGCGCGCTTGTCAAAGCGGATATCAAAGCGTACTTGCCAATCGCTGCGGCCTGCAGACGTGCCCTCGACAGTAGCGAGCGGGGTGCCACTTTGTACGAGCATGCGCACGCCTGCCTCCCAATTGCGCGGCAGCAGCACTCCCACCACCACATTAACGATATGGGTGCGGTTGTACTCGAATAGCTCCCAGCGACTGTCGACCTTGCGTTCGCTTTTGGAGAGCGTGTAAGCCAGCCACCCAAACACGCTGCCGATTTGGCGGCGCCTGAGCATCAGCTCCAGGCCATAGGCACGTCCCACGCCGTGGCGGTTTCGGGTGAGCCCCTCGATGGTGTCGCCTTCGTCTTGTGGTTTTGGCAACGGGTCGTTGCCGGGGAGCGTGCCGGGGGGAGCGCTGGGTTCACGGCTGTAATTTTCAGCAATCTCGGTGCCCACCAGATCGGGCTCGAAGAAGACCGGATCCAGCCAGTTGAAGTAGGCCTGCAGGTCAACCTCGAACCCGCCACCCAGCCCTTGTTCAACGCCTATGACGTTATGAATGGCGCGTAACAGGCCCCAGTCGAGCGCCGATTCGGCAAGCCCGGGCACGGGCACAAATAGGCGGGGGGGTTGGTGATAAATGCCGGTCGCGGCTTTAAGCCATGTGTCGCCATCATCCCCTTGGTCAAGTCGATAGCGGGCGCCCAGCCGTGGATCCACATTCCATTGGGTTGTGCGTTTGTGGGTGTAATGATCTAGGCGCACGCCGGGCACGACAAGGAGCTCGGGCACCGGTCGCCAGGTGATATCCGCGAAGGTGGCGGCCGAGGTCATGCGTCCGCCGTTGATGGTGATCTCCTCCGGCTGAATCGCTTCCTCGTCTGTCTGATCGGTGGCGTCGCTTTCCGAACTGCTCTTTAGATCGTACTTGAATTGGCGCAGGCTGCCTTCCACCCCGAGGTTTAAGGTTGCGGTGGCGGACACGTCGCGGGAGGCAGTGATGCGCGGGGCCAGCATCGGGGCGCGGGTGCGGAAGGTATCCTCGCCGAAGTCGCTCTCTTCGTAGTCGAAGGTGACGCGGCTCATGGTCTTGAAATCGTGAAGCGTGTGGCGCAGCACCACGTCTATGCGGTGGAACTGCAGGTGCAGCAGGGTGGTCGTCTTCTTCTCACTATCGTCGCAATAGGCGTCGGTGGGGCACTCTTGGGCGGTGACGTGGTCGTTGGCACCAAAGGCAAACAGCGTCAGTCGCTCGTCGGCGGTCGCACCCAATGCGTAGTCGACGCGGGCTTGGTAGTCCCAGTAGCTCAGGCTCTCGTCCACCTGGGCTAACGACATCATCACGCCGGGAAAACCGATGCGGCCGGCCACCGTGCCCGTGGCTTTGCCGAAGCTATCGCGCGCCAAGATGCCCGCCTGGGTGTTGGCCAAGTTCACCTCGTAGCGACTCTCCTCGGGCAAGGTCGCGCGTGTCATGCCATCGACGATGCCAGCGGTGTAGGAGCCGTAGTTGCTGCGGAAGCCGCCCGGGTAGAACTCGACGTGATCAATGAACTCCGGGTGGATGACCGAGGGTCCGGCCAAGAAGTGATAGAGCATTGGCACCCGCACGCCGTCCACAAAGAACGCGGTGCTGCCTGGGCCGGCGCCGCGCACAATCGGTAACGGCAAAAGCCCCATCATGGAGCTGACCCCCGGGAGCGTCATGATGACGCGGAACGGGTCGCCGAAGGTGCCTGGAACATTCTTGATTTCCCGATCGCGCAGGCTCGTGCGGCTAACCTCTAATCGTTCGCGTTGCCCCAGCACCACGGTTTCAAAGGGATTGTAGGTGCTTCGCTCCAACAAGTATTTTACGTGCAGTTGTTGGTCGGCGGCGAGTTGTTCCGTTTGGGTGAAAGCCAAGTAGTCGAGCGCCAGCACGCGGACATGGGCGCTGCCGGCCGACACCGGCAAACTAAAATGTCCATCGGCGTCGGTGGTTGTGTTGGTCGTTGTGGCGCCCGTTTGTACCACCACTGTGGCGTTGGCAACGGGTTTGCGGGTGCCGCGTTCCACCACGTGACCCGAAAGCAGAGCGCTTGGGTTTTGCGGCGCCATCGTGGTGTTTGCCTGAGGTTGCGTCGGGGGCACAAAGCGCTGGGTGTACGTGATATCTATTTCCACCGGTTCGCCGGCAAAGGTTGCGGGGGTAAAGCGAAACGCCGTGGCACCGGTGAGCACCGCTTCGTCGAACGGTGGGCCGGCGCCCGTGAGCAAGCGCACGGCGCTCACTTGGCCCTCGGTGTCCACACGCAACAGCACGGTGACATCCACGGGTGCACCCGTCTGCGGCCCCGAGGCTGGATACGGAATCTCAGCCATGAGCGGTTTGGGGGGGACCAGCTGTTCGGTCACCGGGGCGTGGGGAGGTGCTGCGGCATCATTGGGTGCCGCGACAGAGGCAGGGTCGGTGGTTAGGGTAGGCTCCGGTGTGGGGAGCGTTTGTGCGAGCGCGAGGCTCGGGGCAAGGGCGTACAGGCACAGCCAGCCGGCGATGGGGGCGGGCGTCAACGCCATGACAGCCACCAGCCTAGGCTCGCGCCTTGGTGTCGCCACCACTCGCGCACCATCACGGGCTTGCCGGTTTCGGCGTCGGTGCTGCTGGAGCTGCTCTGTTGCTCGCACTGCACCCATTGATGGTCGGCCTGCACGAACGGGCCGCTGGCAAAGCGAGGGCCAGCGACAAACAGCACTTCGATGCGGGCAAGCAAGTTCCAACCGGAGCCCGAACAATGACTCAAGCGCTCATCCCCTACAACATTGCGGCTGCGGCTGGCCTTGGGGGGCGTGTCGTAGCCACCTACCGGGGTGTCCGGCAGCTCCTGGCTTGGCTCGCGTGCGGGATAGTCGGTTTCTTCCGGCCAAAGCCTGTCAACCAAGAGGCCTGCGTAGCCAGCACCCAACGTGACGCCAAGGCCTGACCATGGGTGCCAGGTGGGCTCCAGGCTGATGCTCCAGCGCAAGCCAGATAAATCCCATCGCGCGATGGCGTAGGTGAGGCTTGCTCCCAAGGACCAATGTTCGTCCAGCCGCACCGAGGGGCGCAGGGTCAGGTTGTGAAAGGCAGTGTCGATGCCTTGAAGGTTGCCGGACATTCGTCCATAGCTGTAGCCCAGCGCGATGCGCAGCCCAGCTTGTTGCCACGCGGCGCGGTCGGCTTCGGTGGGCAACGACAGGCGCACGGTTTCTTCCTCTTCCACCAGTTCCTTTTCAGCCAACGTGCGGGTTTTTGTGTCGGAATTCGGTGTGGGTGGGTCTGACGCCCGCGCTGGGGACGACACGGCGGTAAGCAGCGCCAAGGTGAGTCTCCGGTGGGTTAGTGACATGGCCACCACCCAGGCGGGTCGTCCCGCAGATCCCATTCCGGCTCAGTGCAGGCGGCGTTGCGATGGCATGCGGCGAGCGCCCAGACGGTGAACGAAGCGCAGGGATCGATGACGGTCGCGACGCCGTTGTCGTTCATCAAAGACGGCTGCACCAACAGATGGGGGCCGATGCAAACATGCACAATATCGTCGAACTCGCCGATCGGGGTTTCGGCCGGAGCGGGCAGCACTGCGTGGGGGTCGCTGTATGTCTCCGCGGACGGCAGACACGTCCAGGCGCGAGTCTGTTCACTGCTGGTGGCAGGGAGTGTCATGGGTGTGGTGGCGGCGCGAAAGTTACAGCGGTCGGTGGTGGGGTCGACGCTCAACCATGAAAAGCCATTCCACGGGGCCCCGCAGCGGTCGGCAGGGTAGGGGTAAAAATGGCTCTGCGCATCGAACTCGCCTTGTTGGAGCACCAGGCGCTCGTGAGGTTGATCGATGGCAAGCATCGATGCCGCAGCGACCTGGACGTTAAGTTGTGAGAGGGGTTGGTTGAGCTCCGTCTCAAAGACCCACGGATCTGCGGCCAACAGCGCGACGCTCGCGTAGGCAATTTGGCTCTGCTCGTCGCCGATCGTGACGTTGGCGTTGGGCAGCGTCATCACCTTGAGGGTGAACGGACCGGTGGCGTTGGGGTCTAACTCCTGCACGGGTGACAACGCACCGGGCAAGAAGGCCCACGGGTTGTGGCAGAAGGCTTGGATGCGGGGATCGCTGGAAAGATAACAGACGGCTGGGTTCTCCCAGGCCTGTCCCCAACCTACGGCGAGGTAAAGGTTTTGACCCGGCATTCGCAACATTGCGGCCTGTAGGTCCACTTGCACGTTGAGGGTGACAAGCGGTTCGGCCGGCAAACTCAGGTCAGCCAGACCGGGACCACACGCAGCCAGCATCCCTAGGGCGCCGAGGGTCCCGAGCACCGTTCGTGGCCGCGTGGACCTAAAACGCATAGGTCAATCCAAGGCGGGAGGTGGGCCCCAAGACCGTTGTGTGGGCTTTGGCTACTTTATGGCGACTGCCCAACAGCCCCACGGCAAACTCAACAGCCACCGGGTCCCAGACAACCAGGCGCACGCCCGCTTCGCCGCCTGTTGTAGGCCCTAAGCTGTAGCGCCAGCGCGGCTGTACTGACGCCAGGCCGCTGACGCGCGCGGCATCCTGGCGTGTGCGTTTCTCCCAGAGGCACTCGAACCCAACATTCAGCTGCATGAACGCGGTCCCCACGCCAACGGCGGTATGTAGTCCTAGGTGCGCTTGTGCCAATAGCCCCGAGCGGCTGAAGCGCCAATCCTCGTTGGCGCTGTGCGAGAAATGCCCCGCGAGCGTGCCGCCCAGCTGCAGAAGCACTGTTCGTTGCCAAACAATCGTGGCCGCCGGCCCCATTCCGAGCGGCGTCTCCTCGGTGGGGAGCGGGGTGGTGCGCAAGCTGAGACTTACGAATCGTTCAGGGGCCACAAAGAGTGGTGAGGGCGTCGTTGCTGGAGTTGGTGTGGGGATGGTGTCTGCTGCTGGTGCGGGCGTGGGAGCGGATGCTTCGGTCACCTCGGTTGGGAGGTCAGCTTGGCCTACGCACACGGTGAGTACGACCAACCACATGGGAATTCACAATCTACCGTTGGCTCGTTCTGCAAGAGCCGAGTCACCTACATCAATATGGCGGAAGCGCACGAGAATCGAACTCGCCTAAGCCGTTTCTCACAGCCTACGTCGGTTTTGAAGACCGGGGGCGGCACCAGCCAACCACGCGCTTCCGGGGTTGTATGTAGCACACCCAGGGGGTTGCTCCCTAGGATGGGGTTTGCGCTCCAGCACCCTTTGACCAGCGCAGTGCACGGGTGTTAAAGACCTCGGTCCATTTGCACAGACAGAAGGTGAGCCATGCAAGTCCAGGTTGAAACCATTAGCCCCACCCAGCGCAAAGTGCTGGTTACCATTCCCGCCAAAGATGTCGACCAGGCATTCGACAAGGCCTACAAGGCCGTCGGTAAGAACGCGCAGATTCCGGGCTTTCGCCCAGGCAAGGCACCGCGCGGCTTGATCGAAGCGCACTACGGCGACAAGGTGATGGTGGAGGTGCAACACGACCTGGTAGCGGGCAGTCTGTCCAAGGCGATGCAAGATCACGACTTATCGCCCGTGGCCACGCCAGCGGTAAACCCCGGAAAGCTCGCCCGCGGCGATGATTTCAGCTTCACGGCTGAGCTCGAAGTGCAGCCCGAGATTCACCTGAACCAGTACAAGGGCCTGCATGTGGCGCCGGTCACGGTCACGGTCGAAGAGGCCGAGGTCGAAGGCCAGCTCACCAAGATGCGCGAGCAAGCAGCCCAGCTGGTGCCGGTGATGATTCGCGACGTTGTGCAAAAGGGCGACGTGGTGATGATGGACTACGAGGCCTTCGTGGGCGGCGCACCGCTTGCGGGCGGTAAGGCCGACAACGCTCTCATCGAAGTGGGCAGTGAGGGCTATCTGCCGGCGTTGTCCGATGGTTTGATTGGCGCCAAGGTGCCGTCTGAGCGCGAGGTTCCGGTGAAGTTCCCCGAGGACTACACCGCGAAGGAAGTGGCCGGCAAAGAGGCTACCTTCAAAGTAAAGGTGAAGGAGCTGAAGCAGAAGGAACTGCCGAAGCTGGACGACGATTTTGCCAAGGATATTGGCAGTGAGTCGCTGGAAGCGCTCAAAACCAAGATCAAGGATGCGGTGTTGGCTCAGAAACAACGCGCCGCAGACGACGAGCGCAAGAACGCCTTGATGAAGGCACTGGTCGCGGCCAACCCGTTTGATTTGCCGCCGTCGCTCGTGAGTGCCCAGGCCGATCGCATGATTGCCAGCGCCACGATGCGCGTGCAGCAGATGATGGGCCAGAAGATGCAGCTGTCGGACGCCGAGCTTGAGGCACTGCGTAAGGACAGCACCACCGATGCCGAGCAACAGGTGCGCGCTGGCTTGCTATTGCTCGAAGTCGCGAAGGCCGAGGAGCTCACCGTGGAGCCGGCCGAGACCGACAAAGAAGTTGAGACCATGGCGCGCATGTCGGGCGAAGAGGCCCACCGCGTGCGGGCGTACTACAACGATTCCGAGCATCGGATGGGGTTGGTTTATCGCTTACTCGAAGAGAAGACCGTGAAGTTCCTGTTGGAGCACGCCGCCGCCACCGCCGAGGATGCGGCGAAGGCGCCCAAGGCCGAGCCGAAGAAGAAGGCGCACGCGCACAAACATACGCATGCCCATGGCCATGAAGGCCACGAGCATGCGCACGACGAGCATCACGTGCACGGCCCCGATTGCAATCACGATCATGATCATGAGCACGCACATGCAGCGCACGCGCACGATCATGCCCATGATGAGGGGGACGCTGAGCACGGCAAGAAGAGCCCGAAAAAGGCCGCTCAGCCTAAGAAGACCACGAAGAAGCACGACGAGTAGTTTGAGGCGAGCATGAGTTATTACATCCCGTTTGTTCTTGAGCAGACCCATCGCGGCGAGCGCCAGTACGACATCTGGTCGCGGTTGCTGAAGGATCGGATCATCTTTATTGGCACGGCCATCACCGAAGAGATCGCCAACGTGGTGGTGGCGCAGTTGTTGTTCCTCGAATCGGAGGACGCCGACAAAGAGATCAGCATGTACATCCACTCGCCCGGCGGTTCAGTCACAGCCGGGCTCGCCATCTACGACACGATGCAGTTCATCAAGTCGCCGGTGTCGACGTGGTGCTTGGGACAAGCGGCGAGCATGGGCGCGGTGCTGCTGGCGGGCGGTGCGCCAGGCAAGCGTTATGCACTGCCGAACTCGCGCGTGCTGATTCATCAGCCGCTAGGCGGTGCTCAAGGTCAGGCTTCGGATATCGAGATTCAGGCCAAAGAGATCCTAAAAATGAAGGAGCTCCTGACTAAGATATTGGCGAAGCACACCAAGCAGCCGCAGGATAAAATCTTGGCCGATTCCGACCGCGACTACTTCATGTCGGCGCAAGAGGCCAAGGAGTACGGCTTGGTCGACCACGTGTTCGAACGTCACGAAGACATCGCTGCCACATTGAAGAACGCGAAGGCGTAGACGCCAAGCGCACCTGCTTTGATTCCCGCGCCGCGCCGCGGCGCTCCCCACCCCCCATCCCCCGTCGCGGCCTGCACGGCCGCGCCACCCCCTTGCCCCCGAGTGGGGCAAGGGGACGTCTCAATTCGCGTAGCTCAATTGAGCGGGTCGGTGTTCCCCACCGCAGCGAAGTCATGCCATGCAAAGTTATCGAGTACGACCAGGGAGTCGTACACCGCATCCCCTTCATCGTGTACCGAGAAGGTGAGGGTAAACTCCTCGCCGCCTTCAATGGGCCAGCTGGTCCGCAACCAGCCGGTTGAGCCATGGGCGTCAAACCCGGTGCCCCAATTGGGAATGGGGTGGAAGGGTTGTTGGAAATAGTTGTTGTCGACCTCCAGGGTGTTGCCGGCCGCATCGAACGAGATATTGGTGGTGGCACCGTGGTTGGTCGAGGCCGCCTGCAAGATGGCGTAGAAGCTGTCATTGTAGTTCTGTTTCACGTAGCTCGGATACTCGGCCGAGAAGAAGTTGAAATCGAACGAGAAGCTCTTGGCGTTTTTCGGGGCTTTCAGCCTCAGCGTTACCTGGTTCTGGTCGAACACCGGGCGCGTGTCTTTCGGCGCCGTCGTGTAACCCAAGTAGGCGGGCGTTGGATCGGTGGCAACGGTGCCCGCCAGTTGCCCGCCGCCAGCGGGTGCCGGATTCCACACCGGGCCAGAGCTTAGCACCACGAACTTGTAGCCTTCTTGTGGCATCAACGCGGTGGAGTTGCCGAGTTGGCTCAGCACTTTGATGGCCGACGCTGGCGCGACACCGCCAAGCGTTGCTCCGGTGATGGTGTTGGGGCTCAGTCCCAACGCCGCCGCCACGTCATCGCGGTTTTGGTCGCGGCTGCCGGGGCGCTGTTCACCAAAGCGCAACGTTCGTTCGTACTGCTCACCCAGGGCCAGCCAGGCAGCAAGCTCGGCGTCTTTCAGGGTGGCTTGGGCGGTGTTGAGCGCGGCCATGGCTTTGGCGAGCTCGGCCAGGTTGGCCTCTTGATTTGGCACGAGCGGCGCCTTGATTTTCTTGAGCATTTCGGCGAACGCCACCACGGCGTCACCCTTAATAATGTTACGAGCGTCACGTAACATCTGCCCGACCGTGGCCTCGACCTGAACCAGGCCGGGTTTGCCGCCCAACGGCGTGACCTCGGCTTCGAACGCAAACGTCTGTGCGCGGACGTCGGTCTCATGGCGATCGCTTGTGACCACCAAGTGGTAGATCATCTGGTCATTCGGAGCCAGGTACTGTGGCACGATCTCGGCTTTGTTTGATGAGACCGCCTCGCCGTGAAACTCGGTCATGCTAAAACCTTCGGGCATCACCATCTTCAGTCGAATATTTTTATCGGCCAGGTCAAAGTTCGCGACGAAGTGCTGGTCATCTAGCACGCGCGTGACCTCGGCGACGCTGTCCAAGAAAACGTAGGCTCCGCGCCCTTTGTCGGTGAAGGTGTCCATCAGGTAGTCGTTAAAGCCCGAACCCACGCCCACGCCCGCCAAATAGATCCCTTGGCGGTCGGAATCTTGAGCCGCTTGGCTGATCGTAGCCACAGCGTTGGCGCCAGCGTTGTCTGCGCCATCACTGACCAAGATGACGCGGTTCAGGCGATTTGCCGCATAGCTTTGGTTTGCCAACTCGTAGGCTTTCAGCAGCCCAAGCGTTAGGTCAGTGACATCGTTTGGGGCGAGCGCCGCCAACTGTTTGGTGAGGGTCGTGACGCCAACGGGGCCCATGGCTTGGTTTTCGAGCAGCACGCTGGCGACGCGATTGACGGTGACGAGTGATAAACGGTCTTGCGGTCGGAGCTTACTCGCTAGGCCCTGGACAAACTGGGTGGCGAGCGCAAAAGGGGCACCGGCCATTGAGCCGGAGGTGTCCAACACCAGCGTGATTTGCATGGGGGAGAGAGCCGCGAGGGCGCGATCTTCGGCGCGAATCGCGATTTGCAACGAATACGTGCCGGCTTCATCGGTTGCGCGCATCTCGGGCACGATGCGGAGGGTGCCTGCCGGTGCCGCCGGGTAGGTGAACGTGGCATCGTTTAAGAACTCGTAGGTGCGCACGCTCTGCGGCTGCACATAGCGGCCAGCGCGGATGGTTTGGCGTGTGATCACGGGAGACGCCGCCGAATTGGAGTCGTCGGCCGACAGATACTTCACGGTCTTCTGTGCCGGCTGTTTGGCCACCGGCTTGGGCTCGGCGGCTGGCGTGGACGCTTGGGTGTTGGCCGGTTTGTCGGCGTTGGCTTGAACCGCGGCGTCATCGCTCTCGGCGTCCTTCTTTGTGCTCGCCATCGATTTGCTCTTCACCGAAGTTGCGGTCAACTCGGCTGAGCTGGGTGCCTCTAGGCTGGGCGCATCCGCGAGCATCTCAGCAGGGGGCGGGGCGGGTGCTGCTTCGGCCAAACTGAGCGTCGCGTCGGCCGCGGCGCCTTGGGGTGCGCTGCTGGGTTCATGCGTTTCGGTGGCTGGCAATCCAGGTGCGGGCGTAGGGCCGCTGTGCGACGCGGCGCAGGTGAGGTTGTGCATTCCCGCAAGTGTAGCGAGCAGCGCGAGTGGCAACTTTCGCATCGGTTCCCTCCATAAATAAGGCGGCGGTGAACCTAGCAAACAGCGCGCAGCTATTAATAGCGCAAATCGTTGCCCGGCCGCGTGACGACCGACTTTCGTGTCTGCTGTGCTCTACGTCGGGAGATAAAACTGCGACAAATGTCCGGCCATGGTGCTTTTTTTGATCATGCCTGCGATCGTTGAAGCTCACGTGGCTAGCCTCAGGTCATTTCCACAGAAGAATGTCTATCAAACGGCTCCGGTTTCGACCAGGTCGCGTCGAATGACCCGGCATCCAAAAAAAGTTCAAATATTTCGATAATTTATTGTTTCTGGTGGGAGACCAGGGAGGCTTTTGGGTTAAGGTAGTCTAATGTGTGCATTGTGGTTGGCTATACTACATGCGCTTACAAACCCCCCCAAGCACCCCCAATGTGATCCAAGAACGCATACGTAACTACCAGATTTTGTTGAGTTTTCCTGATTGACTGATGGAGGCGGATGGAGTACGCAATGACACCTTGGGCACCGGTGTGTGTGCATCGGTGCTGATGAATGTGCTGTTAGACCTATTAACGCAGGATATACCCATGAAGATCAACAACCCGTATCTCCGTTCGGCACTCGCGCTCGCGACCGTCGTTGTGCTTGGCATGGGTGCAGCCTGCGGTGGTGGCGTGGACGACAACAAGGCGCCGGCCCTTGAGCCGCAAGGCCGCGATGTGCAACTGGCGCAGAGCTTCGGCACGTGGCCGCAATACATCGATGTGGACGCAAACGACGTGGCCTCGTGGCAAGCGCTTGCGACGCAAACGCCGGAAGAGCCTGCTGTCACGCTTGTGGGCGACGAGTTGCACTTCACGTTGGGCGGCTTCTTCCTTGGCAAGAAGGTCGTCGGCGAACAAACCTACACGCGCCTCTTGCTGCCGGGCGGCGTACCGATGGCTGACGCGGGTAACCCCGAAGTGCCTGTGGTGCGCGCGAGCTTTGTGGTGCCGAATCGCTTCGAAGGCGACGTCGTGGTCACCGCGGTGAGCTACATTGAAATGCCGCTCGACACGCCGGTGTTGCCGTCGCGTGGTTCGCTCAGTCGTTCGATTGACCCGCGCAACGTCGCGTACACCGAAGGCGAGTTCTACCGCACGGGTAAGAGCTTCCCCGAACAAGAGTTGCTCGCGCACCCCGGCTTCACGGTGCGGGCGCTGCGCGGTTTGCCTGTTGAGATCCATCCGTTCGTGATTTCGCGCGAGACCAACACGCTGCGTGTTTACACCGATATCCAGGCGCGCGTGGTGGGCAACATGGATTTGGACGAAGCCCAAACCGATCCGCTCGACTCGCCCGATTTCACCAACCTGTATGCCAAGGTGTTCAAGAACTACGAGCCAGCGCTGCGCTATGCGCCCATCAACGAGCCTGGTCGCATGATTGTGATCGCTGCTGACGCGCTCAAGTCCGTGATGACGCCGTTTGTGGAATGGAAGAACCAGCGCGGTGTGAAGACCGAGCTTGTGGCGCTGTCGCAAGTGGGCACCACGGCCGCCCAGATTAAGACCTATATCAAGAACCAGTACCAGTCGTCGGCTGGCCTCACCTACGTGGTGCTTGTTGGCGACTCTGACACCATCCCGACGTTGCGCGGTACCTACGAACAAGCGCACTCCGACACCAGCTATGGCATGGTGAACGGCACCGACCTTTACCCCGACGTGTTCATCTCGCGTATCTCGGCGCGCACCACCGCTCAGGTGCAGACGCAGATTAACAAGTTCATTGCTTATGAGCGCGACGCGGTGGCCACGGGGACTTGGTATAAGAGCGCTATCGGTATTGCTTCGGCCGAAGGTACGCCCACGGACTTTGCACGTGCAGAAGGTTTACGCACCGCGCTCGAAGGCTATGGCTTCACCGACGTTGCCAAGATCTATGACCCGAGCGCCTCGAAGGCCACGCTTACCACCAAGATCAACGCGGGCGCCTTGGTCATTAACTACATCGGCCACGGCGCTGGCACCTATTGGGTTACCACGGGCTTCAGCGCGACCGATGCCCAAGCGCTCACCAACAACGGCAAGTATCCTTTCATCGTCGATGTTTCCTGTGTGAACGGTTCGTGGGTCGACAACGACGTCTGCTTGGCTGAAGGCTGGCTGCGTGCGGGTACGCCCACCACCCCGGCGGGCGCTATTGCGATGTACTCGGCGAGCACGAACACCGCGTGGGTTCCCCCGACTGTGATGCAGGACCACATCATCAAAGACTTGCTCACCAAGGAAGCGGCCTACACGGCGGGTGGCCTCTATTATAGTGGCGGCATGAAGACCCTCGACCAATACACTGGCAGCGAGGGCAAGCAGATCATCGAGCAGTACAATATCTTTGGTGACGCCTCGTTGTTGGTTCGCACCACGACGCCGAAGCAGCTCAGCGTGACTCATCCGGCCAGCATCGAAGCCGCCGGCTCTATCACGGTGCAGGTCGCCATCGGGGGTGGTACGCCCAAGTTTGCCACGGCCGCGTTGTCGCAAAACGGCGCATTGATCTCGGCGCTCACCAACAGCACCGGCAACATCACGTTGCCCTACAGTGGTCTCACCGCGGGTACCGCCAAACTTACGGTTACGGCCTTCAACGGAATCCCGTACATCGTCGACATCCCCGTGGCAGGTGGTGGCAATCAACCTCCGGTCGCCAAGGCCGGTAGTGACCAAACCGCCGCCGAAGGCGCCGTGGTGCAATTGGATGGCAGCGCGTCGTTCGACGCTGAAGGCAGCGCCCTCACTGCGACCTGGACGCAGACCTCGGGTCCGGCCGTGACCTTGACGGGGGCCAACACGTTGACGCCCAGCTTCACCGTGCCGAACCTCGACGAGCTGACCACCTTCAGCTTCCAATTGGTCGTGAACGACGGCCAGTACAACAGCGCGGCCTCAACGGTGAACGTTATCGTTCAAGGCCAAGTCGAATGGGATGTGACGCAGTCGGCCGCTGGTCTGCCGATCGCGATCCCTGACAACAACACCACCGGCGCCGTCAGCAGCATGACGGTGACCACGAACGGTACGATCAGCCGCGCAGATGTTACCGTGGGCATCACCCACACCTACATCGGTGACCTGACGGTGACCGTGGTTTGTCCTTCGGGCACAACCCAAGTGGTGCATAGCAAGGCAGGCGGTTCGGCCGATAACATCGCGCAGACGTACACGATTACTGCGTGTGTGGGACAAGCAGCAGGTGGTACCTGGACGTTGAAGGCGGTTGACTCGGCCAGCACCGATGCCGGTACCTTGGATAGCTTCAAGTTGCAGATGCAGGTCGCGGGTGCAACCCCGAACCTAGCGCCCACCGCCAATGCCGGCGCCGATCAAACCGCGACCGCAGGTCAAACCGTGACGTTGGATGGTACCTTGAGCATCGATCCGGAAGGCGCCGTGTTGAGCTACACCTGGGTGCAGGTGAGTGGTGTCAGCGGCTCATTGCAGGGAGCCAACACCAAGACCCCGTCGTTTGTGGCACCCACCGTCACTGCCGAGAGCACGTTGACCTTCAAACTCACCGTCAGTGATGGCAGCCTGTCTGCCTCTGACACAGTGGCCGTGGTGGTGTTGCCGGTGTCGACGAACCACGCGCCGGTGGCCGAGGCTGGTGCCGACAAGGTCTCCACCGCTGGCGACATCGTGACGTTGGATGCCAGCGGCTCGACCGATGCTGATGGCGATGCGTTGACCTACAAGTGGAGCCAAACGGTGGGCCCAGCGGTTGCGCTGTCGAGCGTTACCACTGTGACGCCGTCATTTACCGCGCCCACGGTTACTGCTGCTACGACGCTGACCTTCTGGGTGACCGCCACCGACAGCCACGACGCAACCGCGACCGACACCGTGTCGGTGGTGGTGAACCCGGCGTCTACGGGTTGGACGATTGCAGTGGATGGCAATAACACGCCGGTCGCGATCCCCGACAACAACACCAGTGGGATAATCAGCACGGCCACGGTGACCAACCACGGTACGCTCACCGCCGTGAGCGTGGAAGTGAACATCACTCACACCTACATTGGTGATTTGCGCGTGGTGCTCACGATGCCCGACGGCACGGCGATTACCCTGCACAACCGCACGGGCGCCAGCGCCGACAACCTCTACAAGGTGTACGATGTACCGCAAGCGGTGGGTAAGGACGCCTACGGCAACTACACGCTGCAAGTGTATGATTTGGCCAAGTTGGACACCGGTACGTTTGACGGCTTCACGCTCAACCTGACTGCAGGTGGCAGCACCGGTAGCGTGTTGAGTGGCACAGGCACCGGCCTGCCGGTCAGCATTCCCGACAACAACACCACCGGTGTTTCGAGCGCGGTGGTATTGACGGGGGCGGGTAGTGTCGCGGCCGTTGAAGTGGATGTTGCGGTGACGCACCCCTACATCGGCGCTCTGCAGGTAACGTTGCAATGCCCGAACGGCACCATCGTGGTGCTGCATAACTACAGTGGTGGCAGCACCGACAACCTGCAGAAGAGCTACACGGTGAACGAGTGCAACGGTCAGATGGCGGCCGGCACCTGGAAGCTGTGGGCGCGCGACAAGGATGCCTACGCCGACAACGGTAAACTCACCGGTTTCTCGTTGCGGGTGCGCGTCCCGTAGTAGCACAACCGATAGGATACGTTTCTTTCAGTGATTTTTCGCGGAGATAGCCAATGAACAGCCACGTGAAGCATGTAGGTGTGAGCCTGTTGGCGACGTCTTTCCTCTTGGTAGGCGCCTGCGGTAACGAGACTCCGGAGTTGGTCGGGGAGCAACTTGGTACCAGTGCGCGAGGAGCCGCGATCGATCCTGAAGGCCGGGTGGTGTTGCCTAACTGGGCCACTCCCGAAGAGCAAGAGCTGCAGGACAACACGCCATCCCCCGAGGCATCTCGGGGGACGACGCCTCCCACCGCAGGTTTCCGGGTTCCGGCCGAGTATGAGCCCGTCCAAGGCGTACTTATGACGTACGCAGGCTACACCAGTGTTCTGAAGGAGATCGCAG
>ERZ795055.1100-NODE-1100-length-22686-cov-6.167028_pt1 | contig 22686 bp, 17 predicted proteins | sample MGYA00375139_ERZ795055 | MGnify/ENA primary metagenome ERZ795055 (study PRJEB30184, sample SAMN05720283) | anaerobic digester metagenome | isolation source: active sludge of municipal wastewater-treating anaerobic digesters | place: USA | collected 2015-01-23 ... | reverse complement strand
TGCTCATGCCCAGCCACAAAACAGGCGGGGATGTTCGCCGGCATCCCCGCCGCGTCCCGGTTCACTGGTCTCTCTTATGCCCATGCCGGTCAGTGCGAGTATTTCTTTTGTTAAGAAAAGGCCGAGCCCCGAGTCCCTGCCGAATCCCCGTCGGAAGAGGTCCTTTTTCTGTTCAGCATCCGCGGATTCATCGACGTCCTCGATGTCTTTCATGAGCTCATCTATGTCTGAATCAGAAAAATTCTCCGGATAGTCATCGGGCATCGCATCGAGTATTTCATCGGCTTCGCTGCCGCTGTTGGCCCACGCGTTTCCGGCGTTCCCGCCGTTGCCGTTCACCAATGCCAGGGCCAGGATAAACAAAAAGGCCAGACCAGTGAAAAAGAATTTTATCTTCATCTTTCCCTCCGTACAAGACCGTTGAAGATCGAAAAAACATCCGTTTCCGGAACAGGGCTTAGACCTGCTCATACATGAAACGGTTCCCGAATTTTATCGAAAACGCGGCCGTTTACTTCAGCTTGAACGTCCCGCTCTCTCTGAACGCGAGCTTCAGCGGTCCTGATTTTATCTTCTCCGGAAACCGTATGTTCGAATGCCCTTCGAGCCGGTAAGAGCCTTTTCTTCTGTCGAACATTTTGACCACCGACGAGCCCAGCATCTTCGAACTGAAGGTGTTGGTCACCCTGATAATAGAGCGCGCGCCCTCGTTGACGATTGCGCGGCTGGTCCCGCCGAAAACTTTGACGCCGTTGATAGTGAAATCATACGCCAGGTCCTGAAATTTGATCTGCGCCCTTGTGTCGTTCCTCACCTCTGCGTCAAAGCTTACGGTTATGGGGATGTCGAGCCCGGCCAGATCGACCGCGGATGACGTCTTGCGGCCGGAAATCACGCCCTTGACCATGGACAGGACCTTTTCCGGGTCAAGGTTTCTCCTGCCGGCCCTTGCCAGCGACCGCTTGATCTCGTCGACAGACGGCGCGGTCACGGTGAAGTCAACGACACTGAAGCCCGGCTTCAGGGCCGGGATTTTCTTGCGCACCGTGTAATCGAAGGTGATGTCCCTTTTGATCGACCGCACCGCTTTCGGAAGCGGGATGACTATGTCGACGTCGATCCGGCAGTCGAGATAATCACGGCTGGAATAATTTTTCACGAGCCGCATGATGTCTTCATAGACCAGGTTGACCAGCACCGGGGTCACCGTGCTGCCGCGCGCCTTGACAGTCAAACCCTTCGGGGTCCGTGTTTTGAAGACCTGGTTCCCGTCGATCTTGAACACGAAACCCACATCTTCGAGCCTGAGCCCGACCGGGTACGGGTTCTTCAGCTTGATTTCAAACAGGAAGGTGACATCACGGAGGCTGATTGAATCTATGTCGAAATTTTTAAGTCCCACGCCGGGTTTATCGAATATCGCGCTTTTCAGGGCCGCAGCGGACACGATCAGGACAAATAAAAACTGAAATACAATGCGTTTTTTCATATTCGGCTCCATGGGGAAAGCGGTTCCTAAACATGAATAATTATTGTCATTGAAGAAATAAAAATGCAAGTTATTTTTCAATCGATGGCATGCGCTCATAGAAGGACGGGCGCATCGCCGCCTGGTAAAAAACGGCAGCAGGCATTCTCATCTTTCAGCATGCCTGAACCCGGCATACCGATTGCGTGCGGATGAATTACCTGATTTCAACAAAGGTTTTTTCCCGGCAACAGCGCTGACAGCATCATCCGGATTCCGCATAGACCGCGTCTCGTGAACCCGGAAGGGGTGATTGTCAATCACCGTTATTTTGCGGGCAATCAGCTTATGAATATCGGAGAGACATGTTTTTTCATCTCCATCGCAAAATGAAAACGCCGTGCCGCTCAGACCCGCCCGGCCAGTACGGCCGATACGGTGGACATAGGTCTCGGGGACATTGGGAAGGTCGTAATTTATCACGTGCGACAGCTCTTCAACATCAAGGCCCCGCGCGGCGATATCGGTCGCCACAAGCACCCTGGTGCGTCTTTCCTTGAAATTATTCAGGGCGCGCTGGCGGGCGTTCTGCGACTTGTTGCCGTGAATGGCCTCGGCGCGAATCCCCGCACGCACCAGATCCCTCGCGACCCTGTCAGCGACATGCTTCGTGCGCGTAAACACCAGAGCGGTTACTATCGCCGGGTCTTTCAGCAGGTGAAGAAGCAGGTGCTTTTTGTTCACCTTGTCGACGAAATAGACGGCCTGCTCGATGGAATCGACGGTAGACGAAACTGGTGTAACGGCGACCTTTTCCGGCTTCGTGAGAATTGTATCTGCAAGCCTGGAAATTTCGGCAGGCATCGTCGCTGAAAAAAACAGGGTCTGCCTTTTTTTCGGAAGCCCGGCGATTATTTTTTTCACATCGCGGATGAATCCCATGTCGAGCATGCGATCGGCTTCATCCAGCACGAAATGTTCGATTCCCTTCAGATCGACATATTTCTGGTCAATCAGGTCAAGGAGCCTTCCCGGTGTCGCAATGAGGATATGCACGCCCCGGCGAAGCGCGTCAGTCTGCGCCTTCTGGGACACTCCCCCGAAAATGACCGTGTGCCTCAACCGAGTGTTTTTCCCGTAACGGGTGAAACTTTCGCCGATCTGGAGCGCCAATTCCCGGGTTGGAGTCAGGACAAGAGTCTTGATGGCTGGCGTCTCTTTCTTCATATTTTTGTCTTCAGCCAGCATTTGGAGCAGGGGAACGGCAAAAGCCGCAGTTTTCCCGGTGCCGGTCTGGGCGCAGCCGAGCAGGTCAGCTCCCTTCAATATGATCGGAATTGCGCGCGCCTGAATGGGTGTCGGTCTGAGATATCCTTCTGATTTTAACGCCTCCAGAATAGGCGCGACGAGTCGTAAATTGTCGAATGTCATTGGTTATTTTTCTCCTTGTGAAAAGCCGGCTGAGACATGAGGCGAGTGAAACAGCGGGATAATCGTTTATTGAATTGGGACACACTGGCAGGGAATGATTATTTGTCAACGAATATCTTTGATAAAATAATTATCGGATCACGCAAAATGTAATTATCTTGACACCATCCCATTCCCGTGAGACCAGTAATATTCTTACATTAGCGGGATTGAAATCGCTGAAAGAAAAAGGCCCGGACATGGACATTTCGCTCCTGACTCATTCTACAATCTTTCTGAGCTTCCTGATGGCGCTCGGTCTTTTAATCCGCCCATGGCGATTCAGAAACGTGGTGCTCGCGTTATTCATCGCAGGCCTGGGATACCTGACCCTGTTCGTGTACATGTTGCACACCCGTCTCATCTTCAACCATCCGAACCTTTTTCTTCTGCTGATACCGGTCGAGATCAGCATCGGCCCACTGCTCTACCTGTATGTGCTGAGCTTCATCAAGAACAAGCAGAAATTCTACTATTACGATGTAGTGAACTTCGTACCGCTGATGGTCGTGGTGATCGTGCTGATTCCCTTCGCGTTCACCCCTGATGAAACCAAAAAGGACCTGGTTAAGATGTTCCTCCTCGAAGAGGAGTACAAGTTCATCCAGATACTGATTTCAGCGGTGGCAGCGGTCGTGCTGCCGATATTCTACCTCTCGCTCTCCATATGGCAGATGTGGTTCCGCAAGCCCAGTGAAAACCTGGTGTACCAGCCGCTGGTGCTGCTCATCTCGCTGCTCATCATATGGCTCACGCTGGGGATCGTGGGTATCGCCGGCGCGGTCACCCTTTCTTCATGGCTTCTCGAGATCGACACCCTGATCATCAGCCTGATCATCATCAGCTTTTATCTGATCTCGATCAGGTACCCGTACCTGATGCAGTACGGGACGATCCCGCCGAAAAACAAGAAATACGCAAAATCTTATCTGGACAAAATCAACCAGAAAACAATCAGCAGGCAGCTGAAGATCATCATGGAGGAGGAGAAGCTCTTCTGCGACGAGGACCTCTCGCTTGGCCGCCTGAGCGAGGCCCTCGAGCTCACCAAGAACCAGCTGTCCCAGTTCCTGAACACCTACTACGGCAAGAACTTCAACAGCTTCGTGAACGGGTATCGCGTCGACGAGGCGAAAAAAATGCTCCTCAACGAGCCCAAGCGGCAGATCATATCGATCGCTTTCGCGGTCGGATTCAATTCATACTCAGCCTTTCACATGACGTTCAAGAAGATGACCGGCCAGACGCCGGCGGAGTACCGCCGCAAAAACGAGCGCGAGCTGCTTTGAATCGAGCCTGTCAGGCGTCCATTCCCGGCTCGAAGTTGAATCCCTTGATCGCCTTGTAATTGTAGTAGTTCCAGAACAGGTTGATCGACGCGTTGACGAAGCTGCCGGTGTTCACGAACGTCTTCATGCTCCGCCTGATTGATGTACCCAGCGAAGAGGTCTGGTCGTACACGCTTCGCCATCCCTCCTGGAGCTCGTCGACAGTCATGTTTCTCGGCCTGATCACCGCCTCGTACGCGTTGTATTTGACCCAGTCGTCGGGATAGTTCGTGTACAGGAGCCGCCCCTCCTGCTGCACCTGGCTGTACAGCCTGGTCCCGGGAAAAGGGGTCATGATGGTGAACTGACATCCGTCGATCCCGGTCTCGTGTACGAATTCGATGGTCTTTTTGAATATATCCCTGGTGTCGCCGTCGGTTCCCAGGATGAACCCGCCGATGACTCCGATTCCATAGTCATGAAATTTTTTTATCGTGCTTTTATAATTTTTGATCATGGGCCGAAGGTTGATGTTCTTGTTCACGCTCTTCAGGGATTCCGCCTCGATCGATTCGAATCCGATATAGAACGTGTTGGCGCCCGACCGGGCCGCATCTCTCAGCAGGTCGTCGTGTTCCGCGATGGTGATGCAAACCTGCGAGCCCCACGATTTTCCCAGGCCCATGAGGTTCCTGAACAGTTCGCGGGCGTGTTCGATTCCCTCGGTACCCAGCCCGACGATGCTGTCGTCAGCGATGAAGAAACGTTTGTCCTCGATCTCCTCTATCTCCTCGATGACGTCCTTTATGTTCCTGAACCGGTACCGCGCTCCGTTGAATTTGGTCACCGAGCAGAAGCTGCAGTTGCACGGGCAGCCCCTGGAGGTCTGCACCGAATGGATCATGTATTTTTTCGAAAACAGTTTCCTGTTTATTTTCGGTATGCTTCTGATATCGGGAAAGCCCTGCGCCGCATACACTCCCCTGAGATTTCCGGCCTCGAAATCCCTGATCACTGTCGGCCAGAGTTCGTCAGCTTCACCGGTCACCACCGTGTCGGCGTACAGCGAGGCCTCGCCGGTCATGACCGAGGCGTGAATTCCGCCCATGACCGTCGGAATGCCGCGCTTCCTGAACTCGCCGATTATCTGGTACGCCCGCGGCGCCTGGCCGGTAGTGGCGGTCACCGCGACGAGATCGGCCGGGGTGTCGAAATCGATCTTTTCAATGTTCTCGTCTATGATGGATACACGGTATTTTTCCGGCGTCCTGCTCGCGAGAACCGCAAGGCCCATGGGCGGGAGCGCGAGCATTTTCATTTTTCCGAAAACCGTGTTGTTGATCGTCGGATTTATAAACAGGATTCTTTTCATGTTATGCCACCTCTATTTATTTGGATGGGCGGCATACTATCATTTTTCTCCCGGCAATTCTTCCCGGAACATAATTCTATATATTCACGGGGTTGCGGATGCAATTTTCAAGATATGCAGGATATCATTCTGGAAGAGCGTCACCGCGCATGTGTCCGTTGAAAGTTCCAGAATATCATTCTGGAAAAAATCTGCATGCATAAATTCAAGGTCAACAAAAAATAGTGGACTAATTCATCCTCCTGCAGTCTATGGTCACGATAGGAAACCGCCGCATCTCAGCGCTTCACTTGATGACCGAAGTCAAATTCCATGCATCGCATCAGATTTCCGGGCTACAGTGGTTTTTAAACGAAAACATGACAATATACGAAAAAATCATAAACAAGGATTGACAATGGCACAGATAAAATTCGACGAAATGGGACTTTCCCGCAATTCCCTGGAAGAAATCCGGAAAAAAGGCTTCGAGGAACCGACCGAGATTCAGGAAAAAATCATCCCGCTTCTTCTATCGACCGAAAAGGATATCATCGGCCAGGCGCAGACCGGCACGGGCAAGACCGCGGCCTTCGGAATCCCTATTCTCGAAATGATCTCCGAGGAAAGCCCTCACGTACAGGCGATAATCATCGTGCCCACGCGTGAGCTCGCGCTCCAGGTCTCAGAAGAAATCAACTCGCTGAAAGGATCGAAAAAGGTCCACGTGGTTCCTGTTTACGGCGGTCAGTCGTACCCCGAGCAGATCCGCAGGCTCAGGGCGGGGGCCGACATCATTGTGGGAACGCCCGGCCGCATACTGGACCACCTCGAAAGGAAAAATCTCTCGCTCGACCGGGTTTCATTCGCGGTTCTCGACGAGGCCGACGAAATGCTCAGCATGGGATTCATCGAGGACATCGAAAAAATCCTCTCGCGCACCAACCCGGAAAAGCGGACCGCCCTTTTCTCGGCGACGATGCCAGAGCACATCATGAACATCGCGCGTAACTACATGCGCGACTACCAGATCGCGACCGTGAAGAAGGATACGCTCACGGTCGAGCAGACGGACCAGATATACTTCGAAGTCGCGCCGAACGACAAGTTCGAGTCGCTGTGCAGAATCATAGACATCGAGAAGGAATTTTACGGCCTGATCTTCTGCCGCACCAGGGTCGCGGTCGACGAACTTACGACCAGGCTGATAGACCGGGGCTACGAGGCCGAGAGCATACACGGTGATTTTTCGCAGCAGCAGAGGGAGCGCTGCCTGGACAAATTCAGGAAAAAACATTCGAACATTCTCGTCGCGACCGATGTTGCGGCCCGCGGCATCGACATATCGGACCTGACCCACGTCATCAACTATTCCCTGCCCCAGGACCCGGAGGCGTACGTGCACCGCATCGGCCGCACCGGCAGGGCGGGCAAAAAGGGCATCGCCGTCACCTTCATCAGCCCGTCGGAGTTCAGGAAACTCACCGCCATAAGCAGGGCGACCGGGAGCGGCATCAGAAAAGAACGTGTGCCGTCGGTCACGGACATCATGAATGCGAAAAAAGCCAGGATCGCCACGGAACTGCAGCGGCTGATCAGCCATGGAATCCGCAGGGACTTCATCGAAACGGCGGTTGTTTTGCTGGGAGGAAACGACCCGCTTGACATCGTCGCGGCCCTTCTCCAGCACTCGTTCATAAACGAATTGAACGCAGAGGGATACAGCGAGATCAGCGAGGTTTCGATCGACAACAAAGGCACAACGCGCCTGTTCGTGTCGCTTGGCGACAAGGACGGCATCACGCCCAGAAAGCTCGTCAAGCTGATACAGAACCAGTCGAAAATTCCGGCCGGGAGAATCAGCGATATCACGGTAAAGGACAACTTTTCATTTCTTACCGTGCCATTTGATGACGCTGAAACAATAATCAGGGATTTCAAGAGCCTTGACCGTGACAAAGCCCCGATAATCCGCCCCGCGACCCCCGAGAAGCAGAAGGAACATAAGCCCTTGAAAAAGAACAAGGTGATCGAACATGTCATCGCCACAGGCGGCCATCCGGGGAGGAACGACAAGAAAGGATTGAAAAAAGAGAGGCCGGCAAAAGCCGGCCGACGCATGGATAAAAAGACCTCGTGGAAAAAAGAAAAGAAATCCGGGCTGAAGAAGAAAACAATCCGCAAGCAGCGGCCGATGTAGTTATTCCGGGTACCCCGTCTTTTCCTGTATTTTTTTGAACAGCGGCCGCAATCTTCCGTAAATGTCCAGGTACACGCCGTGGTAGAGCTCGTTGTAAAGCTTCGTGTGCTCCGCGACCGGCTCGAACACCCGGCCCACGCGCGTCATTTCTTTTACCGCAGAAGGAAAATCCGGATACAGCTTCAGCCCCACGGCCGCATCTATGGCCGCGCCGAGGGCCGAGGTCTCGAACGTGTGCGGCCGCTCGGCCGGCATGCCGAAAACGTCGGCGGTGATCTGCATGGCCATGTCGCTCTGCGAACCGCCGCCCGAGACCCGGAGCTCCTTCAGGGGAATGCCGGTGCGCTTCTGCGTGTACTCGGCCCCCTCCCTGAGCGCGTACACCAGGCCCTCGAGGATGGCCCGGTACAGGTATGCGCGGTTGTGCACGTCGCCGAACCCGATTATGGATCCCTTGGCGAACACGTCGGTATTGAGGCCCGGAGACCAGTAGGGCTGCAGCATGAGCCCCCTGCATCCCGCCGGGATCTTTTCTATCATGGCGTCGAAGAGTTTCTCGGGGATCATTCCCTTCCTGCTGGCGAGCTGCTTTTCCTGCAGTCCGAACTCCTCCCTGAACCAGCTCACCATCCAGAACCCGCGGTATATCATGATCTCGGTGTAGTATGAATCCGGGACCGACGCAGGAAACGGCGGCATCTGCGAAAAAAGCTCGACGTATTTTGTCATGGTGGTGTTGAAGGTCGCGGTGGTCCCGAAGGAGAGGCAGCCCTTTTCAGGCGTCATGCATCCGGCGCCAAGAATCTCGCAGCCCTTGTCGGTCCCGGCCGCGATGACCGGAAGCCCTGCAGGGATGCCGGTTTCACGTGACGCCTTTTTGGTCACATATCCGAGAAGGCCCGACGGTTTGACCAGCGCCGGGAGTTTTTCCCTCTCGATGTTGAAGAGACGCCACTTGATGTCGAACTTTCCGCCCCAGTCATACGTCTTCTTGTCGAACGGCAGGTATCCCACATTGTTGCCGATAGAATCGGTGAATTCTCCGGTGAGCCGGTGCGTAAAAAAACCCGAGAGCAGCAGGTATTTGTGGGTTTTTTTCCAGATTTCGGGCTGGTGCTGCCTGATCCAGTTCGCCTCGCAGTTGCGCACGGCCTCGTCCACGGTCCCGTGCAGGCCGACCGCCTTGAGAACCGGACGCACGACATCAGGAACGATCCCGTGCGAATCGGCTTTTCGCTGGTCAAGCCAGATGATCGCCGGCCGCAGCGGCTTCCCGTCGGCGTCGACATTGATCATGGTCGCGCGCTGGGTCGTCAGTGTCACTGCAGCGATGCGTTCCTTTGCTTGCGAAGCCAGTTTTAACGCATTCCTGCATGACTGGCACAGCATCTTCCAGTAGTATTCGGGTTCCTGCTCAGCCCATCCCGGGTTTTCGGAAAAATAGGGCGTGATCGGGGTCTTGACTATATGGCGTATATTACCCTTTACGTCGACCTGGGCAGCCCTGATCGATTGGGTCCCGGCGTCGATTGCCAGTATCATTTCATTTTTCTGGTTCATGGCAGCCTCCCTGAAATCAATTATATTCATTTTTCCATCGCTGTAAAGTCCAGACGAACTGATATAAGGGAACCTCTATAAATTACATTTGGGATGTTCCCTTGTGGTCGAAGCCTTTTTGCACATCCTGTGCGGCTTCGAGAGCTTGCAGGATGCAAGCCTGCAAGTTAAGCCAGGATGGCTTGAAAAAAATTGCCATTCGAACATCCTGTTCAGCAGGCACAAACATTTATAAAACAAGATTTTATACCCGTTTAACAAGATGAGAAAGCGGATTCGGCACCCTCGATGTCGATCCCTTCAGTCGGGCCACAACAAATTCATATGACGACACGAGAGGATTTACGGGAACGTAGCTCATGGGGTTCACCTTCATCAGGTGAAACATCGCCTCGACCGTCGCGCACAGGTTGTTGCACTCACCGCTCAGGTACACATTCCTGCGGCCGAGCCGGGCGATGAGCCTTTCGGACACTTCCTCGATGGCGCAGTGCCCGGCGACAAGAACGCGCCCGGTGATCCCGTCTATCTCTTCCATGTCATGTCCCTTGCCCGCGACAAGGGTCCAGCCTCCCCTGCCGCCATTGTCCAGGCTCATTGTCTGGAGCACGCACAGCGGATTGTTCAGGCATCCCTCGCGGCATACAAGCTCCCTGCCCCTGATAACCCTGACGTCATCGGGAAATTTCGGATACAGGTTCCATGGATAATGGCCTTGGGCTGGCATATCGCCGATAAGATCGACGTTTGCCAGGCTTTCAAGGTCTCCGGACAAGGCGATGTCCTGCTCTCCGCGCACCCCGTCAGACAATCCCCTGTCAATGGCGAGCTTCAGATGCGGTACATCCCCGGGGCCAAGGCCGAAAATCCTGCTGCCCACGATATCGGCAGCCACCACGTTTGCGCTCGCGATGAGCACCCTGAACGGCCTGACCTGCTCGTCGGCCAGGGCAGTCGCAAAATAATGGCCGTGTATCGTGCCTTCAACGCCCTCGATGATCGTTATATCAGGTTTGATATACCCCAGCACGTCCACGAGTTTGGAATGCAGATTGTAGTTGTGGTCAAAGCCGCGGCTCGGCTGCATGGGAAATCCCCACTGGTTTTTTACGCCAAGCGTCACCACTCCCATCGAATGCGTCTTGAGCTTGGGAACGCTGATGTATAAATGCCTGTCGCGCTCCCTGATGAGTTTCATGACAGTCGCCGGCATCCGGAAGGAGGCCAGGTCGTATCCATCGGGGTCGCCTTCCTCAGCCGGTCTTTTGCCCGTAAAAGGAAGCGGCTCGCTTTTCTCTTCATCGAGGAATACGGGTATGGCCCCGGTCTGGCGGCAAAGCCTGGTATATCCGGCCGCCCTGAACACAAGGCGCGTATAGTTGGCCTGGGTTGAATTTTCGAAAAGAAAAATTTTTGCCGCGCCCATTCGTTTCCAGTAGCGGATGACCGCCCGGAGCACCTCGACCCGGGTATGGCTGTACGGCTTTGCGTCGACAGCATTCGGCTTGATGTAGACTTCCCTGCTCTCTTTCAGCAGGGAAGCCCCTCTCATCTCGTCGAAAATTGAGGCCACGGAATCATAAATTTCACGAACAAGATCGTCTCCAAGCGGTTTGAAGCATGTAAAACTCTCTTTCTGGTGGGGGGATTGCATTCTTTTAACGATAACCTTTGTTTTCATGGCTACCCTCATTGTTCGGTGATCCAGTGGTCCGACCAATTACAAATTACAGAAACATTCCTTCCGTGTCAAGATAAATTGCTCACCGCGGACCGCACACGAGCCATCCCGGGGTTTCGCCGGCAATGTCCCACAGACCCGAATCCTGCACTTTTTGTCTTGTCAGTGCGCGCGGCTGGTGGCCGTCCTCAAGGATGAGCCTGCCGCTTTTTTTGATTATGCGCCGTATCTCCTGTAAAAAACGTGCAGGATCTGCAACCATATGGAACACGTCCAGGGAGTACACCAGGTCGGCAATCCCGCTTTCAAGGCCGCTTGAATAATCGCGTATAAGCGAGGTCTTTACATTGGCTATGCCGCGTGCGCTCACGAGCCTGTCGACCGATTCGACTGCAAGCTCATGCAGATCGACCGCATACACCATGCCGCCGGGCCCGACAAGCTCAGCGGCCTTTCGGATGTATCCCCCTGGACCGCAGCCGTAATCGACAACCGTGTCTCCGGGCTTTATCCCGAACTTTTCGAGTTTCCTGTCCGGATGCAGCAGCGCGTCCCGGATTCTGAAGATCAAAGACATGGCGCGAAACGCCATGTCGGGCATGCGGTCCATGCCCGTCCCGCTCAACAGTTTTTTGACAGCCATATTGTCCCTCTCGCGTTATCCATGATTATAACATATCGCAGATGCGCGTCAATGCGTATCATCGTTTTTCATGTTGACATTTATCGGGACATGGTATTTCTACTGAAAAAATAATCAGTTAGACTCTGCGGCCGTCTTAAATATTGTAAATCATGAAAATACGTAACGACACGACCGAGATCATCGCCGTACGGCACGGCGAGACCGAATGGAACAGGCGCGGGATCCAGCAGGGGCACCTCGACAGCACGCTTACCGCAAGAGGTGAGATCCAGGCCCGGCTCGCAGGCCGAAGGCTCGCGCTTGAAAAGATAGACGCCCTTTATTGCAGCGACATCGGAAGGGCGTGCAGAACGGCCGAAATCATCGGGTCCGAAATCGGCCTCGAACCGGTCAGGGACGAGGGAGTGCGCGAAAGGAACCTCGGCATGATCCAGGGCATGACCCTCGACGAATTTCGGCTCAGGCACCCGGAAGAGCACGCGCGATTCATCTCGCGCGACCCCGACTACGCGGTGCCGGGCGGTGAGACCGTCAGGGAACGCTACGAGAGAAGCGTGGCGTCGGTCGCGCGAATCTCGGCCATGAACAGAGGCAGGAGAATCGTCATCGTCATGCACGGAGGAAACATCGACAGCCTCTTCCGGCACGCGACCGGATTTCCCCTCGACCGGCCGAGGAATTTTTCGCTTTACAATGCGGCTCTCAACAGATTTCTCATTTCCGGAGACGACTGGTTCCTCCAGTCGTGGGGAGACATATCGCACCTTCTCACAAACGGCGCGCTCGACGATTACTGACCCTTCGCACCGGTCATTTCATGATGAACATGGAGCCCCTGAACAAAAAAAATGAACATGCAGGAAACACTCAAAAAAATCGACTTCTTCAACGGACTGGACCAGGAAGCGCTCACCGCGCTGGCGGCATCGGCAAGAATAACGAAGCTCGAATCCAGGGAAACCCTGTTCAACGAAGGAATGGATGGGACCTACTTCTATATCCTGATCAGCGGTTCGGTAAGGGTGTTCAAGACGACGATGGACGGCAAGGAAACCACGATAAAAATCATCTACCCGGGAGAGTTCTTCGCAGAAGCGGTTCTGTTCGGTAAAAAATTCTACCCCGCCACTGCGGTCGCGACCGAGCTGTCCGAGGTCCTCTGCATCCATCGTGAATCGTTCCGCATGATGATAGGAAACGACGGGTCCAGGGACGCCTTCATATCCGCCCTGTTCGACAAGCTGAGGTTCCTCACCGACCAGATCCACTATCTCAACTCGCATGACGTCGAGGAGCGCTTCTTCATGTTCCTGATAAAAAATTTCGGCAGGCAGTACCGCTACGAGATATCGCTTTCGAAAAAAGACATAGCCTCCGCGATCGGCACGATCCCGGAGACTTTCTCGAGGCTGATCCTCAGGCTGACCAGGATGGGCATCATCGCATGGAAAAAAAACACCCTTCATGTGAAGGAAGGGTTCTGGGACAATGATATATTTTACGATTAGGCGGCGCCGGAGTACCGGCGCCGCCTGTTGGTTTATGGCAACTGCGAGAAAAGCTTCTGCAGCCCGAACGGGTCCTTTACTTCCTGTTCTTTTCTGAAACGCAGCTTCTTGGCCCCCCGGTTGTTCAGGTACTTCTGCAGCTCGAGCTCGACCTTCTCCGGGACCGAAACCCCGGCCCGCGCGAGCGCCTGCCTGAGCAGGGCCTCTGATTTCGACGCGAACGCAACCGAATCCCCGAGCACCCGGCCCGCCTCGGACGGATTGTGAAAACCGGTCGAATTCTCGGCGCTTATGAACACCAGCCGCAAAAACGCGTTCTTGTACATTTCAACGGCCTTCGCGTACAGCCCTGCGTCGATCATCCTTCCCCTGCCCTTCTCGACGTTGGCCATCTCGATGAGCTTGGCTGCGCCGGCGGTCGCGTACCCGGCCCTGTTCAGCATCGAGGCGGTGCGGTCCTGAACGGCTCCGACCTGTTTTTTCAGCCATGCCGAGGATTCGGTATGGCACTGGGCGCACGCCTTCATCTCGGTCTTGAGCGGGCTGGTCACGTTATGGTCGGATATCTTGTACGAGCCGCTCCTCGTGTACGGCATATGACAGTCTGCGCACGCGACGGCCGCGTTGAAATGCGTGCTGTTGTTGGTGAAAAATTCGAACTCGGGATGACGGATGTACGGCATATCGAGCCCGGTCACGCTCTGTTTCCATTCGATACGCCTGAAATCGGAGAGAAGGTCCCTGATGATGTTTTCAATGGGAATGCCCCCCCATTTGCTTCCGGTCCAGGGCGGCATGACGTCGCCCGATACTTTCTTGTCCCGGTCCCTGGGCACATAGTAGGTTATGTGACACTGCGCGCAGGCGATCGTACGAAGCTCCTGCCGGCTGAACTTGTCCTTGCCAAGCATCGCCAGGCCGCGATCCAGATGCGGCTTGTTCGGGCGAAGACCCATGTCGGACTGTTTGTGGCAATCGATGCACGCAGGGCCCGTCCTGCGCATTTTTTCGGGCAGCATGTTCACCGCGTCCATAAACGGCGCCTTGAGATATTTCATGCCGTATTTTTCGGTGTAGGTCTTGTGAAACGGGCTCTTGCACGCGAGGCAGACGCCCCCGGGCTTTGTGCGGGACTGGTCGATCTCTATCTGGTCGGTCACGGCGTAATAATGTCCGCGCGGCTCGTTGTACTCGATCCCGAATCCCCATCCATTATACAGCAACGCGGAAAACGGATACTCGCTCAACCGGTCGTACACGATTTCATCCTCGTCCCAGCCGCGCCGGTACACGCTCGAGCTTTCCGGTTTCGGGTCGCGGGTTTTCAGCCACGATTCATAGTGCAGGGGATAGACCTTGCCCCACTCCTCAGGATCAAACTCGGTCTCGGGTATGCCGCCGACCCTGACCGGCTCCGGCTTCTGGGGCGCGCACGCCCAGAACGCGGCGCAGATGACCGCGACAGCGGCCGAAATCAGCAATGCTTTTTTTTTCGTCATGATCGTTCTCCTCGTTCGGTTATTGAAGATACCCGGTCATCGGGAATTTATGGTTCACCCTGCGGTGGCAGGACCAGCAGGTCCGGTCCTCTACGGTTATGCGCGAGACCATCTCGCCATGACAGCGCGTGCAGTTGTCCTGCAGCGTTTTGGAGCCATGACCGGAGATCGTCAGGCTGTCGGAAAACATCCTGCCGAAAAAAAACACCACGTCCTTGGTCCCGTCCAGGCCCTTCCAGAGCATGTGGTTCGGAAAATTGTCGTTGGGGAGGTGGCAGTCGACGCATTTGACGCTTCGGTGCAGCCCGGTCTTGAGCCAGGCGTCATGCTGGTATTCCATCACATGGCAGGAAGCGCAGAATTCGGGCGAAGATGTGAGACTGTACAGATCGGGCGGCCCGAAAAACGCGAAAAGAAACAGCGCCGTAGCCCCGACCGCCAGAGGTATGAGATACTTTTTTTTAAGGAATTTTTTGAACATATATCTCCCCCGCTGTCTTTTATTCTTGATCCGGGAATGGCTCCCGGTCCGGAGATGGATCTGTTATCTTTTTATTATCGGATTCGGATTTCGGCCGAATGTCTGCCGCATTAATACTGTTCAAGGTGAAACGACAAGGATTCCGATTGGCGGCTCAACCGTTTACATTCTGCCGCTTTCTCTGTATCCTACCATAACAACTGCCATACGGTAAAGCGTTTTTTCAACAGAGGCCGCCGGCCTATCGGCATTCCGGGCAACGCCTTTCCCGATTGAGACACACGGCCTGTCCGGGGCTATCGCAGCACCGGGGAAGTATGAGCCTCACGGATTTCTCGAAGAAGAAATAGTCATAGACCCAGTTGATCATCACCAGGATCTTGTTCCGGAACCCGATGAGGTACATGATGTGCACGGCGAGCCACAGGACCCACGCGACAAACCCGCGCGACTCTATCCCCCGTATCCGCGTGATGGCCGAGCTCCTGCCGATCGTGGCCATGGTGCCCTTGTCGCGGAACCTGAAGGGGAGCGGCCTGCCGCCGCCGATCTGCCTGAGTATATTTTTTGCCGCGTGTCGGCCCTGCTGTATCGCTACCGTGGCCACCATGGGAAGCGGACGCTCCTCCTGGACAAAATGGGTGATATCGCCGGCGATATAGACCGAATCCGCGCCCTTGACGCGAAGGCATTCGTCGCTTTCGATGCGGCCAGCGCCGTTTACCAGCGCCGCCGGGGCCCCCGGAACCGGCGCGCCGCTGACTCCTGCGGTCCAGACCACTGTCCTGCTCGCCGCCGTAATTCCCCCTGCAAGACCGATGCCGCCATGGGTAACCTCGGCAACCGAGGACCCGAGCAGGACTTTTATTCCCATTGACTCGAGCCGCGCAAGCGCATAGGCGCCGGACTTTTCATTGAATACGCCGAGCAGCCGCTTCCCGGACTCGACCAGGCTGATGGAGACATCCTCCCTTGATATTGAGGGAAAATCTTTCCTGAGGGGACCTCTCACCAGTTCGGCAAGTGCGCCTGCGAACTCGACGCCGGTCGGCCCGCCGCCGATAATGACAAACGAAAGAAGGGCCTTTCTCGTTTCAGGGTCAACCTCGCAGGAAGCGCGCTCGAAGCACGACAATATATGGTTCCTGAGTATGATCGCCTCGTCGAGGGTCTTGAGCCCGAACGAATGGGCGCCGGCTCCCTTTATACCGTAGTGATGGGACACGCTTCCGCACGCCACGATGAGATAGTCATACACGAGCTTCTGGCCGCCGCATTCAACGAACTTTCCCTGGAAGTCGATCCGTTCAACCTCGGCGCGGAGGTATCTGGCGTTCCTGAATCCGCGCAGCAGCGTACGCACGGGATAGGCTATCTGCTCAGGTTCGATTTCGGCCGCCGCGACCTGGTACAGGAGAGGCAGAAAGGTGTGGTAGTTGTTCCGGTCAACGATGGTGACCCGGACCGGTCCCCCGGACAGGTTCTTCAGGGCCCACAGGCCTGCGAAGCCTGCGCCGATTATTACGACTTCTTTTAACTGTTTTCTTTCCATTGTTCGCCCCCATCCATTACGCAGCGCGCCGCGATTTCAATGAAAATATAACCGGGCATTCCGGTGAAGTCATTGACCGCGGTCAAGACCGCCTGGTCCAGAAGTCATTCATATGAATCCATATTGCAAGATTTTTTCTTTGTGCTGAAGCAGGAAATATGGTATGATGCTTCAAGACCGTTGACCGAGACCCGACATGAAAAAAAAGAACGCCACCCGCGCCGCGACCGGAACCACTCGAAAGACCGGCGCGCAGCGCGCACCGGGAAGCAAGCCCTCGAAAAGTATCGACACCGCGCCGCGATCAGGCCGTAAAAACCCCGCCGCGGGCCCGAGCGGCGAATACTACAGCCTGTTTGAGCAGTCGCCCCTGTCCCTCTGGGAGGAGGACTTCTCCGCGGTAAAGAGGGATATCGACATTCTCGCAGGCAAGGGCGTGAAGAATTTCAGGAAGTACCTGAACGCTCATCCGGAAAAGCTTGCCGAGTATTCAAGTCTCATCAGAATAATAAACGTCAATAAAAGCACACTGGCCCTATACGGCGCAAAAAACAAACAATCATTCAGGGAAAACCTCGACCTGGTGCTGACGGAGGGATCGGCCGAAGCCTTCGGCGGCGGCATAGCCGCTTTTGCGCAGGGAAAAACGTCCTTCGAAGCGGTGTCGGTCAACAGGACTTTGAAAGGCGAAACCCTGGACATCATAATCCACATGACGATACTGAAAGGCCACGAAAAAGACTGGTCAAGGGTGATGGTATCGATCATCGACATAACGGACTGGAAAAGAAAAAGCAAGGCGCTGGCCCAGAGCGAGGAGAAGCTCAAGGCCGCGCTGGAGGCGACCGAAGACGGGATAATCGTCGTCGACGCCGGCAGGCAGGTGATAACCATGAACAGCCGGTTCATGCGGATGTGGTCGCTGCCGAAAAAATTCGCCTCTAAAACCGACGAGCAGGACATGTTCAGGCTCCTCTCAAATAAAATTGCGGAACAGGGGAAGGGAATCAGTCATACAATGGAAGTATTCGACGGGGCGAGGGTCGAATCCGACACCATCAGGCTCAAGGACGGCCGCTATTTCGACGTGCATACCCGACCCCTGAAGCTGCAGGGAAAAATCAGCGGCCGGCTCTGGAGTTTCAGGGACGTCACCCAACATCATAAATCCGACCGTAAAATACGCGACCTCAACCGCAATCTCGAAAAAATCATCGAGAAGCGGACAAAGGACCTCACGCAGGCGCTGGAAAAAATCTCCAGCAGAGAGGAGGAACTGCATCAGAGCGAGGAAATTTTCAGGGAGGCCTTCGACACCGCCCCGCACGGCATGGGGATCTATGACGACCAGGGAAGGTTCATCATGACGAACAGGGCGTTCGCAAAGATCGTCGGGTACCGTCCGAGCGAACTCAGAAAAAAAAGATTCACCGACATCACCCATCCGGACGAAATCGAAAAAAGCCAGGATTTTTTCAAAAAGCTCATGCAGGGAGAAATCCCGTCGTACCAGTTCGAAAAAAGATACATGCACAAGGCGGGATACCCGGTCTGGGCCCTCGTGAGCGTGACCATGGTCCGCGATTCAAAGGGCAGGCCCCTCAGGATACTGGGACAGATCATCGACATAACGCAAAAAAAGAAAACCGAATGGCTCCTACGCGATTCCGAAGAGATGTACCGCAGGCTCTTCGACGAGGCGATAGACGCGATTATCGTGGTCGACAAAGAAGCCGGAAAAATCATCGACTGCAACAGGGCCGCGATGGCCCTTCTGGGCAGGAACAAGAAGGAAATCATCGGAGCGCACCATACGATCATGCATCCCCCTGAAGTGATCGAGAACGGATCAGCCAGGACCTATGCGCTGCACGCCACCACCAGGCAGGATGAAATGCTCGAAACAAAGATCATACGAAAGGACGGCACGCTCCGGGACGTGGCGATCAAGGCGAGCAGTTTCGAATACAAGGGAAAGACCTACATGCAGGGAATTTTCCGCGACATCACGGAGCAGAAGGCCGCGGAGGACAACATCAAGCTTTTCTTCTCCATAACCCTGGACATGCTCTGCATCGCGGGCATGGACGGTTTTTTCAGGCAGATCAGCCCGTCGTGGCAGAAAACCCTTGGCTGGACCACGGAGGAGCTCCTTTCGCGGCCGTTCGTCGAATTCGTGCACCCAGAGGATATCGGCCCGACACTCGAGGCGGTCGAACAGCTGTGGCAGGGCAAAACCGTCGTCAACTTCGAAAACCGGTACCGGTGCAGCGACGGCTCGTACCGCTGGATATCGTGGAACTCATTCGCGGTTCGGGAAAAACAGCTCATATACGCAGCGGCCCGAGACATGACCCTTCGCAGAAACGAGGAGGAAAGGCTCAGGCGAAGCGAGGAGAACCTGCGCCTCGTGATCGAGGACCTGCCTCTGGCGATGGGCATTTACAGCGGAAAAGACGTTGTATACGTGAACTCCATGTTTACCGAGCTTTTCGGTTACACAGTCGACGAAATCGCGACCATTGACCGATGGTTCGAGCTCGCCTATCCGGACCGCTACTACCGGAAAGAGATCGAATCGGTCTGGAAAACCCTGCTCGGCAACGCGAAAAAAACGGCCGGCAAGGTTCTTCCTCTCGAGGTGAAAATCAGGTGCAAGGACGGCACCGACAAGGAGATAGAAATACGGGCGACCGTAATCGGCGAGCGCATCATCATTAACTTCTACGATCTCACCAAACGCAAGCAGGAGGAATCGGCGCTGATAAGGGCCAGGGATGAGGCCGAGGCCGCGAACAGGGCGAAGAGCGAATTCCTGGCGAACATGAGCCACGAGATACGCACGCCGCTCAACGCGGTCATAGGTTTCAGCGAGCTTCTTTCCGACATGGCAATGGACCAGAAGCAGATGTCGTACGCCAGGTCGATCAAGACCGCCGGAAAAAGCCTCCTCACCCTGATAAACGACATCCTGGACCTTTCGAAGATCGAGGCGGGGATGATGCAGATCCAGTTGAGCCCTGTCGAAATCGGGTCGCTCTTCGACGAGTTGAAGGAGATATTCGAAACGGCAATAGGAAGCAAAGGGCTTGATTTCATCGTCGAACTCGACCCGCGGATGCCCCAGGCGCTCCTGCTCGACGAGATAAGGCTGAGGCAGGTGATGGTCAACCTGCTGGGCAACGCCATAAAATTCACCGACAGGGGGCATATCAAACTCGCAGCACGATCTCTGCCGCAGAAAGAAGACCGGAGCAAAATAGACATCATTCTCCTGGTCGAGGATTCGGGGATCGGAATCCCCGAGGACAACCTGGAAGCAATTTTCGAATCGTTCATGCAGTCATCGGGCCAGAATGCCGTAAAATACGGCGGCACCGGGCTGGGGCTGTCCATCAGTAAAAAGCTGGTCGAGATGATGAACGGGAGAATAACCGTTACAAGCTCCCCCGGAAAGGGAAGCACCTTTTTTGTCACCATCAGGGAGGTGAACGTAGCCGCGGTCGAACGCCAGGCCGTCCAAGAAAAAACGGCGTCGCCCCGGCAAATGCTTTTCAACAGCACCAGGGCCCTTGTGGTCGACGACGTCGGATCGAACCGCATGTTGGTAATGGAACTCCTGAAAAAATGGGGCATGCGTGTCATAGAAGCAGTCAACGGGCAGGAGGCGGTCTTCCTTACGCAGCAGTACCGGCCCGACATCATCATCATGGACCTGCGGATGCCGGTAATGGACGGGTACCTGGCGTTGTCTGCGATAAAAAAAATCGACAGGCTCAAAGAAATACCGGTCATAGCCCTGACTGCCTCAGCAGACCCGAACAGCATGCAGCGGATAATAAAGATGGGATTTTCGGGATATCTCATCAAACCCATCGACACGGAAGCCCTCATGAATGAAATCGACCGCTGTCTTCCCGCAACGGCAAGAAGGATGCCGGTCGATCAGACGGATCAGGGCCAGACCGGCGCTGAGATGATCGCACGGCTTGAACCCGGACCGAAGACAATCCTGCTCCGCGAGATAGAAGACAATCTCATGCCGATTCTCGAAAAAATATCCGGCACCATACTAATCAGCGACATTAACGCGCTTTCGGAAAAAATCAAGATCGCCGGGGAACGAAACAATCTCGGCGTCATGCTTGAATGGGCGCGTCGGCTCAATGAATACGCAGGAATGGTCGATGTTGAAGGCATAAAAACGGTCATCGGCCTCATCCGGCAATCCAGGGATTACCTGAAAAAAACGGCGGCAGACAATGACGGGAAACAATGAATCGCTAATACTCATCGTCGACGACAACATGGAGAACCTGAAGGTCCTGGGAGGCCTTCTCAACGACGAGGGATATCTCATTGCAGTATCGACCAACGGAAAAGACGCGCTGGATTTCACTGAAAAAAGCAAGCCGGACCTCATACTGCTCGACATCATGATGCCGGGAATGAACGGGTACGAAACATGTGAAAAGCTCAAGGAAAATGCGGGAACAAAGGATATCCCGGTGATTTTTCTTTCGGCGCTCGGAGAGACCGACGACATTGTAAAGGGATTCGAGGCCGGAGGAGTCGACTATGTCATGAAGCCATACAACTCCCGTGAACTGCTGGCGAGGGTGAAGACGCACATAGACCTCAAGAAGGCCATGGAGGAAATCAGGACGCTCAGGGGCATAATACCCATCTGCGCCAAATGCAAAAAAATCAGGGACGACCACGGATTCTGGGAGCAGGTGGAGGAATACGTGGCAAAAAGGTCGGGCGCGATTTTTTCCCACAGCGTGTGCCCGGAATGTGCGCGCGAGCTCTATGGGGACATCCTCGATGAAAATGATTTAAAATGAATTTTTTTGCTTGCAAAAAAACCGTCCGGATGCAATGTATTATTCACAAATATAGAATTATTACTCCATCCTTTAGTTGATTTCCTGAAAATTCAAAAATTGCGCATGATCGGACAAGGGCGAGTCCCTGCCGAATCATAAAATTCTTATGCATGGAGTAAAAATATGACCAGAAAAATTCTCATCGCCTCATTTTTCTCAGCAATACTGCTTTTCTGCATTCAGCCGCTTCACGCTCAGGGCTGGAGCCTTATCAAAGACAGCAACGGAATCAAGCTGTTTGAAAGACCGATATCCGGAACCGACCTCATGGAATATATGGCAGTCGGCACGATTGACGCAAGAATCGAAGTCATCGGAGAAGCGCTTCGCGACATCAGCACATGGAAAGACTGGGTCGCGGACTGCAAGGGGACGCAGCTCCTCAAACAGATCACTCGCGACGACATGATCGTGTATCTGGTCCTTGAGCCTCCCGTCATCGACGACAGGGACGTCATCATCAAGGACAAGACCACATACGACTACGAGGGCGGAAAAGCGGTCGTCGATTTTGCGGCCACCAGCGAGATGACCGTACCTCTCCAGGAAGGGCGCATCAGGGTCACGATAATGAACGGCGTCTTTGACATGGAATTCCTCGGCCGTGAAAAAACCAAGTTCTGCTATTATCTGAAAACCGACCCTGCCGGCGACATCGCCAAGTCGGTCGCCTACGCGGTAATGAAAAACTATCCCTATGACAGCATCAGTGATCTCAGAAAAGTCGTTAAGGATAAAAAATTCGCCGATCGCGCAAAGGGAAGCGAAATAGAAAAAAGGGTGGAGGCCATTCACACGAATGAAGGCCATGTCCGCCGCATATTCACGGCCAGGCTTGGAAGGCTGGTGAAGAACAAGGCAGCCCTTGCCGCAATAATGGGCGCCGACAAGGAAAACTTCAAGGCCATCATGGGCAGCCACAATTCATATCCAGCGTTCGAAAAAGCCGCCGAGGAATTCTTCGCGCAGTACCTGGATAAAACCACGCCGGGACTCGGCGCGAAGCTCAAAAGCAACAAAAAATTTAAAAACGAGCTGATTGACCTCATCTGCACCGACAGCCAGGCCAGGACTGCAACGGTCGAGGACATAGCCGCCAAATACAAATAATCC
>ERZ795055.1097-NODE-1097-length-22714-cov-5.290083_pt1 | contig 22714 bp, 49 predicted proteins | sample MGYA00375139_ERZ795055 | MGnify/ENA primary metagenome ERZ795055 (study PRJEB30184, sample SAMN05720283) | anaerobic digester metagenome | isolation source: active sludge of municipal wastewater-treating anaerobic digesters | place: USA | collected 2015-01-23 ... | reverse complement strand
CAATATCCACCACCCGCACGCAAAGAGGAAACCCCCCTTCGCGTGCCCGTACCGCATAGCCCCCATACGCTGGACATACTCCGAGCCGTGAGACGCGCCGAAGCGTCCGCCCCTCACCCAGTCATCTTTTTTCAACCCCGAGACCCATCATGCCCAAAATCATCTACGCTACTGGACAAAGCGACATCCACGCGCTTATCCGTCTGCGCCGCCATCTTGAGAGCGGCCAATTCCCAAGCGTCACCGTCATCTACATCGCGCCTACAGGCAGCCCAAAGCGCCGTTGCTTTACTGCCCGCGACCTACAAGCGATTCGCCAACGAATTTGCTTTTCTATGTAACCCGCCCAGCCCAGCAGCCATACCCCTAGGGCAAGCGCTTGCCCACGGCGTAGAGGCGCAAGAGGCCGTGCTGCTAGCACGGCAAAGCGTGCAGCCCGAAGGCGCAGCCCCAGCATCGACAATAAGCCGCGAAGTATGGGCTAAGGCTTTCCCTAACAACCCGCTACCCTAAGAGGAAAACAAAATGACCCGTAAAATTGAAACCCGCGTAATCAACGCACTGCGCGATAACGCGCCGTTTAAATCAGGCCGTGACGAAGTACGCGCCACAGCCACAGGCATGGCGTACTACCTGCACGGGCATCTAGTAGCATCCAAAACCTACGGCAAACCGCTAGAGCCATACGCGCCCACATTCCGCGCATGGCCTACCGCCACCACAGCCAGCCGTTTGCGCACATTAGGCTTTGACGCGACAATTCGCAAAGGCGTACCACACCTAGACGGCGTGCCGCTCTAACCAAAACCGCGAAGCCGTGGCGCGGCAAACCCACGGCAAACCTACTTTTTAAAGGACACGAAAATGGATACCCAGCAAAATTACACCGCCCAGCTCAAGGCCACTACGCGCCTCACAAAGCAAGCCGCGCACCAGCAAGGCTTTTTAGTGAAGTTGCCCACGGGCTACCACACGCACGAAGGCGTAAAAATCACGGGCGACTATGTAGAAGTGCAGCCGCAGTCAGGCCGCGTAGTCTAAGGCTTCCAGCCCATAGCGCTCCACGGCGCTATGCACGGGCAGCTTTCCAGCCCATAGCGCCGCTATGGGCGGGCTTTCACCCGATAACCCAAAAGGAAATAACACCATGACCACCATCACACGCCACCACCCACTAGGCTTGACCGTGCGCGACCGCACCACGAACCGCGCTACACCCTTCCACACGGCGACAACCGCCATCATCGACCGCGTACGCAACACCACAACCGTGCGCAACGCTACCGCCGTTTTAGCCGTCATTCCCACGGCTAACATTTCTATACATCGCCACAAGTAAGAGGGGCACGCCATGCGCGAAGTAACCATCACCCTTTACCATATTTCAGAGCTTGGCGAAGAGGCCAAGGCCAGGGCGATTGAGCACTACCGCAACACGAATTGCGACTATGCTTGGCTGCGTGAAAGCCTAGCATCAATAAACGCCTTTTTGCGACCACTTCGGCGTGAAGCTGGATGCGCAAAGCGTATGTGCACACGCCCCTGCCCGATACGCCACGAGCGCCACGAGCGCAGACTTTCGGGGTGTAAAGTATGACCCTGCGCTAGACAGCTACACACCCACAGGCTACACGCTCGACGGCGACCTATGGCGTACATACACCGCAGTATTCAAAGCGACTGGCAGCGCCTTTAGAGCCTTCCACGCAGGCTTGACCGCAGGCTTCAAAGCGTGGCAGGCTGACCTTGCGCACCAAGATTCTGACGAATACATCACCGAAGAGCTTGACGCGCAAGGCCGCGAATTTTACGAAGACGGAAAGGAATACACATGCTAATCATCTGCGAGATACCCCACCGTGGCACACCCCTAGTCTGGCACGCGGCTGACGAAGCCGACTACATCGACCGCGCAAAGCGTAAAAAGTTGTGCGAACGCAACACTGACTGAAAATTTTCACCATAGTTTACGGTTTTCGTTTATAATAAAACCATCATCAACCAGCAAGGAATTTTTACCATGACTTCAGAGCAAACCATCTTCAATAAAGTGGCTGCGCACCTTCTGACGCAGCGCGGGCAAAGCCTGAACGCAGCTCTACGGTGCTCATACCGTGGGCAGAACGGACGGCGTTGCGCCGTGGGCTGTCTAATCAACGATGAACACTACCACAGTGCGCTAGAGGACAAAACCCTAGCCACCTACGCCGTACGGCAGGCCGTGAAAAACAGCCTTGGCCTGCCCCACCTACCGTCGCGCCTAGTGTTCTTGCTGGAAGAACTGCAAGTCCTGCACGACTACACACCACCTAGCACATGGCGCAAGGAGTTAAAAGAGCTGGCGCACAAATACGACTTGGAGCTGACCGTATGAGCACTACCCAATACACCTTCATCCGTAGCCTAAAGACGGGCAGCTATATAGCACGCTGCGCCCACTACATCCCCACGGGAACGCATGTGCTTTACGCCAACCAAAACGGCGAATTGCGCGACGGCACAACCCACAACACCAGTGCGCACGAAAAGTACGACGACCTGCCCATATTCACCCGTGACCAAAACGGCATTTACCGCTAAAGGATTTTCACCATGTACATCGCACCAACAACCTGCGCACGATACGCCTATGGCGCAGGCGTAAACACCATCCGCACCGTAGAGCTGCGCAACGGGCGCAAATTGGTAGGAGTAGCCCTGCACTACGAAGGCGACAAGGCCAAGCTCACTGCCGCTAACATCATCCACACCACCGCTCACCACCGCTACGCGCCCGAGCTGGTAGAGCAAGTGGCCGTCTTCGTTACCCGTGAAGAGGCCAAGAAGCGAGGACTTTTGTGATGCTTATACACCGAGACCAAACCCCGCTCACGCAAGAAGAGCAGGCGCGCGTAGCCGTCTTGCTCACCCGCGACGGGCGGCACAACCGCGAATTCATCCAGTATTGCGTGCGCCAGCGCATCCAAGCGCAAGACCCAGCGCAAGGCTTGAACACCGTTTTTGCAGCGCTTTGCGCTTTGGAGTAACTATGGAAACCACCCAACAACAAGCCCTGCGCATGGCCTGCGACACTTTCTTGGCCGAATATGAAGGCACGCCAGACCTAGCTACGCTAGACCAGCTTATCGCCACGGCTACGCCGTGGGAGCCGCTAGAAGACGAACCGCTGCCCCTTGTGCAGCAGTACATACACAACCAGTACCGCGCCAATCTGCGCGAGCTTTGGGCAGTCACATTGAAAAAGGAGTGAAACATGAACTCGATAGACAAACTCGCCCACATGGGTATCACCTACAACGGTGATAGCTCTGACCTCACCGCTGAAGCCGACGAGCTGTTTAGCGCCCTGCACCATGCGTACCATAACCGCCAAATCGACGACGAAGGCGCACTGTGGCAACACGCCCGCGACCTAGTGTTCGACGGTTCGTGGGCAGTCGAAGAAATCGGCGGCTTGGCGTTGAATTATGAGCGCTGGCTGGAATACAACCACCAACACAAACCGTAAAGGAGATTGACATGAACGCAGCAGAACGCATAGTCAAAGCCGTAACAGGCGACCCCTATTTTGAAGACTGGGAAGCGCTGGAAGCGCTGAGCACACCCGGACTCATATCCAGCGCATCGAAGGCTCTAAACGAGCCGCTGGAACTACTCAAGCGGGCGCAGGCAGAGCTGGTACACCTTGACCCTAATAGCGACACTTTGGCGGGCATAAAACGCTATCTGAAAGGAAATTGATATGACCACACACCCGATAAGCTGGGTTCTGCACCGTGAAGACGGCGTAGAGCAGCTGACCGAAGACGACCTGAACGCGCTCCGCGAAAGTTACGACACGCTTAACTTCGACGCTTTTCACGGCTACTGCACCGCCAACAACATAGGGGGCACTGCGGGGACAGTGTACGAAGGTAAGCGCATCGCGGAGTTATACGCTGAAGTGGCGATGATGGCAGACGAAGTGATAACGGGCATAGCCGTATGCACTGACTCTTATCACCTGACGCTACTACTGGAGCGCTTAAAGCGCGACGACATACCTGCGGATGTGAGAACACTCGCCACCAAAATCACCATAGTCTGAAAGGAAATTGAAAATGACACCCACAATCATTGGCTACTACAACACCGACGGCGAGTTCCAAATAGTAGCCGCGCTGTTAGAACACCCAACCGCACTGCTTATCGCGGCCTTCGAGCAGGCACACCCAGAACGGCGAATTATCGTAGCTGAGCAGCAAGAGATTGAATTCGACGCGGAGCTAGTCGGCAACATCATCTACCAAACGCGGAAAGGCAAAGCATGAAAGCCATCCGCATTTACCCCATCCGCCCCGTAGCGTTCGAGTTCGCAGAGTGCGGCAACGAGTACGAAGAGTGCCCACCGAGCCTCGCCACAGAGTATGCAGTGTACGCCGTGGAAGAGCTGCAAACCCACCTCGCTGACTTCGCATCACTAGCCCACGCTCTGCACTTAGCCGAAACACTTTCAACGCTGCTTGGTGTTCCGCTAGAAGACGCGCACAACCTCAAAGGAATCTGACATGGACGCTTTAATCACTCCCTACATCCAGCGCGGGCTGGACAACGCGACCCGCGAGGGCGTAATCACCGAAGACACCGCGCTGCGCGCGATGGACTGTATGCGCGATGCGTTTGACGGCGTTGCCGTAGCGCGTATCGTCACAGCGCCCGAGGTGGGCGACAAAAAGCTGCGAGGTATCGCCGACGGCGAAACCCCGTTCTTCAACGCCGCGCAGTGGGTTCTTCAATGCACCACCGAGTACGGCTACCGCTCACTGACGGACGAGGAGGCCGACTTTGTACTGAAGTGCATTCGGCAAGACGAATACCACTTAATCCCAACGGACTACACAGGCAACCCCGCCAGCGTTTACGCGAACACGCCGTTAGACACGCTGCTGGAAGAGATTGCCGCGTTACAGCGCGTTGTGACAGGGCGTAACCACTCTAACACAGCGGGGGTTTAACATGAAAGTGATAAACACCAAGCAGCTGAATGACGGGCGTGTTCGCATGACCGTAACGCTGGAGCGCGGTGAAGTCCTCGCCGCGTACCCCGTAGGGCAGACCGCGCTGAGCTTAGACGAGGATGCGCACTACAAACTCGGATACCCAATGGACAACGAGGTAATCCACGGCGCTATTCTTGCCCAAGCCCGCAAGACCAGCTGGTGCTCATTGGCACAGGAGTGGGTGGAATGATGGTGCTCCTCTTCCTAATTCTCATAGTGGCTGTCATGGCCGCTTCACAGGACTAAATAATGACCCAAGACGATTCATTCAAAACGAACGCCGCAGCCACAATCATCGCGGTGCTGGTGCTAGGTGCAGCCGTGGTTATGACGAACCGCAGCGACGCAGCCAGCGCGGCAGAAGACACGGCCAAGTATTGCGCCATGACCACGATGTACAAGTACGACACGCTGCGCGGCGTGCCGCCGAGCCAGCGTCGTGGCTGGCCTGAGTACAAAGGGGCAGTGGTATGCCCATGATGACACCCACCGAGTTCCGCGACGCGCTGCGCTCAGACCTGACCGCAGGCCGCACCAGCGAGCTGATACCTAACCCCTTTGGTAAGGGAACGACCACCGTCGGCGCGTTGTTTGCGGATTGGGCAGCTGAACTGCCTAAACCCGACCAGCGCGTCATCTTCGAGGCCGCCATCCACCAGAACGGTGTCTTGGGCAAAAGCATCGCGCACTGCACCGAATACTACAAAGGGATTTATGAACACCACCGAAGCCATTGATGCCGTCACGGGCATCCTGCAAGCGCACCCCGAGCTGAACCTGAACGCGCTGCGCGTGTGGCGGGACGCACAGACCGCACCCGTCAGCCTACGCGACCTGCGCAGCGGCGCGTATGGCAGTTACTCAGTCCTGATTCCACGGATTCGCTACATGCGAACCCACGGCTTCCTGACCATGACCCACGGCCATATCCGTGCCACCTTAAACCCACTGGAGAACGCATGAACCCGCATGTAACCGAATACTGTCGCAACGCGAAGGGCGAGGTGCGTGAGGTGCGCACATTGTTACCTTTACCCGATGCATTTCAACGCTTGGCTGAAGGGGGTAGCGCGTTAGTCTTGGAACTCCGAACGGGCGTTAAGGTGTACGAGCGCCCATTCGAGCGCCTGAAGTTCTATCAAGAGAGCACAGTATCCATCCGACGGGAGGCAAAAGGGGAGTACATACCCGTCAACACTCCGCTCGGGCGGTACCACTGTCAAATGCACACATCCAGCGGCAACGGCTCAGAAGCTGCTGTTCTTGCGCTACACAGTAGGAACCTGGAGGAACTCGTCCGCGACTGGGATGCGCGGTTAGACCTCGTACTGGCCGAGATACAACCCGACACCACCAAAGGAGCAGACTAAATGAACCAGCGCGACCCCTTGGCGTATGCCAACGCCCTCTTTGAGACAACAGGCCGTGCTTATGTGGATAAGTACCGCATCAAGAACGCGATGCAGCCCACCGAAGTCCGCGCCAGCGTGGACGCAGCGCTGTGCGAGACCATGCCAGAAGGCGCACGCTTTAACGAGATTAGCGCTAACCACGGCCTGTTTATCCACGCCAGCATAGCCGACGACGAGCGTCTTTATGTTGAGTATTGGGGGTCAGGCGGCATCGCGGTGACGCGCGTCGCAAAAACCACCTACGAACTGTGCGCCTTGCTTTTTATACGCAAGCTGTCTGCGAAACTGAACCAAACCCTCATTGTGGACACGCCCTTCGAGCGCGACGAAAAGATTGGAGCTGAAAATGAATGTACCTGAAAAACACAGAGCCGTTGCCCATGCCTGGGTAGATGGTGCGGAGGTGGAATGCAAAACCCCCATAACTTCTACTTGGCAAGGGGATAGTGTCCCAGACTGGATAGAGCAGAATGAATACCGAATCAAACCGACAAAGCCCAGCCTCAACTGGAGCCATGTCCACCCCAAATACACCCACATGGCAATGGGCATCGATGGGCGTACATGGTTACATTCAAAGGAACCTACCTCTACCCCTGTGGAATGGGTTGTGTTGGGCAGTAGTGATGTGTGTGTGGTAAAGGCGGAAGGCTTCGCCTCCTTCAAAGCTGGCACCTGCGACTGGAAAGACAGCTTAGTCGCCCGACCACAAGGAGAATGAGATGCACTACCCCACCCAAAAAGACCTGCTCAGCCTCCTGCGATTGCTATCCGCTATTGAATCGGCGATGCTGATGGCGGACAAGACTATGCCCAGCCACCTGTACGAACAGATAGACGACACCATTGCGAAAATCAATACCCAACTTCTTGAAGGAGACTAACCATGAACCCCGAAGACTTTGCTGAGCGTTGGGCAGCGGAACAAGAGCGCCGCTACCAAGCCCAGATGGAAGCCGCTGATATGCGCCAAGAGGCCGCCGAAGCCCATGCCGCACGGGAGGTTAGCTTCACTGAGCGCGAGGAGTTTGAGGCGTGGTGGATGTTGTCGCCGATGACTTCTAACAAGCGCCCAGCGCGGCTCCCTGACGGGCAGTATGCGAACAGCCTTGCCGACCACGCTTGGAACGGGTGGCAAGGCCGCGCTGCGGCCACCATAGACCTAACCGAGGGGATGCTCGAAAAGGTGGCCGCGCCAGACGGGTGGAAGCTAGTCCCAGTAGAGGTAACGCCAGAAATGGAGGCCGCGTACTACGACCCCCGAAAAGGGGTTGGCGCTGCCGCCGAGTGGGGCGCAATGCTCGACGCCGCGCCCAATGTAGACGCGCCAATGATGGGCATGGCGCCACCAGCTACTGCGCCAGGGGTGCTGCCAGAGCCTGAAGCGTACTTATTCCAACACGAAGAGACTGGACAAACCATGTTTGTTGAAGCCCAGCAGGTTGAATGGGGCTTCGAGGCCAACAATCCACGACTGCAAAAGATTTCAGGCGTCTATACAGAAGAGCAAGTGCGCGAGCTGCTGGCAGCACACAGAATCACACAGAATCACACAGGAGAAGCAGGGATGAAAAACACAGGAGAAGCAGGGATGAAAAACACAGGAAAAGAGCGCGCAGCTCTGTACAGGGAGTTCTGCGAATGGTGCAACACCGTACCGTACCTTGACCTTGACCCACGGCTACACACTCATGGAGGCCGTATTGAGGATGGCGGGTATATCTCAAACATAGCGACCGCAAAGGCCTTTGCAGCCTGGCAAGCAGCTCGCCGCGCTACAGCAGCACCCCAGCCGCAGGCAGACGCAGAAACCTTAGCGCAGGCTTATGAGCGTGGGCGGAGACACGGCTTTCACAACCGCGTTGCGGCGTACATGGAAGCAAAAGAACAATTCACTATTGCAGACGCACTGGATGCGGAGCGCTACCGCTGGCTGCGCAACTGTGATGTTGAAACCAGAGATAACGGCGATGTTTTTGTGGGCTGCGCTAAAGGCAAAATCGTTCTGAATGGCGCAGACCTTGATGCTATAGTCGGCGCCGCTATTACGGCAGCAAAGGGGGAATGATATGGCTCAAGCAAAAACTGAATTCCGACTACTGATGTCGCCGTTGACGCGCAAGATTTACGCAGGCCGCGTGAAAGTCCTTGGAGTTGGGACAGCTCTATCCACAGGTGTTCGCCATGATGTGACAAATGATTTTTTGAGTGCGGTCATCCAATACGGGCAAGCCCACAAAGGCGCTTTTGAAATAGTTGGCGGGGGCGAGGTATGGGATGTGACCGTCACAAAGCGCGCCGCCCAATCAGCGCAAGGGGGTGAGTGATGGCATCAATTCCCAACCGAACGAAGCCACTAGCTGGCGCTAAATACAGGGCGTGCAGCTGGCACGCGCTAACGAATGGTGAGCCAGAAATAGTAGGCTATGGCCTGGAAGAAAAGAAAATCGGCCAAAGCCGCTACGCTCTTGTTGCGTGGCACGACGATGCAGTCCCATTTGCAACGCGTGCCGAAGCCCGCAATAAAGCAAAGCAGCTCAACGAGCAGGCAAGCGCAGCAGCACAGAAAGGCAAGCATGACCACCGACCTAATCACAGCCCTACAAACCCACGGCCAGGAGCAGCTAGAGCGAAGCAGGCAGACGCGCTAGACGCCGAGTCTTGGGTTTCTGAGTCTGACTCCAAGCCGCTTGAGGCTGACGGCGAAGTGTTCGTTAGATTTTCAGACGGAACATTTGGAACTGGGTGGGCAGCATATTGGCACGGCGCATCAAACGACTTCGCCCAGTGGTGCCACCCAGACCCCGACGAAGACCGCACGGTGACACATTGGATGAAGCCACCGACTATCGACGCCGCTATCGCGGCAGCAAAGGCGAATAAATGAACGCACACATTCACGCCGAAAACATGAGGCTATATGCAGAAGACGCAACTAAAACAGACAAACCTTGGGAGCTATGGGAGTTCATATCTCTCGGTATGGAAGACTACCAAACCCTAGAATCCAATCCAACCTGGGGCTTCGCCACAGAATACCGTCGCAAAAAGAGGGCAGACCCACGGGACGCAGAGCGCTACCACTGGATGCGCGAAACCTTCGTCGATGACAGTGTAGTTTGGCCAAGGGATGTATCTCTCGCCAAAACTGGTGAAGAGTTAGACGCTGCAATCGACGCCGCTATTACGGCAGAGGTGCAGTTTGCCCGTGCTGTTATCGCCGAGGCCACCGGCGGTGTACAGAAGGAGAATAAAACGTGACTAACGGCATAGTAGGTTTAATAGTTGGCGCCTTTGTCATGGTGCTGATTGAGCTAGTCTTTCACGGACAAGGGCGAGCCAAATGCGAAGCGCCGCTGCCTCGCACCGAGCAGTGCGTATTCCAGTGGGTTCCCGAGAAAGGAGTACAGCATGGCGCGAAGTAAAGCGCGGGGCGCCTCGGCCGTAGCCTTCACCACTGCGCTTCTCGCCCTGCTTATCGAGGGCGGCAGGTCTGTGCAAGAGCTGTCCGAGGAGTGCGGGGTCAACCGCACCACGATGGAGCGCTATCTGCGAGGACTTAGGCGCAAGAAGCTCGTGGTGTGGTCAACATACAAGCGCGATACCGCTGGCAAACTGACGCTTAACTGCCCCCAGCTAGCCATCGCAGCGGGCATGATGTTCGATGCCCCAAAACCGCTGACCCGCGAAGGGCAACGCGCCCGAATCAGGGCGGCCAATAGAAAGAAAGGTCTAGCATGATGATAGATGTAAAATGCCCCTATTGTGAGAGCGCGCAGTTCACAGCCATCGACGACATGGGCAGGGCTGACGAGGATACCAAATTCGAGCACCTGTGCCGGTTTTGCGACACGAGTTTCGCGTACACCGTTCAAATACACCTCACGGCCACGGCAACACCCGCACGCTGTATCGACACAGGTGAGCACGACCTCGAACTCAGCAAGACGTACCCGCAACATCAAACCGTGATGCAGTGTAAGGACTGCGGCCACTACCGCAGCCTTACCGAGGTAGAGCGAATCGAGCACGGAATCCCTGATAACCCATTCAAATCCACCCAAAAGAAAGGCGCGATATGACCCCCGTAGAAACCCTAGTAACAGCGTTCGACGCATACGTTGACGCCACACCGAACCCCGTTGACGTAGCTGAAACAACCGCGTCGATGTTCCTCACTGTCTTTATGTCGCTGACCGAAGCCCGCAAAGGCAATCCCGATGCCGAGATTCGTCTGACGGTAGGGAACCGCCGTGTCACTATTCACGCCGTCGAGCCTACGGCACCGGAAGTTGTCCGTGTCAAATAGCCTAGCCCAACACCTGCGGGACGCAGCCGACCTATTAGATTCGGGCCTCGGCGACGACATCGACCCCAACACGCTACGCGCAGCGGCGGGGGCGCTCGCTGCCAGCAAGACCGACGTGCTGGAACTCAACGCGCCAGGGGTCGTCACAATCACCATCGCCAAGGGGCACTTCCGCGCCCAGTGTCGCTTAACAGAACTAGAGTTAGCGCAAAGCGGTAAGCTCGAAGCTGTGCGCGGACTACTGTGCGCCGCAGCTATTGTCCAAATTGAAACTGCGGAGCAGCTGTATAATCCCGGGTTGTCCAAAATCCAACCGCATGAATAACACATACACCCCTAAACGCGGCGAACCCGCACACCAAACCTTGTCACGCGCTGCCGCAGGCAACCGTCCGTTCCGCATCGCGCTACCGTGCGGGCGCGTGACCCGCCCCATTGACCCCGCCGTGGCAAAACGCCTGTCAAAGATTGCCGCCGTGCTTGACCTCGCTTAAAATCTGAGCATGAACATACCCCCTTGCCTCAACCACGACGGCACCAAAGCCAGCATAGCTGACTGTTGGCCGCACACGGGCACCTCTGAATCTCAAGGGGAGTGGGGCAAGATTAAGGGGCGCCTGCGCGAGCAAAGAGACTTAGCGCAGGAGCTAGATAAGAAGGTCGGTAAGGTGCCTGGCAAGCACCTTAGCACCAATGACTTCACCGACGCGGACAAGGCCAAGCTAGACAGCCTGACCAATGACAAGGCCCACGAGATAGTCGGCCCTGCGGCAGAGCCAGTTTTTGCGCACACTGCTGTAACCCTGACTGCACTTGGGCTGCGCCCAGCATCCGCAGGGGACAGCACCGCAGCTAACCGTGTGTTGGGCGTGGCCGTGACAGCGGGTGCCACCGGCGCAGCGGTTCGCGTGGTGACAGAAGGCGTGATTGAAAACCCAGGGTGGGGGTTCACGGCAGGCGACTTGCTTTATGTTGGGATGGGTGGTGCAATCACTCCGAACCAAGAAGGCGGGTTCAGCCAAATGGTAGGGTGGGTCGTCAGCCCCACTAAAGTCTTTGTGCGCGTAGGACGCGCTATTTTCAGGAGCTAAAAATGGCGGATAAATACATTGCTTTGGTCGGCGGCCAAGAGCGTCAAGTCGAGGGTCAGGTAACTGGCGGTGGTGTCGGGCAAGCGGGCAAGCTCGTGGCCTTGGATAACACTGGCCGCCTTGACCAGTCTATTCTTCCCGTGGGTTTGACCCCCGATGTGTATGTCGGCGCCGCCCACGAAGCCCTGGCCGCAGGCGCATTTGTGTACCTGCGCAGCGATGGCAAAGTTGCCAACGCCAGCGGTGTCGCAGGCGGCAATCAGGCCGTGGGCTTTGTGTTGGAGGCATCTGCTGCGAACGCTCCGGCACTGGTGTACTTTGAAGGCCGTAACACGGTGCTGACAGGATTGACCCCAGGTGCCCGCGTGTACCTGAGCGATAGCGCCCCAGGTGGCACGACCCACACGCCCGTAGCAGGTGCAGGCAAGGTGCATCAATTCCTCGGCAGCGCTGTGGCAGCAACCAGCTTGGCCTTCGAGGGTGCTGACAGCATCATCTTGGCATAAACATGGCCGTCCGCAAACCCCTCTACCGCGACCCCGCTTCGGGGCGCGTGAAGGAACTCGGTAGCGGCGACACTATCGAGGGGGTGAACTCGCCCATCACCACGGCGAACTTGTGGGATGGCAGCAGCTTGTCGGGGCTAAAGGTGTGGGTGGGCAGTGTGTCCTCCAACAACGGCGCGGCTGTGTTCTACCCAACGCACAATGGGCTATCGGGCGGTACGCCGCTCTTTAGTTTCATCTACTACGCGCACTGCTCGGTATCGAACAACACCACCAGCGCCAATGATTCGCACATAGCCGCACACCGCACCACTTCGGGCGACCTACGCACCGTCACTTTTAATGTGGTCAAGGGTGGCGTTACGGTGATTGGCGGGACAGGGCTTCGACAGGGCGACGACGGCAAGGCGTGTCGTGCTTTTATCTTGGGGATACCTGCATGACCCTCTCCATCAAAACGCTTATCGCCGCTGTGGTCTTTGGCCTCGGCTTAACGCTTGGCGCTGGTGCCACAAGCAGTCATTACCGCGCTAAGATTGCCAACACTGAGAAGGCGCAAGCTAAACGCGAAGCCATGATTGCCGCCGAAGTGTTGGGCACACAGCAAGCCCAACTCAACCAGATGCAAGGAGCTTTAGATGCTGCTCAAAAACAAACTGTTCAGGCTCAGCGCGACGCTGATTCTGCCCGCGTTGCTGCTGGCAAGCTGCGGGGCGCACTCGCCGATTACCGTGCCCGCTACCCCGCTGGCACTGCCAGCCCAGGCCAAGGTAAGCAAAGTGGCGACCCCATCGGAGTGCTTGCCGACCTGCTCGGCAGGATGGGCGAAGCTGGTGAACGAATCAGCCGACACGCTGACGAAGTAAAGATTGCAGGCGCAGCTTGCGAGGCGCTTTCGACAAGGGGGCATGATGATACAGCCAACTGAACTATCTCAACAGGTAGCGGATTCTGCAGCGATGGTAAAGCTGGGCACCTTCGGCAGTCTGCTAGGGGCAATCATCGCTTACGGTAGCCAGTTCACCGTGGGCGAAATGACGGGCGTGATAGTCGCGGTGTTCAGCGTACTGTTCCAAATCGCCGCCTTCTTCCGCAACCGCAGGCTCACGCGGGCGCAAGAGCGCAGTGAAGCCGCCAAGACCGCGTTCTATGAGCGCAAAACCAAAGCACTGCACCAAGGTGCAGATTCGATGTGGGGGAACTCAGAATGAAACTTTTCGCCGAAGACTGGAAGCTAGTCGCCGTTCGCGCTCGGACGATGTGGCTGGCGTATATGGGTACGGCATTCGGGCTGCTGCTGCAGTTCCCCGAGACCGCCGTGCATTTTCAAGCTATCGCCGACGCGATGGGCATCGGGGCGCAAGCAGGCCGATGGATTGCCGCGCTGAGCGCGATGGCCGCTGTGCTGCGCGTGTCTTACCAAAAGTCCATGACCCCCACGGAGACCCCGAATGAGTAAGTATTTAATCTCTGCAGGCCACGGCGCGGGCGACCCAGGCAACACCGCCAGCGGGCGGCGCGAAGCGGACATTGCGGTCGAGCTGCGTAACATCATCGCCCATAAGCTACGGGCGGCGGGGCACGATGTAACGACCGACGGGGGCCTGCGCGAAAACTGGGGCCTGATTGATGCGGTCAAGCTCATTGTCTCTGGTCGCACCAGCATCGAGATTCACACGAACGCGGGCAAGCCAGACGCGAAAGGCGTTGAGGTTATCGCGCTGCGCGGCCACGCTGACCTCGCAAAGCGCATCGCTAAAGGCATCGCGGGCGTGCTGGGCACCACGCTGCGCCGTGAAGCTGGGTTCTTCGACTACGACCGTTGGGTTGCAGAGCGCAAAGCTGCTAAGGCCACGAACCAAACGCTCGGCTTTGTGCGTCGCGGGGGCATCATTGTTGAGGCATTCTTTCAGTCCAACGCGGCTGAACTGGCGGCCTACGACGCGAAGAAGTGGCTGGTGGCTCAGGCTATTGTCGATGCACTGGAAGGCAAGGGCGCATGAAGTGGTGCGACAATAAGATGATGACCGGGCCGTTCTACGTGCTCGTTCTCAACGAAGCGGAATACCACAAGGCCATGCGCCGTATGCGCGTTCCAAAGCGAGAGCGCCCAGCGTGGGTCAACCCCGGCAGCCGCGGGACTGTTACGAAGTTGACAAACGAGGAGGGCGAGCTAGCGGTTATCGTGGCGGTCGAAGTCTCAGAACAGGACGACCAACTGGCGGTGTTCGGTATCCTGGTACATGAAGCCGTGCATGTGTTCCAAATATGGTGTGAACACATTGGCGAGCGTGAACCCTCGTCCGAGTTCGAGGCTTACTCTATTCAGAAAATCGCGCAGGAGTTGATGACCCACTATGCTACCCGTACCAATATGGCCTTTCAACTTCCAGGCTCTGTATGAATACGAGCTGCGGCTACACCAACGACCATTCGAGGAACCACCATGCAAAGTTTTAAGACCAAGACAGAATTCGTCGACGCAATCCAATTCAACGTCGGAACCGACACGCACAACGGCGCCGACATACGCGCTGCTTTAGTTGGCGCCGCAAACGTGCGCGCTGTGAGCAATACTTTTAGCGACCGCCTCCCCGAGCTGCACATCGCCAACTATTCAACACCGCTGCACGCAACAGTAGTACGCAGCGGCGACTGGGTGGTCCGACACCCGGAGGGCACGATTTCGGCGGTGAGCAACGCTGAGTTCACGGCCAACTTCGAGCCTGAAGATGCGGACCGCCTCACGCGGCTGAGCAATGAACTTGAAGCGCTGACCACGAACCGTTTTAAGCTCGGGCGGTTCATCGAAAGCGTCGAGTTTCAGGTTCTGCCGTGGCAAGAACGCGAACTGCTCAAATCCCAGATGAATCTGATGACGCTTCTCAGCGCTGTGTTGAGCCAGCGTGTTGCCTCTGCACAACACACCGCGTAAAAGATTTCCCGAGGCGAAGCCAGGGGCTATACAATTCGCCCAACACTGCGTTGAGCCCTTCCAAGCTAGCGATTCTGGCGCCGGTGCAAAGCTGATAATCCAAAACCACAGTTGTCGCAAGTTTGTCATGCAAGGTGGTGGAGGAAACCCCGGGGCTTGGTAAAATAAATACGGGAATTATCAGAACCAGATGGCCGCCTCGGAAAAGTAGCGAGGACTTTTAAGTAAGCGTAGCAGTGGTATCTGTAGGCAACGCAATTGCGCCACTGATACGCTTACTTGATGGTGCGCGACGCAGGGGAAGAGCTGGGTTAGTTCAGAGCACAAGAATACCGCGCAGTGCGCGCGGAGGACGGGGGTACAGGTCGAAATCCCCACGCGGCACCCTTAGTGGATATAACACTTTGCGCTAGGCCACTCCATCACGACCACCTCGGGAAAGTAGCGAGGACCACCATTGAAGCGGCGGCGTTGAGGGAAACGCTAGGTCAACAGGAGGCACGCCTGAAAATGAGTTGAGAGATACTCTACTGACTGAAACAATCGTGTAGCTGGAATCAAGCCCAGCCCGCTTCAATGATGGTGAATGCCAAGTGCTGATTGGCGAGGGAATTGACATCGCTTAATTGAACAGGGGGCAATACTAGGTTTGCCACCTGCGGAACCTTCCGCAAGCAGGAGTTCAGCACCTGCCACCATCAATCTCTTACCCCGCGAGGGGATTTTTTAACCCCTAACAGCTTAAAATTTTATGCACACGGATTTATTAAACGCCATTGCCACGGTCTCGGCCACCCTCAACACAATCCCCGGGCTTCGTTTCATTGACCTCGAAGTGTACCGAGCGATTATCAATACCAAGCCGCACTTAACCCAGCGCGAACTGCGTGCCCGCGCCGACGAGTTCGGCAGCTTCGCCCCCATGCTGCGAGGGCTGGAGGCTATGGTGAGCGCAGGGCTTATCGCCAAGCTCCAAGTTGACCGCCAGGTGGCATACGCGGAACCCGCACAGGCATACGCGGAACCCGCACAGGCGCCCGCCAACCTCGACCCATTCACGGGGTTGCCGGTGGTAGCCGCACCCGCCGCCCAAATATACGTGGAGCCGTCCTTCTACGAGGAAGACGACGGCTGCCATAACGTCTTTTAACCGGAGCCCCCTATGCTTTTTGGCAAACACCCCGAGGTACCATGCACCCCTGACTTCCTCATTGACGCAGCTCTGCGACCAGCAGTTCGCAGGCCGGGCAGCATGGACGCATTCACTAAGCCCAGCCTAGTCCTGGGTAAACCTGTACCCCAACAACGGAGATTTACGCATGAAGAGCGAGAAGGACTTAGCGATAGTGGTGCTGCGGGCCAACACCCCGCCTAACGCGCTAACAATACCCAATGAGCCGATAGCGTACTGGGCCGAGGGGAACGTAGTCCATGCGTATAAATTCACCGCCCGTGGGCAGCTCCGTATCGAGGTCGCGCCAGCAGAGCAAGCAGGCATCGACCACGCCGCGTTCCGTGCATGGGGTAAGCGTTGGGTTGTCCCCGCCCCGATAGACGGCCCGCGGGTCTTTATACCGTTGACAGGGGTGGTTGTCCCCGACGAGGTGCAACGCGGCTCACGCAACGCCGCCGCCGCCCGTTACGCGCGGCGACAGATGGCCGCGTACATCGCAGCCCATAAACCAGACGGGTACGAGATACACCCCGCTGTCCCCCACGTCGCCGTGCGTCGCCTCGGTGCGCACCTCGAAGTGTGGCGAGTGTCGCAAGGTAAGGTGTCGGGGCAAACATTCTACAAAGACCGAGACGGGGTTCGCACTACGCGACATCCCATAATCAACGGGTCGGCTATCGTCGATGGGGTGGAGCTTACACTGATAGAGGACACAATCACCCAGGCGGTCGCAGTCGCGGCTAGCCGTGCGTACTCAGTCCCCCCTCGGGTATCAGCACCCGACGAGATTGCAGACCTGCGATTCAACGACGCCGAAGTGCCGGAGGGGTACCGCGTCGTGCCTGGGCTGCGGGCCTGGTACAAGCCGATATGGAGGGACGCCAACGGGCGCATCGAGATTGGGCTGGAGTTGCGCTGGGGTTTCGGCGTTGCCGCTGCCGTCGAGCTGTACGGCATCGACCCTAGCGGCGACCTATCGGTGTCGGGTAAACGCTACAAGCTGACCCAAGACTTTAAACTCTCTGCGCCGCCCGTGTTATAGTCGGCACCCTAACGTATCGGAGCGTCTATGACGACCACCCAAAAAGAAACCGTGCGCGGCTATGTCTTTATCGTAGAGACACAATCAGGCCGCGTGTTCCCGTATGTCCCGTCCTTCGGGGTGACAGTCGATGACGCCATCGAGCGAATGTCTGCAGGGATACGGCGCACACAAAACCCAAAATCTAAACGCCCCGTAGCGTTAGCCGCTTGCGAACTGACTGTTGCACACACGCGAACGCTGGATGACGCACAGCCCTGGGCAGTGGACGCGCTGAAAGGGGTCCGCCATGAGTGAGCGCTACGGAGCTACCCAAAAAGAATGGGACTGGGCCGCGTACCACTTTGGCGCGGACATCCTCCCCGCTGTTGGCGACCCCGACCCCAGCATTCAGCGCTCTAAAGGTCTGCGACACCTGGACAGCTTAGCCAAAACGCCATCCATGATTGGCGCAAGCGGCGCGGCGCATGGCATATCGGGATGGGTGCTGCACACGGCCACGCCAGAGCAGGTGCTGCGCTGGAAGCAAGACCCGGCACTTAACGTCTTGCTGAACACCCGCAACATTCGTGCAATCGACATCGACATCGACGACCAAGCAGCCAGCGACGCGCTCGAAGCGTTCATCGTGAGTATGCTCGGCGTCAAACCCCCAGTGCGTACCCGCGCAGACAGCGGTAAGCGCACGCTGCTCATTCGGCTAGAGCCCAACCCTATCATCCGCAAGCGCGTCATCCGTGTGAAAGGCCGAGGGGCCATCGAGTTCTTAGCCAACGGCCAACAGACTGCGGTGTTCGGCACGCACCCCAGCGGCGCGCGCTTTGAAGTCCGTGACGCGAACGCGGGGATTCCCGTGGTGCCCATCGAGACTGCGGTCGCGCTGTGGGACGCACTGCGCAACGCTTACGACGACGAGGCCAAACCGCTTATCATCGAATCCGACGCTGCGGCAGAGTTCATCATCCGCAACGGCGGCGCGAACCAAGATGACCCCATCCTGCGCTACCTCGACGCGAACGGATGGATAACGGGCGGCGAGGCTAGCGGCGTGGTCAACGTCCGTTGCCCGAACGAGGCCGAGCACACCACCCAATCCTCGGGTTCTAGCACCAGCTATATGCCCGCCGGTTTAGGCGGCAAAGACACAGGGGGGTTCAAGTGCCTGCACAGCCACTGTGAACACATCAACACGCCGTCGTTCTTGCAGCTCATTGGCTACACCGCGGAAGAGGCAGCCACGGCGTTTACCCCCACAGCGGTGGTCGCTCCCGCGACCGCGCCCCTGACTGTCCTAGAGGAATCGCTGTCGACCGCAATTACAGCCCCTCGCCCCGACGCACTGGGTTTTCGACGCGGGAAAAAGGGCGAGCTGGTCAAAGGCTTCGCCAATCTCATGGAGATATTGCGCACGGACAAGGATGCGGTGGCGGTGCGCTACGACGAATTCACGCACATGCTGACGGTCTCTACTGCTGGGGGCGAGCACAAGCCCGTGGACGACGACGACATAAGCGCTATGCGTGAGCTGATAGAGCGCCGGTATGAGCTGGCGTTCTCAGCCGATGAAATGCGCCAAGCCGTGTCTGCCGTGGCTAAATCGTACCGGTATGATTCTGCTATCGAGTGGGCGCTGGGCTTGAAGTGGGACGGCATAGACCGCCTCTCGAACTTTGCACACACCATACTGCACTGCGCGGACAGCGAGTACCACCGCGCGGCAGTGATGTATGCGTGGATTGCAGCAGCAGCGCGCATCCTGCACCCCGGCGTTAAGGCTGACATGTCGCTGGTGCTTATCTCCCCGCGACAGGGCACGGGCAAATCCTCGTTCATCAAGGCCATGTCGCCGTTCGGGGACTGGCACACGGAAATGGGGTTGGACGAGAACGGCGCAGACCAAGCCCGCATCATGCGCGGTAAAGTCGTCATCGAGTTGCCAGAAATGAAAGGGCTGAGCGCACGCGACGTGGCGGACATCAAGGCGTTCATGTCCCGGGCGGAAGAGGAGTTCGTTCCGAAGTACAAAGAGTTCACGGTCACGCTCAAGCGCCGTTGCATTTTCTTCGGCACTGAGAACCGCCCGCGGTTCCTCACGGACCCAACGGGCAACCGCCGGTTTCTACCTGTGCATGTGGCCGTGGGGCACGCTTTCATAGACTGGCCGAAGATGCGCGAGAGCCTAGAGCAATACTGGGCACAAGCGATACACATCGTTCGACAGTTCAACACGGCGCACGACGCAGTGGAACACTACTCTGCAGCTGCGCGTAGCCTGGCCGGGCCTTACGTAGCAGCCGCAACACAACTGGACCCTTGGCACGGCGCTATCTCAGAGTTCATCGCAGGGCAAAACTACGATGCGCCCATTTCGATTAGCGCAATCGCCAGCGCACTCCTGCAAGGTGGCCCCTCGGCGCTCGATTTAGGCAAGGCTCGACGCATACGCGACACGATGACAACCCTCTGCCTGGAAGAGACTGGCCCAGACGTGTGGGTGAAAAGAGACACTAGATTATTTTAAATAAAATTTTACGCACGCACAAAAAATTAGGCGTACAATTGCGCCACGGTTGCGGTGCCGCCCACTGCGAAAAACTTAAAGGTACTATTGTGATTGACCTCAACACATTCTTCAGCGAATTCCTAGAAACCCAACGCTCCATCGCTTCGTCCTTGGAGATTATTGCGGAGCGCGCACAAGCTGTCCCGGACAGCACTGTGGCAGCACCCGCTGCGAAGCGTACTAAAAAGACCAAGGGGGAAGACCCTGCTGCTCCAGCCCCAGCTGCCGCAACAGCAGCCCCAGCTGCCGCAACAGCAGCCCCAGCTGCCGCAACAGCAGCTCCAGTGGTTACGGCACCGCCAGTGGTCACAGCGCCGCCCGCCGCAGCTCCAGTGGTTACGGCACCGCCAGCCGCAGCTCCTGCTGTCGCAACAGCCGCGCCCGATACCCTCGCAGGCTACGCCGCGCTCGACGCGACCTCACAATTCACGACCATGCTGGCGCTCGTTCGCCCGTACATGAATAACCCCCATGTCCACGCCGAAGTCATCGCCGGTTTGACCCGTGCAGGTTTGACCCCTCCGGTTGGCCGCCCAGAGAACCCAGACCTCCCAGGCGACGGCTACCTGAACCTGAAGAACGAACAGCGCGTTGAGCTGATGCGAACCTTCACTGAAGCTGTACGCTTGGTGCAACAAGCCGCGGGGGTGTAAGTATGGCCCACGCAATACTGAGCGCTTCTTCTGCACACCGCTGGTCGAATTGCCCAGTGTCTGTGCAGAACGAAGGCACCGACAGCTCCAGCGAGGTGGCCGCGGAGGGCACGCTGGCCCACCGTATCGCGGACGACTTCCTACGCGGCAAGCCCTGGCCGCTTATCGGCAGCACGCACGAAGTCGACGGGTACACGTTCACCCTCGATTCGGATTTCCTCGAAGACGTGCGCAGCTACACGGACTACGTGCAGACCCGCCGCTGGGCGGGGGCGTTTAAGCCCGAGTCCGAGGTCAACTACTCGGCTCTGCTGAGCGTGCCGTATCACACGGCATGGGGCACCTCAGACTGCTGCGGCTGGATTGAGTTGCCCAGCGGCGAGCGCGGGTTGATGGTCATCGACTTGAAGTTCGGGCGTCGTGCGGTCAGCCCCGTGGGGAATGCACAGGGCATGATGTACGCCGCTGGCGTTCTGCAAGAGCAGCGCGCTTTGAACTTGACGCCACGCCACACGGCGGTACACATCGTCATCTTCCAGCCGCGTGTCAGCCGCAAGCCGCAGGTGTGGGAAACCACTGTTGGCGAAGTAGAGGATTTCGTGGCCCAGCAGCGCGAGCCTGCCGAAGCCGCGCTTCACTTCTACAATCGCACGGACACCCCGGCGCTACGTGCCAAGTTCCCTGAGAACCCCGGCGCGCACTGCACTTACTGCAAGCGGATTAAGAGCTGCCAAGGGGTGAAAGCCGAAGCGCTGCGTGCAGCACAGGCCACACCTGCCAGCTTTGACTCTCGCTTGTTCGAGTTGCGCACGGTCATCCGTGACTTGCTTGAGCAGATTGAGCAGCAAGCCTTCGACGCCGCAGTAGCCGGAACGCCGTACCCGGGCACCAAGTTGGTATCCACCCGCGGAGGCAACCCCAAACTGCTGCAGGACGAAGGCGCAGTGAAGGTCAAGGCGCACGAGCTGAACGTCCGTATCGAAGAAACTAAGCTGCTTTCACCGGCGAAGATTCGCGACATCTTCAAAAAAGCCGGGGTCAGCGCGGAGGAATTGTCTTCGTACATTTCAACGCCCGCTAAAGGCTTGAAAATCGCCAGCTTGAGTGACGCAGGGGAACCTGTGCAAACCGATGCGAGTGCCGCCTTCACGGGGGTGCAGCAAATTATCTGACGTCTGTTGCGCGGAGGCGACAGTTATGGTTAATTTTTTCCGCGCAGTGTTGAATTGCACTACAATTCGCTCCCCTTTAATCGTATTTAGTAATCTGTATTAGGAGTAATCTATGTCTCAAGTAACCGTAGTAGCCGACACCCAAGTCCAAGGCCGCATCGTTTTGAATGGCGTCCGCCTCGCGTTCGCTCACCTCAACTCACCTCAACAGCCCCGTGAACCCGGCGGTAAGCCTTCGTTCGGCGCAGCGCTGTTGATTCCAAACACGGAAGCCGCAGCCATCGAGCAAGTTCGTGTCGTCATGTGGCAGTTGGCCCAGGCCACGTTCGGTACACAGGCCGCAGCAGTGTGGCAAGAGCTTATGGCTGGCAACAAAACCGCGCTGCGCGATGGTGCGTCGAAGGCGTCGGTCGACGGGTTCGCAGGCCACCACTTCGTTTCATCCAACGCTGCGGAAGACCGCCCGCCCGTGCTGTTCGACATCTACCTCGACCCCGCTACGGGTCGTCCTCGCGCCCTGAACCGCCCGCAGAACCGAATCTACAGCGGCTGTTACGCCAATGTGCAAATCAAACTGTGGGCTCAAAACAACAAGTACGGCAAACGCATTAACGCCGAGTTGTTGGCGGTGCAGTTCGCGGCGGACGGCCCGGCCTTCGGCGGCGCGGCTACACCGCCCGACCTGAGCATGTTCGGCGGTGTGCAAGAGCCTATCGGCCAGTTGCCCACGGACACTGCCCCTCCAGCGGCTGCGGGTTTCGCTCCTCCAGCGGCTGCGGGTTTCGCTCCTCCAGCGGCTGCGGGTTTCGCTCCTCCAG
>ERZ795055.1096-NODE-1096-length-22717-cov-7.928824_pt1 | contig 22717 bp, 28 predicted proteins | sample MGYA00375139_ERZ795055 | MGnify/ENA primary metagenome ERZ795055 (study PRJEB30184, sample SAMN05720283) | anaerobic digester metagenome | isolation source: active sludge of municipal wastewater-treating anaerobic digesters | place: USA | collected 2015-01-23 ... | reverse complement strand
GCGCGCGGCGGCGCAGGAGGCGCGCGCGGTTCGCCAGCGCGGCGGCGATCCGATCGACGTGCGCGACTACCGCCGCGTGCTGGCCGGCGACTACGAGCTGCGGCGCAAGGATGCCAAGGCGCGCGAGGCGTGGACCCTGCTGCGCTGCGCGCGCGACTACCACGAGCGGGTGATCGAGCCGAGCCGCACGCCGAAGCACTCGGCGCAGTGGATCAGCAGCATTGAGAACCACGTTCCGCAGCCGATGCTGCGCCGGTCGATCGCCGAGATCACCGCCCCCGAGCTGCTGGCCGTGCTGCTGAAGATCGAACCGCTCGAGCGCGCGCGCAACCTGAAGTCCAAGCGCATCGGCGAGACCGTGCGGCGGATCCGGCAGCGGCTTGATAGCGTCTCGGCCGACGCGATCCTGCACGAGCGCGCAACGGTCAACGCTGCCGCGGCGATCCGCCGCCCGCTGACCGAGGCGGCAACCCGCGCCGAGCGCAAGGGACTGCGCGACGGGCTGCGTTCGATCCGGCCGGCGCAGGCGGCCGCGTTCATGCGCGACCTGCGCGCGCAGGATGGCACCGCGGCCCGGTGCATGGAGTTCGTGATCCTGACCGCTGCGCGCACGGGCGAGGCACTGGGGGCGCGCTGGGACGAGTTCGACGCCGAGGCGCGCACCTGGATCGTGCCGGCCGCGCGCATGAAGTGCCGGGAGCCGCACCGCGTTGCGCTGTCGGATGCCGCGCTGCGAATCGTCCTCGACCAACGCGGGCAGGATGCCGTTTTCGTGTTCCCGTCCCCTGCCGCTGTGGCCCGGGAACACCGGCCGCTTTCGGGCGAGGCCATGCGCGCAGTGACCAAGCGTATGGGCTGGCACGACCGCACGACGGTTCATGGATTCCGAAAGACGTTTTCGACATGGGCAAACGAGACTGCCGCCGCGCGCCCTGATGTTGTCGAGGCCTGCCTCGCGCACGCCGAGGCGAACCGGGTGCGCGCGGCCTACAACCTGGCCGAGTTCAACGACGAGCGGCGCGCCCTGCTGAGTGCCTGGGCCGAGTTCCTGGCGACGGGCACCGAACGGCGCCTGCAGGTAGTCGGCGGCGCCGCGACACCGACCCACAAGCGCGAGGCGCAGGCGGCGCGGTAGCCGCACAAAGACGCCGGCCGGGAGCGCGTCAACGCAACCCGGCCGACTTGCCACCCTGGAAAAGGAGCTTCCACGATGACCGCCCCCATTCTCTCGCGCCCGGCCCCGGCCGGCGATGCGGCCGCGATCCGGCGCCGCTACGTGCTGACCGTGACGGCGGCGGCGCTGGCCGCGGACTGCGGCGGCGAGCGCTACGCGCTGGCGAAGCTGCTGCGCGATCTGGCGGACGATCTGATGGCGGGCGACGCCGCCGGGCTGCGCGGACCGATCGACCTGCACGCCTTCATGCACCGGCTCGACGGCGGGACTGCCGGCCGCGCCGAGCTGACCGGCCCGGCCGGCGGCGAGCTGCCCGAGGTGGCGTCATGAGCGCGGCCGGCTGCATGCCGCCTTTCGGAATTCCGCGCCCCGTCGCAATCCCCGCACGAAGTCGCAAACCGGCTTGTATGGACCGCTGCACGCTTTCCGTAAAGGATGCCGCCGCGCGCCCGCTTATGGCGTCGAATGGAGATCCCGCATGAACCGCAAACCTCACAGCAAGCCCGCCGCCACCAAGGCCACGAAGACGCTGCGCCCGACGCGGGCCTACGTCGCGCCTGTCGAGCCGGTGTATCTCGGCGCGCAGCAGACGATGAGCCTGCTTCAGCTGAGCGAGCGGCAGTTTCGCGCCCTGCGCACGCACCCGGCCTTTCCGGTGGCGCGTCAGCTCGGGCCGCGCTCGGCCCGCTGGCACCGCGACGAGCTGCTGCGGTTCGTCGACCAGCACTTGCCGCGGGTGCAGGTGCTGGAAGTCCCCCCTCAGTTCGCGGCCCTCGGCCGGCAGGCCGAAGACAAGTCGAAGCCGGGAGCGTGATCCATGCCGACCAACCGCAACGGCCGGGCCGCCGGCCTGGGGGGCGCCGCGCCCCCTGAAAGCGGCTGCGCCCGGTGGGAGCCGGGCGCATGGGGAAACGGGAAAACAAGCGGGACGCATTGTGCACGGATGCCGGCCGCCAGCGCAACCGAGCGAGGCGCGCCATGACGCCGGCCGAGACCGTACTTTCCCGCCTGCATGGCGTGCGCGACCGCGGCCGGGGCCAGTGGGCCGCGCGCTGCCCGGCGCACGATGACCGCAGCCCGTCCCTGAGCATCAAGGAGCGCGACGACGGCGCGCTGCTGCTGCACTGCTTCGGCGGGTGCGAAGCTGGCGCCGTGGTCGGCGCGCTCGGGCTGGCGGTGGGCGACCTTTTCCCGCCTAGCGGCAGCAGCGGCAAGCCGTCGCGGCTGCGCATGCCGGCGGCCGATGCGCTGGCGATCCTGAGCCGCGAGGCGGCCGTCCTGTACGTCGTCGGCAGCGGAATGCACCGGCGGCAGCAGATTGCACCCGCCGACTTCGAGCGCCTGGCCGTGGCCGTGCAGCGGGTCGGCCAGATCGCGGAAGCGGCGCGATGAAGGCCGATGCCTATGACGACCTGGCCGCGCGCTGGGACGAGGCACACGCGGGCAAGCCTGCGCCGGCCTTCGACCGCGGCGATGCGATCAAGCGCGCGCGCGAACTGCTGTCTCCGGCGGCCGGCGAGCGCGAGGCGCCGGCCTACCCGGTGGCCGCGCTCGGGCCGCTGGCCGAGGCCTGCGCCGCTGTGGCCGAGCACGGGCAGGTTCAGCCCGCGATGGCCGGGCAGTGCTTGCTCGGCGCCGCATCGCTGCTGACGCAAGGCATGCACAACGTCGAGACGCTGGCCGGCGACAGGCCGCTGTCGCTGTACCTGCTGACGCTGGGCGACTCGGGCGAAGGCAAGAGCACCGCGCAGGGCGCGGCGCTGCAACCCGTGTTCGACTGGCAACGCGATGCCAGTGAGATCTTCCGCGCCGAGCTGGCCGAGTTCGAGCAAGCGAGGTCGCGGCGCAAGAAGGGCGACGCCGCGCCCGAGGTGCCCGCAAGCCCTTACCGGCTGATCCGTGATGCAACCGTGGAAGGCCTGCGCCGCGATCTGGATGGCGGCCCGTGCGCACAGGGCATCTTCAGCGACGAAGCGGCGGCGATCATGGCCGGCTACGGGATGAGTCCCGAGCATCGGGCGAAGACTGCCGGCACCTTCTCGGGGCTGTGGGACAACGGGCACCTGAGCGTTTCGCGCGCCACGGGCGGCCGGGTGGAACGCTACGGCAGGCGAGTGGCGCTGCACTGGCTGATTCAGCCGCTGGCCGCATCCGAATCGCTGGCCGACCCGATGTTGTCGGCGCTGGGGTTCTGGCCGCGGTTCCTGGCCGCGTGGCCGTCCCCACAGGCGCCGAGGCTGGCGCGACCCTTCCGGCCGCACCTGCTGCCCGCTGTGGGCCGCTACTGGCAGCGCTGTGCTGAGCTGCTGCGCCAGCCGCTGCCCGACGACGTGACCGACCAGCCGACGCTGCCGCTGAGCGACGACGCGCAGGCCCTGCTGCGCGCTGCCTTCGAGCGGTTCGAGGTGCAGGCCCGGCGCGGCGACCTGCGCAGCGTCAAGCCCTACGCGCTGCGCGCGGCCGAGCAAGCATGCCGCACGGCCGGGGTGCTGTGCGCCTTCGGCGGCCGGCGGGATGTTGTTGACGCCGAGGCGATGCGTGGAGCGCTGGCGTTGGTGGCGTACAGCCTGGACACGTGGCAGGCGATCGCGGATGAGGGCGTCGCCGACACCGGCACGCAGCATGCGCTGAAGCTGCACGAGTGGCTGACCGGCCGGCCGGAGTGGCGCGCCGGCCTGCGCGACATCCTCAACGAAGGGCCGCGCCCGCGGACGAAGGACGCACGCGACGCCGCGCTCGGGCTGCTGCGCGAGTTCGAGCTCGCCGAGGTGTCGGACGGCGAGGCCCGGGCGCTGATCCCTGGGAGCCTGCAATGAGCGCCGGCACCGCTGCCGACCTGCTCGCCGATTTGCTCAATCCGCCGGCACCCCTGGCGACAGTGGCGACATTGGCGACAAATGAGCACTGGCGCGGCTCTCCGGCCGATTTCCGCATTGGCGACACGTGGCGACACGTGGCGACAGCGGCGGCAGTGTCGCCACGTGTCGCCAGCCGTCGCCAGCCCACGAATCGGCCGGAAAGCAAGCACTGGCGCGGTTTGTCGCCAATGTCGCCAATGTCGCCACGGGTACCCCGCGACAACGAATCCGCCGCCGAGCCCGGCGCCCGGCCGCGCACCTGCGCCGACTGCGCGCACCGACTGCGCCCGGGCACCTGCGCAACCCCGATCGCCGCCGGCCTGATCGCGCCCGGGGCCGGCTTCGGCTGGCCGCCGGCCGGGCACGCGGGAAAGTGCCCTGCGAGCGCGCGCAGAAAGGAGGGGCGCAGCGGGTAGCCCCGCCACAAAGACGCCGGCCGGGAGCGTTGCAGCGCAACCCGGCCGACTTGCCACCCTGGAAACGGAGGTTCCACGATGACCACCCCCATTCTCTCCAAGCCGAGCGACATCCTCGGCGCCCTGTACCGGCTGCAATGCCGGATCGAGTTCTGCGCATCCGAGTCCGAGACCGACCTTTCGGCCCTGGCCGGGCTGATGGAGATCTACGGCAACGTCCCCGCCGACGTGCGCACGCTGACCCGCCACTACGCCGAGCGCGCACAGCGGCGCTTCGAGGGCCTGCGCGACGAAGCCGTGCGCCTGCGCCACCAAGCCGACCGGGTGCTGCCGGCCGACAACCTGCCGGGGGTGCTGTGATGAGCGCCTTCCTGGTCAACCCCTTCCACCTCGACGCGCTCGTGACCTGGGGCGCCCTGCAGGGGGTGCGGTACTACGGCCCGGGCGTGCGCCTGGTCGAGTTCCGCGACGCCGCCGCGCACGTCGCCGAGCTGCTGCGCGAGGCGAACGTCGGCAAAATGCGCGGGCTGTACGGCGACAAGCTGCCGCCGGTCGAGGCCTACGCCTACCACTTCGAGCGGGACGCCCGGTTCCTGGCGCCCGTGCAGATCATCAAGGCCGTGCACTGCCTCGATTACCAGTGCTGCGACGCCAAGGACTGGGGAGGTGCCGAGGCCCGAACCGCGTTGATCGCGTTGGAGCAAGCCGCGATCCGCATGCTGCCCGGCTACGAGCTGGCGCAGTGGGAGCTGACGCCGGAAGGAGTCAGGCCATGAGCGCGACCTTCCACGTGAGCATCGCATGCGACAGCGCGGCCATCGCCGACGATCCCGGCGCCGAGCTGGCGCGCATCCTGCATGGGCTGGCGCGGGTGCTGGCCGATGCCGAACTACGTGCCCGGCCGCTGTCGCGCTGGTCCCTGCTGCTGCGGGATGCCGACTGGAACACGGTCGGATCCGCGCGCTTCACCGACGACGGCGGCGAGCCATGAGGCCCCGCCGCAAGCGATGGCCGGCGCTGCCGGCCGGCCTGGCCGTGGCCGCTGTCGGGGCTGCGTGGCTGACCTGGTGCGCTGTCGGCGCCGGCCCCTGGGGCGTGGCGCAGCCGGTGCCGATCCCGCAGCCGCTGCCGGCACCCGGCAAGCTGTGGGTCATCACCGAGGCCGACCGCAGCGCGACGACTGCCCTACTGCCGAGCGACTACTGACGCCGCAGCGCGGAAAGGTGCCTGCCGCGCGGTCGAGAAATCCGCCGCAGGCTCTCGGGGGGGTCCGGCACAGAACTGTTCCCCGAGCGAGCACCACCCCAACGCTAGGACCAGCCTGCCGCGCGGATGCTGAATCCGCCGCAGGCTCTCGGGGTTCCGCTGTGCAGGCAGTTCCCCGAGCCGCGCACCCCAGCGAAAGGGCGCCGCTATGCCGAGCCCGCAGCCTCGCCGAGCGAGGCCAGAGCTTCATCCAGTGATTCGATTTCCTCGTCCAGTGCCGCGATGCGGGCCTCGTTGGCCGCGATTTCCGCGCGCCTGTCGGCGACCGAGCTGGCGAGTTCGGCCCTCGTTGCGTCCTTGAAGTGCGCCGACTCGGCGCGCCTGGTCACGTTCGGGTCTTTCTGCCAGTCCGGGAACCAGTCGCCGAGGCGTTGCGCGAGCTTCGCCTTCATCTGGTCGCCGAAGTAGAAGAAGAAGGCGCCCAGTTCGGCGTGGGGCGAGTTCGCATTCGGCCCGAGAAAGTGCCGATAGCCCACGCCGAGGCGGTACCAGCTGCCATTCTTCACTGCGTCGATGTCGTCGATCGCGAGGGGGCGCCGGGACCGATCGTTGTTCGACGAATCCCAGCTGTGTTCCAGCATGCCGCGCTGCGGGTACGCGATCCAGTCGAAGAACTTCGCCATCCGCGACTGCTCGACGAATTCCTCGGCCACGGCATCGATGCACTCCAACGTGAAGGCGATCGCATCGGCACGGTTCACGGGAAGGCATTGCAAGAACACGTTTCGTTTGTGCAACCGCGTGCGCTCGGCATCCAACTTGCCGCGCTGCGCGAGCAAGTCGCCGCGGGCCTGCTTCGCCACTCCGGCGGCCCGCGCCGCTGCACTGACCCACTTGGCGATGAAGTCACCCGTTGCCATGCCGCGCCTTTCCTTGTCGTTTCGCCGCTTCGTCTGCCTGCTTGCGCACCTCGGCGAGGCGCCGGGTTTCGCGCTGGATCTGCTGGTGCACCCATGCCTGGGTGTAGCCGTAGGCCCGCGCAAGATCGGCGACCGACTCGCCTTCGCGATGGCGCGCCCACAGCTCGGCGGCGCGCTCCTCGGGGCACGTGCGGCCGCGCGCGATGTACTGTGTCGTGCCACCGAACGTCGATCGCATGTCGGCGATGATGGCATCCGCGATGCGCGCGACCGCGGGCAGCTGGAGGCCATGCGCGCCGAGTGCGCGATCGATGATCGCGGCGCAGTGGCCGAGGAACTCGTCGCGCCCGCGAGTCCGCCCGCCGATGTGGATGGTGGTCTGTGCGCTGGTGCTCGATGGCATGGGCGCCGAGGATGCAGGCGAATTCAGAATCCGGCTATGCAAACCGGGTTGCGACTCGCACGCATGCCGCGCCCGTTACCGTATGGCCCCATGCGGCGGATAGGCGATCCGCCACACAGCACGCATTCATGCGGGTTTCAGCGGGGCGCAACTCCACGTCCGCCGCGCATTCCGCCTGACCTGCCTTCCCGGGTAGATGCAGCACTTCCAGCCACTTCCCAGCTCGATTCACGGGCGCGCACTCGGCGCGCGCCGCGGCGGCGGGTGGTTCGCGGCCGGCGAGCTGCGCGCCTGGTCGAGCTGCTGCACCTGGCCGGCGGCGCGCCGGTGCCGACCTGGTCGAGCTGCTGCATCGCAAGCGCGGCCGTAGGGCGACGGCGCGCAGCAGGTAGGCCCCAGGCCTGCGCCAGCGCCGATCGTCGATCCTGGCTTGATCTGGCAAGCCGGGGCGGCATTCATCGGCCGGCCTGCCGGCGGATCTTCCGGCGGATGGCTGCGCCAGCACCAGCGAAAGCGAGTCGCGGCGCGGCAGGTTGACAGACGCTCCCTCCGCCACCTGGCGATGCCGAAACGTCTCCCGCATCCCATGCTGTGGGCATTGCGGGCCAATCTCGTAGGTGGACCGGCAGTTCTTCGTAGCGAGGGACAGCTCGAGCGACTGCTTCATGGCGACAGGTCGAGAGCGGGGAGCGTCACCGACGGGTCGGTACCGCCATGTGCGGGCAGCAGGGAGCTGACGACCATGCCTTACAATGAAGTAAGGAATCAGGAGAACGCTGCGTGTCCACTGCCACCTTGACCGTCAAGGGTCAGATCACGATCCCTGTCGACGTTCGCCGCGCGCTCAACGTCGAAGCAGGCGACCGGGTGGAGTTCGTCCAGATCGAGCCCGGGCGCTTCGAGCTCATCGCCGCCACGCGCTCGGTGCGCGAGCTGAAGGGGCGCTTCGGAAAGCCCAAGCGAGCGGTCTCTATCGACGAGATGAATGCCGCCATCGCGGCCGCGGGGTCCCGGGCGCGATGATCGGACTCGACACCAATGTTCTCGTGCGCTACGTCATGCAGGACGACCCGAGGCAGTCCCCGAAGGCCACGCGGCTCATCGAAAGCCTCACCAGCGACCAACCGGGCTTCGTGCCGCTGGTGGCAATCGTCGAACTCGTGTGGGTGCTGTCGTCCAGCTACGGGTTGAACCGCGACCAGATCGCGGAGGCGCTGAACTTGCTGTTGCGCAGCAAGGAGCTTGTCATCGACCGGGCCGAGCGGGTGCTGCAGGCGCAACGGCGCTTCTCCCAGGGAGGGGCCGACTTTGCCGACTGCCTGATCGAGCGCATCGCGCGTGCCCAAGGATGCGAAACCACCATGACGTTCGATGCTGCTGCCGTCAAGAGCGCCGGCATGACGCTTGTGGCCTAGTGCAGTGTTCCACTCTGTGCAGCACTTAAGAAAACCGATGGATTTGTCGTCCTGGCTAGGCGCAAACCGCAGCGATGCCCAGTGGCATCGCGAGGATTTGCAACGACGCCAGGGCGGCAAAGGCGCGGTTTTATGTGCTGCATAGAGTGGAACACTGCACTAGTGCCAGTCAAGCCAAGCGGGTGGGCTACGGCCAGATGTGGCGCGGCGCCGGTCACCTCCCCTCATGGCGCCAGCCCTTTGCGTTTGCCCGCGCCAGCACTTGCAATCGTGTCGGTCGGTCGGGGAGGCAACGGTATCGCCATGTGACGGCAGCCGGGAGCTGACGCAGCCGAACTCCCGTTCAACTGGCCCAGGCCGGCATCCCGAGCATCGCGCAGGGCAGCTTCCTCAACGCCAAGACCGCTGCCCCGGTGCCCCTGCGAGAGCGGGGAGCCGCAGGCGAGCCCTCCGCAGCGCCCGGCAGCTCGGACCGGGGATCGGCCCGGGGCCCGCGGGCGGTCACGCGGCTTGTCGGGCCTCTTCCACCATCTTCAGCATCGTCGCCACGGTGATCGACCCGAAGGTCGCCAGCGTGGTCTGGTCGATCTCGGCCTGCACCTGCTGCAGCGCGGCCTCGACCGGCGTGCCGGCCCGTTGCGCGGCGGCGTCGCCGGGCTCGAGCGTCTCGAACAGACGGATCACGTCCAGCAGCGTCAGCCGCCTCGGGTTGGCCGCGAAGCGATAGCCGCCGCCGACCCCGCGCACCGACTCGACGATGCCGGCGCGCGACAGCTCCGACAGCACCTTGGCCAGGTGATGCGCCGATTCGCCGTACTTCGCCGCCACCTCGGCGGCAGCCACGAGCTGCTCGGGCCGCGCCGCGAACTCGAGCACGCTGTACAGCGCCAGCCGGGTGCTGGTCTGCAGCTTCAAGACGGCGCTCCGACTTCGAGCTCGAGCGGGATCAGCCGCCCGGCGCGCAGGCCCTGGCTGCGGAAGAACGACAGGATCAGGTGGTTGTCGCTGGCCAGCATGGTGCGCAGCGTGCGCACGCCCACACGCTCGAAGCGCTGGCGCATGGCGGACAGCAGCAAGGTGCCCACGCCCTGCTGGCGCGCCTGCGGGTCGACGTCGATCGCGAATACCCAGCCGCAGGGGGGCGATCCGAACTCCCAGTCGCGCACCTCGCCGATCACGAAACCCACCACCCGCGCACCGGCCGTCGCCACCAGGAAGTGCCGCAGGCCCTGGCCGCCGACGCCGTAGCGCCGGTACACGCGCTGCCAGTAGTCGGCCTTGTGCAGCCCGGTCACGGTGGCGTCCAGCGCGATCACCTCGGGCAGGTCGGCCCGGCGCACCGCGCGCACCCGCACCGGCGGCACGGCGCCGCCCGTGCCGGCGTGCCGCGTGCTGGTTTTCCCGTGTGTGCCGCTCACCAAAACCCAATCCAGATCAAATCACAAAGTTGCATTCTCGTACCAGAATGTGCTTGTGTCGTGGATTCTATGGGGCCAAAGGAGATTTGCATGAGCCGGTTGACCGCAACGTTGCGCCGATTCACACGCGCCGCCCTCCCGCTGGCGCTGCCGCTGCTGCTGACGGCGCCCGCCGCCGCGCAGGAGCCGATCCGCGTCGGCACCTTCCTGGCCGTCACCGGCCCGGCGTCGTTCCTCGGCGACCCCGAGCAGAAGACGCTGGAGATGATGGTCGACAAGATCAACGCCGACGGCGGCATCAACGGCCGCAAGCTGCAGCTGATCTCCTACGATTCGGCCGGCGACGCCGAGAAGGCGCGCACCTTCACCAAGCGCCTGATCGAGCAGGACAAGGTCGACGTGCTGATCGGCGGCTCCTCCACCGGCGAGACGATGGCCGCGGTGCCGCTGGCCGAGGCGGCCGGGATTCCGTTCATCTCGCTGGCCGGCGCGGTGGTGATCGTCGAGCCGACCAAGAAGTGGGTGTTCAAGACGCCGCACACCGACCGCATGGCCTGCGAGAAGATCTTCGTCGACATGAAGGCGCGCGGCTTCACCAAGGCGGCGCTGATCTCGGGCAGCGGCGGCTTCGACAAGAGCATGCGCGCCGAATGCGTGAAGGTGGCGCCGAACCAGGGCATCCAGATCGTCGCCGACGAGACCTACGGCGCCGCCGACACCGACATGACCGCGCAGCTGACCAAGATCAAGGGCAGCGGCGCGCAGGCGGTGCTGAATGCCGGCTTCGGCCAGGGGCCGGCGATCGTCACGCGCAACTACAAGCAGCTGGGCCTGACGCAGCCGCTGTACCAGTCGCACGGCGTCGCGTCGAAGGAGTACATCAAGCTGTCGGGCGACGCTGCCGAAGGCGTGCGCCTGCCGGCCGCGGCGCTGCTGGTGGCCGACCTGCTGCCCGCCGGCGACCCGCAGAAGCCGGTGGTCACCGCCTACCGCAACGCCTATCAGGACAAGTACAAGACCGACGTGTCGACCTTCGGCGGCCACGCCTACGACGGGCTGATGCTGTACGTGAACGCGGTCAAGGCGGCCGGCTCCACCGACAAGGCCAAGACGCGCGACGCGATCGAGGCGACCAAGGGCTACGTCGGCACCGGCGGCGTGGTCAACATGTCGCCCACCGACCACATGGGCCTGGACCTGAGCGCATTCCGCATGCTCGAGGTCAAGAACGGCGACTGGACGCTGGTGAAGTGACCCGCCGGGGCGCGCAGCAGGGTTGACGGGCACCGATGGGCGCGAACTGGATGCAATTCGTCGCCGGCGGGCTGACCGCCGGCGCGGTGTATGCGCTGGTCGCGCTCGGCTTCTCGATCGTCTACCACGCCAGCCGCGCGATCAATTTCGCCCAGGGCGAATTCGTGATGATCGGCGGCATGGGCGCGGTGTCGCTGGTCGCGCTGGGGCTGCCGCTGTGGGCCGCGGTGCCGCTCGCGGTGGCGGGCGCGATGCTGGTGGGGCTGCTGGTGCAGCGGCTGGCGCTCGAGCCGGCACAGGCCGGCGGCCAGGCCGACGTGGTCACGCTGATCATCATCACGATCGGCGTGGCGCTGTTCCTGCGCGGCCTGGCGCAGCTGGTGTGGGACAAGGGCATCCACTCGTTGCCGGCCTTCACCGGCAGCGAGCCGATGCACCTGGGCGGCGCCACTGTGATGCCGCAGAGCCTGTGGGTGCTGGGCGGCTCGGCGGTGGCGGTGCTGGCGCTGGGCTGGTTCTTCGGCCGCACGCTGCTGGGCAAGGCGATGCGCGCGACCGCGATCAATCCGCTGGCCGCGCGGCTGATGGGCATCTCCACGCGCGGCGTGATGCGCCTGAGCTTCGTGCTGGCCGCGGCGCTGGGCGCGCTCGGCGGCGTGCTGACCGCGCCGATCACGCTCACCTCGTACGACGTGGGCGTGATGCTCGGCCTGAAGGGCTTCGCCGCCGCGATCCTCGGCGGCCTGGGCAGCTTCGGCGGCGCCGTGGCCGGCGGGCTGCTGCTCGGGCTGATCGAAGGCCTGGGCGCCGGCTTCGTGTCCTCGGCCTACAAGGACGTGATCGCGTTCGTCGTGATCCTGGCGGTGCTGTTCTTCCTACCCGGAGGGCTGGTCGGTGCCCGCGGCAGCGAGCGTGTCTGACCGGCGCGCCACGGCAGCCGGCGAGCGCGGCGGCGTGCCGGCGCGCGCGCCGCAACTGGCGCTGCTGGCGGCGGTGCTGGCGCTGCTGCCGCTGGGCTTCGCCAACAACTATTTCTACGAAGTCGCGATCCTGGTCGCGCTCAACGCGATCGTCTGCATCGGCCTGAACCTGCTGATCGGCTATGCGGGGCAGATCAGCCTGGGCCACGCGGCCTTCTACGCGCTCGGCGGCTACGGCAGCGCGATCGCGGCCACCCGCTGGGGCTGGCCGGTGTGGCTGTCGCTGCCGGCCGCGGTGGTCGCGATGGGCCTGCTCGCCTGGGCCGTCGGCCGGCCCACGCTGCGCCTGAAGGGGCACACGCTGGCGATGGCCACGCTCGGCCTGGGCGTGATCGTGTCGATCGTGCTGGTCAACGAGGACCGCCTGACCGGCGGCCCCGACGGCATGACGGTGCCGCCGCTGGTGGTCGCCGGGCGCGCGCTGCAGGGCGAGCCGACCTGGTACGCGATCGTCGCGGTGGTGCTGTGGCTGGCGGTGTGGCTGGCGGGCAACCTGATCGATTCGCCGGTGGGCCGCGCGCTGCGCGCGCTGCACGGCTCCGAGGTCGCGGCGCAGACGCTGGGCGTCGACAGCGCGCGCTGGAAGCTGCGCATCTTCGTGATCTCGGCGGTGTTCGCGGCGACGGCGGGCGCGCTGACCGCGCACTACGCCGGCTTCATCACGCCGGCCAAAGCCTCGTTCCTGCACTCGGTGGAACTGGTGATCATGGTGGTGTTCGGCGGCATGGCGTCGATCTGGGGCGCGGTGGTCGGCGCGGCCGTGCTCACGCTGCTGCCGCAGCTGCTGACCGTGCTGAAGGACTACGAGATGATGGTCTTCGGCGCGGTGCTGGTCGCAACGATGGTGTTCTTCCCGCGCGGCATCGTGCCCACGCTGGCGCGGCTCGTGGCTAAGGATTGACGCGCGATGGCCGGCAGCATGCTCTCGGTGGCGGGCCTGTCCAAGCGCTTCGGCGGGCTGAAGGCGATCGACAACCTGTCCTTCGAGGTTGCCCCCGGCACGGTGCACGCGATCATCGGCCCCAACGGCGCCGGCAAGACCACGCTGCTGAACCTGCTGACCGGCATCTACCGGCCCGACCAGGGGCGCATCATGCTCGCCGGCCACGACGTGACCGGGCAGCCCACGCACCGCTGGGCGGCCGCCGGGCTGGGGCGCACCTTCCAGAACCTGCAGATCTTCTTCAACATGAGCGCGCTCGAGAACGTGATGGCCGGGCGCCACCTGCGCGAGCGCTGCGAGCTGCTGCCCTCGCTGCTGCGCACGCCGTCGCAGGCGCGCGCCGAGGCCGCGTGCCGCGCGCAGGCCGCTGCGCTGATGCAGCGCGTCGGCCTGGGCGCCTACCTGGGCGCGCGTGCCGACAGCATGCCCTACGGCGCGCTCAAGCGGCTGGAGATCGCGCGTGCGCTCGCGCTCGAGCCGCAGGTCCTGCTGCTCGACGAACCGGCCGCCGGGCTGAACCACACCGAGGCGCGCGAGATCGACGCGCTGATCCGCGAGCTGGCGCACGGCGGCATGACGGTGGTGCTGGTCGAGCACAACATGCGCCTGGTGATGGAGGTGTCCGACCGGGTGCTGGTGCTCGACCGCGGCGCGCGTCTGGCCGAAGGCACGCCCGCCGAGGTGGCGCGCGACGAGCGCGTGATCGAGGCCTACCTCGGCGCGGCCGAGTCGGCGGAGCCGGCCGATGCTTGAAGTGCGTGCGCTCGGCAGCCGCTACGGCCGCATCCCGGCGCTGGCCGACGTGGCGCTGGACGTGCACGCGGGCGAGCTGGTGGCGATCGTCGGTGCCAACGGCGCCGGCAAGACCACGCTGATGCGCACGCTGTCGGGCGTGCAGCCGATGAGTGCCGGCACGCTGCGCTTCGACGGCCAGGACATCGGCGCCGAGACGCCGCGCCGGCGGGTGCAGCGCGGCATCATCCAGGTGCCCGAGGGCCGGCAGGTCTTCGGCGACCTGAACGTCGAGGACAACCTGCTGCTGGGCGCCTTCGCGCGCGGCAAGGCGGCGACGATCGACACCATCTGGGACCTGTTCCCGGTGCTGCGCGACAAGCGCGCCGAGCCCGCCGGCACGCTGTCGGGCGGGCAGCAGCAGATGCTGGCGATCGGCCGCGCGCTGATGGCCGACCCGCGCCTGCTGCTGCTCGACGAGCCCAGCATGGGCCTGGCGCCGCGGCTGGTGGCCGAGATCTTCGGCCACATCCGCGCGCTCAAGACGCGCGGCACGACGATCCTGCTGGTCGACCAGAACGCGCGCGCCGCGCTGGCGGTCGCCGACCGCGGCTACGTGATGGAAACCGGCCGCATCGTGGCCGAAGGCCGTGCCGCCGACCTGCTGCGCGACCCGCAGGTGCAGCAGGCCTATCTCGGACATTGACGACAAGGGAACTCGACGATGAAAGACAGCCTGAAGCCCGGCCTGAGCGCCACCACCCGCTTCGAGGTCGACCGCGAGCGCACGATCGACTTCATGGGCGAGGCGGCGCGCGTCTACGCGACGCCGATGCTGGTGCGCGACCTCGAGATCGCCTGCCGCAACGTGCTGCTCGAGCACCTCGACGCCGGCGAGGATTCGGTGGGCACCCGCGTCGAGATCGACCACATCGGCGCTACGCTGCTGGGCATGGCGGTGGAACTGACGGTGCGCGTGGCCGAAGTCAACGGCCGCGCGGTGGTGTTCGAGGTCGAAGGCAGCGACGCGGTCGAGCCGATCGTGCGCGGCCGGCACGCGCGCTTCGTCGTCGACGTGGCCAAGACCGGCCAGCGGCTCGCCGCCAAGGCGGCCAAGGCGCGCGCCGGCTGAACGCAGGAGCACGCACGACCATGGCCGCCAGCACCGCCCGCGATGCCCGCCGGGTGCCGACCTACTGCTACCAGTGCGTGGCCGGCCCCGACCTGCTGACGGTCAAGGTCGAGAACGGCGTCGCCACCGAGGTCGAGCCCAACTTCTGCGCCGCCGAGGTGCACCCCGGCGGCGGCAAGGTCTGCGTGAAGGCCTTCGGGCTGATCCAGAAGACCTACAACCCGAACCGGGTGCTGGTGCCGATGAAGCGCACCAACCCCCAGAAGGGCCGCGACCAGGACCCGGGCTTCGTCGAGATCTCGTGGGACGAGGCACTGGGCGCGATCGCCGCCAAGCTCAACGCGATCCGTGCCGAAGGCCTGCTCGACGCGTCGGGCTACCCGCGCGTGGCCGCCAGCTTCGGCGGCGGCGGCACGCCGCAGTTCTACATGGGCACCTTCCCCGCCTTCCTGGCCGCGTGGGGCGCGGTGGACATGGGTTTCGGATCGGGCCAGGGCGTCAAGTGCTACCACTCCGAACACCTGTACGGCGAGCTGTGGCACCGCGCCTTCATCGTCGCCGCCGACACGCCGAGCTGCAACTACCTGATCAGCTGCGGCAACAACATCGAGGCCGCCGGCGGCGTGGTCGGCATCTGGCGCCACGCCGACGCGCGCATCCGCGGCATGAAGCGGGTGCAGGTGGAGCCGCACCTGTCGGTCACCGGCGCCTGTTCGGCGCAGTGGGTGCCGATCAAACCCAAGACCGACCCCGCCTTCCTGTACGCGCTGATCCACGTGATGCTGCACGAGGCACCGCGTGAGAAGCTCGACCTGCAGCACCTGGCGCGCCACACCAGCTCGCCCTACCTCGTCGGCGCGCACGGCTACTACCTGCGCGACCGCGCCACGCGCAAGCCGCTGGTGTGGGACGAGGCCTGCGGCCGCGCGGTGCCGCACGACACGCCCGGCATCCGCGAGGCGTTGTCGGCCAAGGTCGAGGCCGACGCGGTCGAGATCGGCCCCGACCAGGAGGTGATGGCCGAAGGCCTGCTGGCCGGCGAGACCGCCTTCGACAAGCTGGTCGCGCACATGGCACCCTACTCGCCCGAATGGGCGCAGGGCATCTGCGACGTGCCCGCGCGCGACATGCGCCAGATCGCCAACGAGTACCTCGACCACGCCTGCGTCGGCCAGACGATCGAGATCGGCGGCAAGACGATGCCGTTCCGCCCGGTGGCGGTCACGCTCGGCAAGACCGTCAACAACGGCTGGGGCGGCTACGAATGCTGCTGGGCGCGCACGCTGCTGGCCACGCTGGTGGGCGCGCTCGAGGTGCCCGGCGGCACCATCGGCACCACGGTGCGGCTGGTGCGGCCGATGGCCGAGCGCCACGACAGCGTGCGCGCCGGCGAAGACGGGCTGATGGACTACCCGTTCAACCCGACCTCTAAAGAGAAGTGGTCGGCGCAGCCCAACATCCGCAACGCCTACAAGACGATGGTGCCGCTGACCGGCAACAACGCCTGGGCGCAGGCGCTCGGGCCCACGCACTTCTCGTGGATGTTCCTCGACAACACGCCCAAGGGGCTGCCCAAGGTCGAGCCGCCCGACGTGTGGTTCGTCTACCGCACCAACCCGGCGATTTCGTTCTGGGACACCCAGGGCGTGACCGACAAGATCCGCCGCTTCCCCTTCGTCGTCGCCTTCGCCTACACGCGCGACGAGAGCAACCATTTCGCCGACATCCTGCTGCCCGACGCCACCGATCTGGAAGGCCTGCAGCTGCTGCGCCTGGCCGCCACCAAGTACCAGGAGCAGTTCTGGGACCACGAAGGCTTCGCGCTGCGCCAGCCGGTGGTGGCGGCGCGCGGCCAGGCGCGCGACTTCTCCGACATCTGCACCGAGCTGGCGCAGCGCTGCGGCATGCTCGAGAAATACAACGCGGCGATCAACCGCGGCACCTGCGGCGTCAAGCTCGACGGCCCCTGGGGCGACTTCTCGCTCGACCCGGCGGTGGCGCACAGCCGCGACGCGATCTGGGACGCCGCCTGCAAGGCGGCCAGCGCCGAGCTGACCGAAGGCGCCGAGGTGCTGGGGCTCGACTGGTGGAAGGAGCACGGCTTCAAGACCCGCCCCTACCCGCGCGAGCAGTGGTACCTGTACCCGACGGTGGTCGAGCGCGGGCTGCGCTTCGAGATGCCCTACCAGGAGCGGCTCAAGCGCATCGGCGCCGAACTCGGCCGCCGGCTGCACGAGCACGACATGCACTGGTGGGACAAGCAGCTCGACGAATACCAGGCGCTGCCGCCGTGGAAGGATTTCCCCGGCCTGTGGGAGGCGGCCGTCGCCAAGGCCGGCGGCAAGCCGGCCGACTACCCGTTCTGGCTGGTCACCGCGCGCAGCATGCAGTACGCGTGGGGCGGCAACGTCGCGATGCAGATGATCCGCGAGGTGGCCGGCAACATCGCCGGGCACAACGGCGTCGTCATGAACCCGCGCGCCGCCGAGAAGCTCGGGCTGGCCGAAGGCGACTGGGTCGACATCGCCACGCCGGTGCGCGCCACGCGCGGCATGGTGGTGCTGCGCCAGGGCATCCGGCCCGACACGCTGCTGCTGGTGGGCCAGTTCGACCACTGGGCGACGCCGGTGGCCAAGGACTTCGGCGTGCCCAGCCTGAACACGCTGGCCGAGATGTCGCTCGACCTGACCGACGCCACCGGCTCGGGCGCCGACCTGGTGCGGGTCAAGGTCAGCAAGGCGAGCGCGGGCCGAACCAGAGTGCCGGCATGACGCGCTGGACGATGATCGCCGACCTGCGCCGCTGCGTGGGTTGCCAGACCTGCACGGCGGCCTGCAAGCACGCCAACGCCACGCCGCCGGGCGTGCAGTGGCGGCGCGTGCTCGACATGGAAGTCGGCGAGTACCCGAACGTGCAGCGCGTGTTCGTGCCCACCGGCTGCCAGCACTGCGACGACCCGCCGTGCATGACGGTGTGCCCGAGCACGGCCACGCGCAAGCGGCCCGACGGCATCGTCACGATCGACTACGACCTGTGCATCGGCTGCGCCTACTGCGCGGTGGCCTGCCCGTACCAGGCGCGCTACAAGACCGAGAAGCCCACCTTCGCCTACGGCCAGATGAGCGAGCACGAGCAGGCGCGCTTCGACGAGGGCCGCATCGGCGTGGCCACCAAGTGCACCTTCTGCGTCGACCGCATCGACTACGGGCTCGAGAACGGGTTGACGCCCGGCATCGACCCCGAAGCCACGCCCGCCTGCGTCAACTCCTGCCTGGCGCAGGCGCTGGCCTTCGGCGACGGCGACGACCCCGACAGCAACGTGTCGCAGCTGCTGGCCCGCAACAAGAGCTTCCGCATGCACGAAGAGGTGGGCACCGGCCCGAACTTCCACTACCTGTGGGACGCCAAGGACGACGACGACGACGAGGCCGGCCGATGAGCTACGGCCCCAACCCCTGGCAGCAGACCAACTGGGATGCGCGCGCCGCCGGCAACTTCATGGGCGGCGGCGCCGGCTGCGGGCTGCTGCTGTTCGCCACCGCGGCCGGTGCGCAGGGCACGCTGCGGGTGGTGCTGGTGGTCGTCGCGCTGGCGCTGATCGGCGTCGGCCTGCTGTGCGTGTGGGCCGAGATCGGCCGGCCCTGGCGCGCGCTGAACGTGTTCTTCCATCCGCAGACCTCGTGGATGTCGCGCGAGGCGGCGGTGGCGCCGCTGCTGATGGCCAGCGGCGCCGCGAGCCTGCTGTGGCCGCAGCTGCAGCCGCTGGCCGCCGTGCTGGCTGCCGTGTTCCTGTACTGCCAGGCGCGCATCCTGCAGGCCTGCAAGGGCATTCCGGCGTGGCGCGAGCCGATGACGGTGCCGCTGGTGGCCGCCACCGGCCTGGCCGAGGGCGCGGGCCTGTACTGGATCCTGGCGCCGTGGTGGGGCCAGGGCAACATCCTGTCGTGGTTGACGCTGGGTGCGCTGCTGCTGCTGCGCTTCGTGCTCGGCAGCGCGTGGCGCCGGCGGCTGGCGGCGGCGCTGCGCCCGGCCTCGCTGCGCGCCGTCGACCGCACTGCGCTCGGCTGGAAGGCCGGCAGCCTGCTGCCGTTGGCGTTGGTGCTGATCGGGGCGGCCGCGCCCCCGCTGCCTTCGGTCGCCGCGCTGCTGCTGCAGCTGCTGGCGGGGCTGCTGGCGCTGGGCGGCGGCGCGCTGTTCAAGTTCATGCTGGTCACCAAGGCCGGCTTCAACCAGGGCTTCGCGCTGCCGCACCTGCCGGTGCGCGGCGTGCGCCGCGGCTGACAAGGGGCAGGCGATGGGAGCCAGGATGCAGCCGACGGGGCAATCGATGGGCGCCGCCGATCCGGCCGCAGCCGGCGGCATGCTGCACCCGCGCGAGGAATCGCTGTCGCGCGACGAACTGGGCGCGCTGCAACTCGATCGCCTGCGCGCGACGCTGGCCAACGCCTGGGCGCACGTGCCGGCGCAGCGCGCCAAGATGCAGGCGGCCGGCCTGGACCCGCAGGCGCTGCGCAGCCTGGACGATCTGCGTGCGCTGCCCTTCACGACCAAGGCCGACCTGCGCGAGCACTACCCCTTCGGCCTGTTCGCGCGGCCGCAGGCGCAGCTGGCGCGCATCCACGCGTCGTCGGGCACGACCGGCAAGCCCACGGTGGTCGGCTACACCAGCGCAGACCTGTCGCGCTGGGCCGATCTGGTGGCGCGCTCGATGTACTGCGCCGGCGTGCGCCCTGGCGACCTGGTGCACAACGCCTACGGCTACGGCCTGTTCACCGGCGGGCTGGGCGCGCACGACGGCGCCACGCGCCTGGGCTGCCCGGTGGTGCCGATGTCGGGCGGCGGCAGCGAGCGCCAGATCGCGCTGATGATGGACTTCCACCCGCGCGTGCTGTGCGCGACCCCGTCGTACGCGCTGGCGCTGGCCGAGGTCGCCGAGAACCAGGGTGTCGATCTGCACGCCAGCGGGCTGGCGATCGGCATGTTCGGCGCCGAGCCGTGGAGCGCGGCGATGCGCGCCGAGATCGAGGCGCGCATCGGTCTGCGCGCCGTCGACATGTACGGCCTGTCGGAGATCATGGGCCCAGGCGTGGCCTGCGAATGCGGTTGCCGAGACGGCCTGCACGGCTGGGAGGACCACTTCCTGTTCGAGGTGATCGACCCCGACACCGGCGCGCCCGTGCCCGACGGGCAGGCGGGCGAGCTGGTGATCACCACCCTCACGAAGGAAGCGCTGCCGATGCTGCGCTACCGCACGCGCGACATCACGCGCGTCACGCGCGCGCCCTGCAGCTGCGGCCGCACGCTGGTGCGCATCCTGCGCGTGGCCGGGCGCAGCGACGACATGATGATCATCCGCGGCGTCAACGTGTACCCGTCGCAGGTCGAGGCGGTGCTGGTCGGGCGCAGCGGGCTGGCGCCGCACTACCAGCTGGTGCTCACGCGCCAAGGCAGCCTCGACCGGCTGCGCGTCGAAGTCGAAGCCGAGCCTGGCGTGCCCGAAAGCCGCTTCGGCGAAATCGCCGCCGACGCGATCCACCACATCAAGTCGCTGATCGGCGTGACCGCCGAAGTCGCGGTGCTCAGCCCCGGCAGCGTGCCGCGCTCGCAGGGCAAGGCCGTGCGCGTGCGCGACCTGCGGCCCAAGGAGGTCTGACATCATGAGCCATCGCCTGCTGCGCATCACCGTCAACGGCCGGCCGCGCGAGCTCGCCGCGCGCGACAGCGCGACGCTGCTCGAGGTGCTGCGCGACGGCCTGCAGCTCACCGGCACCAAGCAGGGCTGCGACGGCGGCGAATGCGGCGCCTGCACCGTGCTCGTCGACGGCGAGCCCAGGCTCGCCTGCATCACGCTGGCCGCGAGCGTCGAGGCGCGCGCGGTCGAGACGATCGAGGCGCTGGCCGAAGGCGGCCGGCTGTCGGCGCTGCAGCGCGCGTTCCACGAGAAGCTCGGCACCCAGTGCGGCTTCTGCACGCCCGGCATGGTGATGGCCGCCGAGGCGCTGCTGCGCGTGGAGCCTCAGCCGAGCGAAGCCCAGATCCGCGACGCGCTGGCGGGCAACCTGTGCCGCTGCACCGGCTACGTGAAGATCATCGAGTCGGTGCAGGCGGCGGCCGAACAGGCAGCCGCGCCCGCGAAACCGGCGGCCTTGGAGGGGCGGTGATGAAGTTCGAGAACGTCCACCTGACCCACGAGCCGGCACCGCCCACGCATTCGGTCGGCCAGCGCCGGCCGCTGGTCGACGGCATCGAGAAGGTCAGCGGCCGCGCGCGCTACACCGCCGACCTGCCCTTCCCCGGCGCGCTCGTGGGCCGCATCGGCCGCAGCCCGGTCGCGCACGGCCGCATCGTGCGCATCGACGCGACGCGCGCGCTGGCGCTGCCCGGCGTGCGCGCGGTCGTCACCGGCGACGACTTCAGCGCGCCCTACGGCGTGATCCCGATCGCGCAGAACGAATGGCCGCTGGCGCGCGAAGTCGTGCGCTACCGCGGCGAGCCGCTGTTCGCGGTGGCCGCCGACGACATCGACGCCGCCGAAGCCGCGCTCGCCGCGGTCGAGGTCGAGATCGAGCCGCTGCCGGCCTACTTCGACGCCGACGCCGCGCGCGCGCCCGACGCGGTGCTGCTGCACGCCAACAAGCCGGGCAACCTCGAGCGCAAGGTCGAGCAGGATTTCGGCGATGTGGACGCCGGCATGGCCGCTGCCGACCTGGTACTCGAGCGCACCTACGACTGCGCCGAGATCGCGCACGGCCAGATCGAGCTCAACGCCAGCGTCGCCCAGTGGGACCCGGAGCGCGGCCAGTTGACGATCCACTCGGTCACGCAGGTGCCCTACTACCTGCACCTGATGCTGGCGCAGACGCTGGGGCTGGACAGCGCGCAGATCCGCGTGATCAAGCCCTTCGTCGGCGGCGGCTTCGGCCACCGCGTCGAGCCGCTGAACTTCGAGATGGTCGCCGGCTGCCTGGCGCGCGCCGCCGGCGGCACCGTCAAGCTGGAACTCACGCGCGAGGAAGTGTTCCTGACGCACCGCGCGCGGCCGGCGACACAGACGAAGTTGAAGATCGGCGTCAAGCGCGACGGCACGATCACCGCGGTCGACGCCGAAGTCGTGCAGCGCGGCGGCGCCTACGCCGGCTACGGGCTGGTCACGATCCTGTACGCCGGCGCACTGCTGCACGCGCTGTACCGGGTCGGCGCCGTGCGCTATCGCGGCTATCGCGTCTACACCAACCTGCCGCCCTGCGGCGCGATGCGCGGCCACGGCGCGGTCAACGTGCGCTTCGCCTTCGAGGCGCTGCTCGACGAGATCGCGCAGGAGCTGAAGATGGATCCGTTCGCGCTGCGGCGCGCCAACCTGATCGGCGAAGTGCCCTACCGCACGCTCAACGATCTGCAGGTCAACTCCTACGGCCTGCCGCAATGCCTGGACGCGGTCGAAGCGGCCAGCGGCTGGCACGACTGGGCCGAGCGCCGCCGCCGGCTGCCGCAAGGCGGGCCGATCCGCCGCGGCCTTGGCATGGCCTGCTCGCACTACGTGTCGGGTTCGGCCAAGCCGGTGCACTGGAGCGGCGAGCCGCACGCGGTGATCAACCTGAAGCTCGACTTCGACGGCGGCATCACGATCCTGACGGGCGCGTCCGACATCGGCCAGGGTTCGAACACGCTGCTGACGCAGATCGTCGCCGAGGTGCTGCTGCTGCCGATGGCGCGGATCCGCGTGATCGCCACCGACAGCGCGCTCACGCCCAAGGACAACGGCTCCTATTCGTCGCGGGTGTCGTTCATGGTCGGCAACGCGGCGCTGCGTGCGGCCGAGGCGATGAAGCGCGTGCTCGTCGAAGCGGCGGCCAAGCGGCTCGAGGC
>ERZ795055.1095-NODE-1095-length-22724-cov-5.306101_pt1 | contig 22724 bp, 16 predicted proteins | sample MGYA00375139_ERZ795055 | MGnify/ENA primary metagenome ERZ795055 (study PRJEB30184, sample SAMN05720283) | anaerobic digester metagenome | isolation source: active sludge of municipal wastewater-treating anaerobic digesters | place: USA | collected 2015-01-23 ... | reverse complement strand
TTGCTGTCATTCTTCAGATTTTCAGTTAGTGGGGCTGAAAAGAAAAAAACTTTGCCATCTTTGTACAAGCTTATGTTTAATATGAAAAAATAGTATACAAAATGAAAAAAGCAGGCACCTTACTTATCCTTCTTGCTCTGGCATTTGTTTTCAGGAGCTGTGGAAATTCATCAGATCCAACCACATGGAATGAGGATCAGATCAACAAATGGTTTGAAGAATCAGCTTACCTGAATGGCTGGTCGGTAAAACCTGATGTTTCAGTGAACAAAAGGGAATTTGCCATAGCTTACAATAAAAACAAGGAGAGGTGGGATAAGGCTTTTGCTTTCCTTAAAAACACTGATCTTGCTTCACTTGAAGCCAAACGTCACGATATTGACGGTGATAATGTATATGCGATTGTAAGTGAATCGGTTACAAAGAATCCTGAAGATGCAAAATTTGAAGCGCACAAAAGGTATGCAGATATTCAGCATCTTATAAGCGGTTCTGAGCTTATGAGCGTTACTCCCGTGACAAAAAAAGGAGAGGTGCTGAGCCCTTATGATGAAACAAAGGATCTTGAGTTCATGACAGTATCAGAGAGTTCCGATTATATAGGCACACCTGATAATTTTTTACTGTTTTTCCCGTCTGAACTGCACCGTCCGGGTGTAAAAGTTGGTGAAAACGCTCCAGTGAAGAAGATTGTGGTCAAAGTAAAACTTTAGTCACGGTTTAATTTGCTTAATGGCAGCATTATTGGCTAAGGCGCTGTATAAGTGACTGATGCTACAGTAGTGTTGCCATCAGCTCTGTTTATTGCAATTGAACAAAGGGCAATTTATTCCGTTAATTAGTTGTTTAAGCATTTTTGATGACAACATTATTTGATCTGGCTGAAGGCGAAGAGGGGATAATTCTGAAGATAAAAGGAAGGGGACAGTTCAGGCAGCGGCTCTCAGAAATGGGTTTTGTTGTCGGGAAGAAAGTTCAGGTTATACGGAAGGCCCCCCTTGGTGATCCCATTGAGTATAAAATAATGGGCTACCATGTCTCACTCAGAAACAGTGAAGCCAGCCTTATTGAGGTTGACAGGAATGGAACTGCCCGTGAATTCAGTAATTCCGGTGTACTGATTTCTGAAGACAATAAGGATGCCTGGGTAGAGAAATCAAAGCATATACAGATAGCTCTTGTCGGTAATCCCAACTCGGGAAAGACAACACTTTTCAATTATGCTTCCGGCTCAAAAGAAAAGACAGCAAATTACGCGGGAGTCACAATTGACTCAAAAGAAGCCAGTTACAGGCAGTCGGGCTATGCATTTTCTCTTGTCGACCTTCCAGGGACTTACTCCTTAAAGAGCTATTCTCCTGAAGAAATATATGTCAGGAACTATATTTTCGACAACAAGCCTGATATCATAATAAATATTGTTGATGCCTCAAATCTTGAGCGCAATCTTTATCTGACAACCCAGCTCATTGACATGGGTGTTCAGATTGTGATTGCCCTTAATATGTATGATGAGCTTGAGAAGAAAGGTGATGAGCTTAATTATGAGGCACTTGGTAGTCTTTTAGGTATTCCGGTTATCCCGACAGTGAGTTCAAGGGGGAAAGGGATACGAGAGCTTTTTGAAAAGGTCATCGCGGTTTACGAAAACAGGGAACCTGTTGTAAGGCATATTCATATAAATTATGGCACTGAAATAGAGAATGCTATCTGTGCAATTCAGTCTCGTATAAAAGTCGAGGATAACAGTAATTTCACAAACATTATATCATCAAGGTATCTTGCGCTTGAACTGCTTGAAAATGACAAGGAATACTCGGTGAACATAACACGATGTTCAAACTCTGCCGAGATTATAAGTGTTGCCGGCAAAGAATATTCACGGCTTGAAAAGCTTTACTCTGAACCTATGGAGACCGTAATAACTGATCTCCGATATGGTTTTATTTCAGGCGCTTTGAAGGAAACGCTCAGGTTCAGCAAGCAGGAAAAGCTAAGCAAAACAAGGCTGCTGGACCGTTATCTTACACATAAATACCTTGGTTTTCCTGTTTTCCTGCTGTTCATGTGGATTACATTTTTTACAACATTCAGACTGGGCGATTATCCGAAGAGCTGGATGGAGCAGGGATTTACAGCGCTTTCAGAACTGGTGACCTCTTCAATGGCCGAAAGTATCCTCAGGGATTTCATTGTGGGTGGGATCATAGGCGGAGTGGGAGGGGTGCTAGTCTTTCTTCCCAATATTATTATTCTGTTCCTTTTCATTTCTTTTATGGAGGATTCGGGGTACATGGCAAGGGCAGTGTTCATTATGGATAAGGTGATGCACAGGATAGGATTGCATGGTAAGTCATTTATTCCCCTGTTCATGGGCTTCGGATGCAATGTGCCTGCAATAATGGCGACAAGGATAATTGAAAGCCGCCGCGACAGGATGATAACAATGCTTATCACCCCCTTCATGTCGTGCAGCGCCAGGTTGCCGGTCTATATCCTGTTTATAAGTGCATTTTTTGCAAAAAACCAGGGAATGGTGCTTTTCCTGCTCTATATTCTTGGTGCTTTATTTGCAGTTTTATCGGCCCTGTTTCTGAGAAAAGTCTTTTTCAAAACTGTCGAGATCCCGTTCGTGATGGAGCTGCCGCCATACAGGGTGCCAACATTAAGAAGTATACTTAAGCATGTATTGTTTCGTACAGGCCTGTATATCAAAAAAATAGGAGGAATTGTCTTTATTGCTTCAATAATTGTATGGGTTCTGAGCACTTTTCCGCGATCAGTTGAACTATCACGAGACTATCAGTCACAACATGCTGAAATTGAGAAGCTAAGTATCGGAGATAAGGAGAAGGAATCAGCGAAGCAGCTTTTAATGCTTGAAGAAGCGAATGAGAGACAATCGAAATCCTTTATGGGTATTATCGGAAAATCGATTGAACCTGTTATGCAGCCTCTCGGTTTTGACTGGCGGCTGACTGTAGCAATAATTTCTGGAATAGCGGCAAAGGAAGTTGTTGTAAGCACACTTGGCGTTCTGTTTCAGCAGGATCCCTCAGCTGGTTCTGCCTCTCTTGTAGAAAAAATACAGACTCAGAAAAATGCTGAAGGAAAGCCATTGTTCAATCCGGTAATGGCATTTTCCTTTATGCTGTTCATACTCACATATTTCCCGTGCATTGGAGTGGTAGCTGCAATACGCAGGGAATCAGGAAGCTGGAAATGGGCAACCTTTGTTGTAGTTTACACAACAACTATAGCGTGGCTGCTTTCATTTACTTTCTTTCAGATTGGCAGTCTCCTGTTTATCTGATTTAATGCCGGCTGCCTGCTCAAGCATTTCAATAGCCTTGTAAAGCACTCCTGCCTCACCCCTGAATGTGCCTGAGCCCTTTGGCTTATTGTCGACAGTGTACCATTCAAAGAAACCATTATTGTCCTTAACCCTTTTTACCATGGGTTCAAGCTGCTCAATTGCTTCTTCAACAAAGCTATAACGGATCAGTTGTTGAATCATCCGTCCGCCAAACCAGGTCCAGTCACCGCCATTCTGGTAGCCATAGGGATACATTCCCTTGTTCCTGAAAAAGCCTTCGGGATAAGGAGGGTACATTGTAAGGCCTATTGATCCGGCGCCTGATGCCTTTACATTTTCAATCATCCTGGAAAGTGAAACTCTGATTTCCTCTTCTGAAAGCAGACCAGCCTCAATAGCGACTGCTGTTCCACCGTGGTAAAAAATCTCATTCTCATTAAAACCTTCGGGGAATGGAGAACCATTCAGATAAATATGCGGTATGAATTTATTGTTTTTCGTATCCCACAGGTGCTTTCTGCAGTTATCAATAAGTTCCTTTCTGATTGGTTCCCATTTAGTTGCGGCATCGGGTATTAACTCAATATAATTCGAAATTGCAATAATGAACATTGCATTGTCATAAATGTCAATTGAGTAATGTGTATCATCAGTCAGGAAGACTCCCCAGTCATGTTCCGGCTGGACGTCACCCCAGTCAGCAGTTGTGGCGCCCCATATAAGACCGTATTTTTCATTATACCTCTTGTGAATAAGAAAGGAAAGGGCATCTCCGAGCCGTTGCTCCACAGACTTGTCAGCTACTTTTTCCCTGAGGAATTCCTTGTCGCCGGTCATTGTTACATATTTATAAACTGCCTGAACAAGAGATGATTCCTGATCTGTTTCAACTGTGTTTTTATGCCCGGCATACCTGGGCTCAATATCTGAAAAGATATAGTCATAACCACCTTCGGTCTCTACTGCTTTCTCAGCAGGAATAAAACCATCGATAATATTTCCGTCATCGCCCTGCATTCTGAAGAATACAAGGAGGTTTTCCCTTAGAGTCTCCTTCGGATATACTTTTCCTGACAATTCAATGAAAGTGTTGTAATCCCTTATCCATACCTCCCCGTATCCGTCACCGGCATTAAAACCGGTTTTTACAACTTCAAGGGCTTTTTCCTTTACAAAGGGATAATACTGATCAGCTGTTATTCTCTCTTGCAATTCTTTATTGCCCTGCTTGCAGGCTGCAAGCAGCAGTGTTAATAAAATAACAGTAGCTGTTTGTTTCATTCCATCAATAGATTTTATTTTACCTTCTGAATATTGCTGTTGACACTGTCAGCTTCTACAGTATTACTATATTCTGATAAAAAAGTATATTCCCCAGGCTGAATCGTGTACACGGCATTTCCATCACTGAATTCACTGAAGCTTACAAAATCACTATCGTCTTCACCTGGACTGCTTACTGATACTGAGCCTGGATCAGTTGTCGGAATAAAGAGAGTGGCATAACTTCCTGCCGGAACCCTGATATTAACAGATAACATGTCAGCAGTTTTTTCCCATTTAATTCCTGCCTCACCATAGGGAGTAAGGTTGCTGTATGCCGCCATACTGATATCAGCAACAGGCTGGGGTTTAAAAATAATATGTCTGTAACCGGGCTCTGCGGGGTCAGCATTCATGCCTGACAGTTTTCTGTAGAACCATGTTAATCCGCCTCCGAACATAGGATGGTTCCTCGAGCCTTCCCCGTCCCATTTTTCCCAAGTTGTTGTAGCTCCCTGGCTTATCCACCATCCGAAACCAGGGTAGGTTTTCTGCGACATGATTCTTGCAGCAAGCTCCTGCATTCCGTTTTCAGCGAGCACCTCGAAAAGAAATTGTGTTCCGAAGATACCAGTGTCGAGGTGGTAGTCGTTCATGCTGATGTCATTTTTAAGAGCTTGAATAACAAGAGGTTTCTGGTCGTCAGGCACTCCCATTTTCAGAGCAAAGACATTGCCGCCATAAGGACCATAGCTTCCCTTTTCGCTGTCATAAAATTTACCCTGGAATGCTTTTTTTGTTTTTTCTGCCAGGTTTCTGTAGTATAATTCATCTTCATTTTTTCCAAGTGCTTTTGCAGCATCTGCTGTAAGATCCGAACATCTCCAGAGGTAAAATGTATGTACCATATCATCCGGAGGGAGTTTTGACGGAGCCACCCATTCACCCAGGTTGACCCACCTGTTTGGTTTTGATTTTTCAGGTGCCTGTGAAAACATGATACCCTTTTCATCTGTCCATATGAGCATATATTTTATATAGCCCTTCATTCCTTCATAGTTCTCAGCAAGAAGGTCTTTGTCGCCATAATGCAGGTAATATTCCCAGGGCATAATGTTAATTGCCGCACCCCATGCCACTCCTCCGCCACAGCCTCTTTGCCAGGGCGCTCCGTTTGGAACATATCCGTTATCAGGATTCTGGGCTCCAAGGATATCCTGTATCCATTTAGTATAGAAAGCTTTAGCGTCGAAGTTGTGCATTACAGTCACACAGGCAACCTGACCATCACCTGTATACGGCGATCTCTCCCGGTGAGGGCAGTCACTCGCTATGCCTCCGTGCATGTTATCGGTCTGGCTTCTCCACCATATCCTGTTAATAGTGTTGAAGAGAGTGTCAGAAGTCTCAAATTTCGCAGTGGTCTCAATATCGGTATATACTGCTTCAGCCTGAACCTGATCTGCTGATAATTCGCCGGGCCAGTTCAGCAGTTCAGCCTCCCTGAAGACAAACCAGGTAAACCTTGCAGCGTATGATTCGGGTATCCCTCCCTTCATTGTATAGGTATTCTCTCCCTGGGGGGATTCGCATCTGTATTTTATTTCAATTCTTCTCCCGCTTTCTCCTGTCACATTATTGATTTTCAGCCATCCTGATATTTCTTCATCGAAACCAACAAGGAAATGACCATCCGCAAGTTTTTCAACCTTCACGGGTTTAAGTATCTCCATAACCTTGTCAGGGGGTGACAGATGTGCCTTCATCCGGCCTTCAGGCTTTGTTCTTGGCACGGCAGTCTCCCAGGCTGAATCATCAAAACCGGGTTTTGACCATCCGTCCTGTTCAAGCCGGGCATCATAATGCTCGCCGTCATAAACAAGGTCCATAAGTATCGGACTTTTGGCAGCCTTCCAGGTATTGTCACTCACAACAAGTTCCTCACTGCCATCGTCATACTGTATTCTTATCTGGCACAGCAACCTCGGGCTGCCGTAGCCTTGTGTCCAGAATGAAGCCGGATTATAGAAGCCATTGCCCAGTATTACACCTGCAGCATTTTCTCCGGGTTTAAGCATGTCAGTAATATCATAGGCCATATACATTACACGGTATTCCCTGAAGTTATTTCCGGTCATAACAGCGATATTACCTATATCATCGCGCTTGCCATACAGCGTAATATTGGGGACAAGGACATCATCACTTACTTTCGTGCCGTTAACATACAGTTCAAAGAAACCCAGACCTGAAATAAACACTTTAGCCTTGCTGATCTTCTTGTTTACATTGAAGTTTTTCCTTAGGAGTGGAGCATTTGAAGGTAGGTTCCCGGTTGGAGTCTTGAATGGCGAAACCGACTGATTGACGCCTTTGGGATAGGGGGGAGTGGGAAGAGGATTTTCTTCCTGCCAGGGAGCACCTATCCAGCTTCCTTTCCACTCAGTTTCATTAAGGATACCCATTCCCCAGCGGGCAGCTTCGCTCCATTCAGAACAATTTCCCTTACTGTCCCATACTCTGACTTTCCACCAGCAATCCTGTCCGGATTCGGGCTCCCTGCCTGAATATCTGATATTTACCGATTGGTCTGAAAGGGTTTTCCCGCTGTTCCATAAGTCAGCCTGATCTTTTTCAAGCAGCTCAGGGCTTGATGCAGTTTTTATTTCCCATGCTGACTGTCGGGCGCCTCTTACTCCTTCAGGATATATATTGATCCATGACAGACGTGGCGATTTTATATCGACCACTGAAGGGTCTTTCATGTTTTCACAGCTGAGCCTGACCGGTTTTATCTCAGCTCTTTCAGTGCATGAAATACCGGTAATAAGATAAGCAGTAAAAATGTAAATGAGAAAGGAGAATTTTTTCATCTTTTTAGTTCTTGTGAGTAACTAAAGATAGAAAAATTCTTAAAAAGCTAAGGAGAATTTATGGTAATTGGCGCTACGCGCGTAATTCATTGTAATTTGCGCTTTGCGCGTAATTCATAGTAATTTGCGCTACGCGCGGAATTAATGGTAATTACAATGAATTATCTGATAATTTTCCCTTCCTCCATGAGGACATTATAGAAATATCCATATCCGAAATCCTTATCGAGGGCAATCTTGCCTTCAAAGGTAACTGTTTCTCCCACTGTTACTTTCTGGTCTGATGTAACTGTGAGGTCATAATTTCCTTCAGCTTCTGTTCCATCCTGGACATGAATCCAATTCCTGTCCATTATCTCTTCATTCACCTTTGTCACAACACCCTTAACCTTTATTGTTTTTCCGGAAAATGATTTTTTATCAGCCAGGAGCCTGCCTATAGTGATGCAGTCAGCACATGGTTCAAGCCTAATGTCAGCTTTTGCAACAACAGATTGTGACTGATGGGCTTTTGCAGCAACTTCATTATTCTGTGCATTGTTGTCAAAGGTTTCTTTTACGAGAGGACCTGATTTAGGACCCTTGCAGGATAGTACCAGAACGGTGATCAGAAGTATGTTTAAAATTTTTCTCATAGCAGTGAGTGTTTATAATATCATTAAATAAAACGAATCCCCTGCACCTGATTAGATGCAAAGGATTCGTATGTGAGTGTTTTTTAAAATCAGCTAATTATTTTTTTACGCGTGTCGGATCTGGATGAGCAACCTTTGCTGCATACTCGGCAAATTTGAAATCTTTATGGAAGGGGTTTTCCGGATTATGGCATGTCTTGCATACTTTTTCATCAGGAAGTATAAGTCCGTTCTTAAGAGCCAGAGCCTGGTTTTTCATAATAGCCGGTGATTTATATGCACTGCCCGGGCCATGGCATGATTCGCATGAAACACCTTCCGTTGCAAGTATGCCGCCACGCAGGTTTGCAGCAACTGCATCATAAGTTGAATGGCATTTCAGACATTTAGGTTCTTTGGTAGCGTCAGCAATACCGTTTTTCTTTGCATAATCAATAGACTTCTGATTTGCAAGAGATTTAAGAGCCTGTGAGTGAGGATCTTTTGCCCATTTGTTGTATTGCTCTCCCTTAGCAGGCTTGTTATGGCAAACCTTGCATTTGTCAGCTCCGATATATTTAAATGTCTGAGCTGAGACTGTCCCTGCTATAAGCAAAGTAAGACAGAGTACGAACAGGTTCTTCTTATTCATCATGACTTTTTAAGTTTAATTAATTCCCGTTTGGTTATAAAATCAATTACTAAAATTATACTAATTACAAATATAATGCAAAATGAATACCAGAATTTCAAAATAATGATAAAGACAACATTTGTTAATTCTTTAACATTATTTAATAACTTGAAAAATTGAGCGCTTTTTTTATAATTTTGCGGCTTCAAAATATAATCCGGTGGATCTTAAGAGCGAAATAAGCAGGCGCAGAACTTTTGCCATAATCAGTCACCCTGATGCCGGCAAGACAACTCTTACTGAGAAGCTTCTTCTTTTCGGAGGCGCAATTCAGACAGCAGGAGCTGTACGAAGCAACAAAATTAGGAAAACAACAACATCCGACTTTATGGAGATTGAAAAGCAGAGAGGAATTTCTGTTTCAACCTCTGTGATGGCTTTCGAGTATAATAACATAAGAGTTAATATTCTTGACACACCGGGGCATAAGGATTTTGCTGAAGACACTTACAGGACACTTTCGGCTGTTGACAGTGTTATTCTTGTTGTTGATTCAGTGAAGGGTGTCGAGGAGCAGACAAGGAAACTGATGGAAGTATGCCGCATGAGGCACACTCCTGTAATGATTTTTATAAACAAAATGGACCGTGAGGGTCTGCATCCCTATGATCTGCTTGATGAACTTGAAAAAGAACTCAGCATAGCCGTTTGCCCGTACACCTGGCCTATTGGAAGCGGCAAACAATTCAGGGGAGTTTATAATCTTTTCAAAAAGGAGATCCAGCTGTTTGCTCCCGATAAGAGCAGTGTCCCTGAAAGCCTTCTCTGCACAAAGGATATCCAGGACCCGCGCCTGAAGCAATATGTGGGTGAAGATCACGTTTCAAAGCTATGGGAAGAGATTGACTTTATTGGTGACTTGTATGAGACCTTTAATATTAATCTCTACCGGGAAGGTTACCTGGCCCCACTGTTTTTCGGAAGCGCCCTGAACAATTTCGGTGTACTCGAACTGCTTGAGACCTTTCTCCAGATTGCTCCCTGTCCGGGACCTGTTGAGTCTTCAGCAAGGCAGGTGATGCCCTTCGAGAAAAACCTTACAGGCTTTGTTTTTAAAATTCATGCAAACCTCGACCCCAACCACAGGGACAGAATTGCCTTTCTGAGGATATGTTCCGGCAAGTTTGAAAGAAATAAGTTCTATTTTCACACAAGAATAAAGAAGAACCTGAGATTCTCATCCCCTGCAAGCTTCATGGCCAACAGCAAGAGTATTGTTGAAGAAGCATATCCGGGCGATGTTGTTGGTTTATACGACAGCGGTAATTTCAAGATCGGCGACACTTTGACAGAGGGTGAGATGCTTCATTTTCAGGGTGTTCCAAGTTTTTCTCCTGAAATACTTAAGGAAGTTGTCAACCTCGATCCGATGAAGACAAAGCAATTGGAGAAGGGTGTGTGGCAGATGACCGATGAAGGTGTGGCCCAGTTGTTCCTTCAGCAGCCCGGTAACAGGAAGATTATAGGTACTGTGGGAGAGCTGCAATATGAGGTTATACGCTTCAGGCTCGAACATGAATACGGTGCAAAATGCAGTTTCAGCCAGCTTCCGTTTATTAAAGCCTGCTGGATTACAACTGATGATAAAAAGGAGCTTGAAAATTTTATAAGGCGTAAGCCCGGAGCAATTGCCTACGATAAGGAGAACAATCCGGTGTTTTTTGCTGAAAGCGACTGGATGCTCAAATTAGCCAGGGAAAACTTCCCTTCAATTACTTTTCATGAGACTTCAGACTTCAAACTGAAGGTTTAAAACTAAGGTTAACACAGGCTTGTTTTTGCAATTCTTAATTGACAATGAACATTTTACATGCATCATTGTTTAAAATGTTGCAGGTATTTCAAAGTGTAACCAAATTCCCGGCATGAACGAGACAATTCAGGGCGCTTTTCTGCCCAATAAGGAGCTTTTCAGCGATTCTTTTGTTTCATCATTGAACCAGTACAGGAAACTTTATAATGATAGTATAACTGACAATTCAGAATTCTGGGCACGACAGGCTCATGAGCTGTTGCAGTGGCAACACGATTTTCAGCTTGTCAGTGACTGTGATTTTTCGGAAGGGCTTGTTTCATGGTTTCTTGGAGGAAAATTGAATGCATGCGAGAATGCCGTTGACAGGCATGTGAGGAGTAAAGGCGATCAGGTAGCAATTATCTGGGAACCTGATGAGCCCGGCAAGGAGGTGAGGATAACATACAGGGAACTCCAGCGAAAGGTTTCAAGGATGGCTAATGTCTTAAGACATAATGGTATACGGAAACGCGACAGGGTGGCAATATACATGCCTATGATTCCGGAAGCGGTATATGCAATGCTGGCCTGTGCAAGAATTGGTGCTGTACATTCGGTTGTTTTTGCCGGTTTCAGCGCGGAATCGCTGAGAGACAGGATTAATGATGCAAGGTGCAAAGCAGTAATTACTGCAGACGAGGCAGTCAGGGGCCGGAAGATTATTCCGCTTAAACGGATGGCGGATGAAGCTGTAATGGCCTGCCCTACAGTGGAACATGTGTTTGTTACGAAAAGAACGGGAGCAAAGATCCCTTTCTACCCTCCGCGCGACATCTGGATGGATGAAGCTATGGAAGGAGAAAGGCCCTATTGCCCTATTGAGCACATGGATTCAGAGGATACTCTTTTTCTTCTCTATACTTCGGGCAGCACCGGTAAACCAAAGGGCGTTTCACATACAACTGCCGGTTACCTGCTTTATGCGGCCCTGACACATAAATATGTTTTCGATTACAGGGAAGGCGATGTATATGCCTGTGTGGCAGATATTGGCTGGATAACAGGTCATTCCTATGTTGTTTACGGGCCTCTTCTGAACGGAGCAACAACTGTGCTTTTCGAAAGTATTCCTACCTGGCCCGATGCAGGCAGGTACTGGGAGATGGTTGAACGGCTTAAGATAAATCAGTTTTACACAGCTCCAACAGCTTTACGTTCGATACAGAGAGAAGGTGATGCTTTCGTTAAAAAATATGACAGGTCTTCCCTGAGGATTCTTGGGACAGTAGGTGAACCAATCAATCCTGATACATGGAAGTGGTACTATAATGTTGTAGGCGACGGGAAATGCTCTATTGTCGACACCTGGTGGCAGACTGAAACGGGAGGTATACTTATAACACCACTGCCGGGAGCAATCCCTGCAAAGCCGGGATCAGCAACATTGCCCTTCTTTGGGATTGAAGCAGTCCTTCTTACTCCGGAAGGGGAAGAGATAACAACAACCGAAGGGTCGGGCCTGCTCGCAATAAAAGGCCCGTGGCCCAGCATGGCCAGAACTATTCAGGGCGATCATGTCAGGTTTTATGAGACTTATCTGAAGCAATTTAAAGGATATTATCTGACAGGAGACGGAGCCACAAGGGATAAGGACGGATATTACTGGCTTACAGGTCGTGTTGATGACGTTATGAATGTTTCAGGTCACAGGATAGGATCAGCCGAGATAGAAAGCGCCCTGGTCTCACATCCGTTCTGCTCCGAGGCAGCAGTTGTCGGATACCCCCATGCAATAAAGGGAGAAGGTATTTTTGCCTATGTAATACTTAAGGAGGGTTATGAAGCTGATGAAGAGCTTGTTGGCGAACTGAGAAATGAGGTGCGTCGTCATATCGGAGCTTTTGCAACACCTGACCAGATACTTATTACACCGGGATTGCCAAAGACACGATCAGGTAAGATCATGAGAAGGATACTCAGGAAAGTGGCTTCCGGAGAGACTGAGGATCTTGGAGATACAACGACACTTGCCGATCCTGCCATTGTTGAAACACTTATCAGGCTGAGAACTGAACCGGGATAATGGATGACAGGAATTATTAGTACATTTGCAGGCTTTTTAATTTTTAAGTCAGCAAACCTGAATTCTCATTTTATATCTTTTCATGATCACAGTATCAAATCTTAGTATCCAGTTCGGGAAACGTATCTTATTCCAGGACGTTAATCTGGTTTTCACTCCTGGGAACTGCTATGGCATCATTGGCGCCAATGGTGCCGGAAAGTCAACATTCCTGAAAATGTTGTATGGTGGAGTTGATTCCCGTACCGGCTCGGTATCTTTTGGTCAGGGTGAAAGACTTTCGGTACTTAAACAGGACCATTTTGAATTTGATGAATATTCTGTTCTTGACACTGTTTTAAAGGGTCATACCCGGTTATGGAGTGTCATGAAGGAAAAGGAGATCCTTTATTCAAAATCAGACTTTACGGATAACGATGGAATTAAAGCCTCGGAACTTGAAGAAAAATTCAATGAGATGGATGGATGGAACGCCGAGAGCAGTGCTGCAAGCTTATTAAGTGGTCTTGGAATAAAGGAAGAGAACCACTTTAAACTGTTAAAGGAACTCACAGGAAAGGAAAAAGTAAAGGTATTGCTTGCACAGGCACTGTTTGGGAAACCCGATAACCTTCTTCTTGATGAACCCACTAACGATCTTGATCTTGAAACAGTAAACTGGCTTGAAAACTATCTTTCAGAATTTGAAAATACTGTTCTGGTTGTTTCTCACGACCGTCACTTCCTTGATTCAATATGTACACATATAGTTGATATTGATTTCAGCCGGATCCAGCAGTTCTCCGGGAACTATAGTTTCTGGTATGAGTCAAGTCAGCTTGCTCTGCGTCAGCAGCTTGCACAGAATAAGAAAGCTGAGGAAAAGAAGAAAGAACTGCAGGAGTTCATTGCCCGTTTCAGGGCTAATGTGAAGAAGTCAAAACAGACTACAAGCAGGAAGAAGATGATTGAGAAGCTGAATATTGAGGAGATCAAGCCATCAACCCGCAAATATCCCGGAATTATTTTTACTCCGGGCCGGGAGCCGGGGAATAATATTCTTAAAGTGAAGGGACTCACAAAAAGTATTGAAGGCAAAACACTCTTCAGGGATCTTCATTTCACAATCAATAAGGATGATAAAATTGCATTTCTCTCAAGAGATGCCAGGGCAATGACTGTTCTTTTTGAAATTCTGAAGGGACATCTGGAACCAGATGAGGGGGAATTTGAATGGGGTCAGACTATTTTAAAGGCATATCTTCCGCTTGAAAATGAAAAATTCTTTGAAAAAGATATCACACTGATTGACTGGCTGTCACAATTTTCGGAGGATACAAGCGAGTTGTACCTCAGAGGTTATCTTGGGAAAATGCTTTTCTCAGGTGAGGATATCTATAAGAAAGTGAATGTTTTATCAGGAGGGGAGAGGGTCAGATGCATGATTGCAAGGATGATGATACGCAACGCAAACGTCATGCTTCTTGATACACCGACCAATCACCTTGATCTTGAATCTATCCAGGCATTCAATAATACACTTATAAAATTCAAGGGGAATATCCTGATCTCTTCACATGACCATGAGTTTATTCAGACTGTATGTAACCGGGTTATTGAGATGGGTCCGAAGGGAATGATTGATAAAGAGATCAGGTATGATGACTATATCTCCGATGAGGCACTCATGAAGAGAAGGGAGAGGTTGTATTAACAGTTGGTTTGTCAGTTATTTACAGCATAATCCTTGTTTGTCCGCGTAATTGTTGCTCCAATTGTTGTGATTCAATATCTGAAGATCCTTTAAAAATTTCTTTCTAGTTATCTTTAAGGCAGCGAACAGAATAGCCATTGTTTTTACTTTGTGGTGTACTGTCTACACCAACGTTGTTATACCACATGGCCCGAATGAATGCATTAGCCAAATCACTCGACGATGAAGTCCAGAACCACCCTGCGTTCCCTATGTCAGCAAAACCACCCCCGGAATCACGTTTACCTCCAGGAAGAGATGTAAATCCGCTTTCGTTAGTTGCTCCTGTATTTGGGCTTGTCCAATGTGTTGTACCTTTTTCTTTAAGTTTTCCTGCAGAAGTTACTCCTCCCAGATAATCTGTTATGATAGTCCATTCCGGATCTGTTGCTACATGCCAGCCGGTAGGACAAATATTTTTACCACCATTTCCTGCAACATCAATTGCATACCAGTTGTATAGATTACCATATACTCCTTTAAATGTTGTTGCATCATTATTATACAGACAGTATGCTCCGGTGTTGAGTGCCGCCCATCCCGCATCGCTGGTTATATCGGTTAGTAAGGTCCCATCATTATATTTTGTTGTTTTTAGGTTGTCTGCCATCCATACCTGTGTGCCGATTTTTACTGTTTTGTAAATATTGCCTTCAATATCTGTCACCTGATTTATCGAACCCTCTACAGCGATATCGCCTCCGACAACCAGATCATTCTGCAGACTTAAGACGCCTGTAATATTTACAGTATCCGGATTTGCTGTAAGGAGAGACTTTTGACCAAGGTTTTGTCCCAGGGCTATAATATCAAATGATGATGATTGATTTATACTGTCCTTCCTTACATAAAATATTGTACTGTCGGCATTTACGTTAAGGTAATCACCCGAAGATCCTTTAGAACCCGCAAAGCCGCCGATTGAAAATCCTCCTTTTTTCCCCTTGACTGACGTGGGATCAATATATGCCCTTATGCTGTCGTTATTTACAATGAACAGATCCTGTGATGATTCCTTTGAGCTTCCGAAGCCCCCTATAGCAAAGCCTCCTTTCTTACCTTTGGCCCCATCGTCCACATAAATTCGCACTCCTTCATTGTACACGGCAAAAACAGTCTGTCCTTCCTTGTTTCTGACTTCAAACAAAGGTTCCTCCTGGTCAGTTGAATTCCCTTCAATAAGCAAATTCGGAATGCTACCTGCTAGGTTATTGGCTGTCATGGCGTAAGGAACACTCCATAATCTCGATGTGCCCATTGTTTTCCATGATCCCTGGTAATATATCTGTGTCTTCAGGTAAGCTGTGAATGAACTCCAGTTAATTTCCCTGAAGGATGTTACAAGAGAAGAAGGTTGAATAGTGCCGGAACCCAATACAACTGAAAATAAACCATTTGAATTGGTTCTGACCGCTGAATGAAGCTCTTCCCAGATTATAACCGGATTAACTGTATCAGACAAAATTGTGAATTTTGCCTGCAAATCGGTGTTTCTGACTGGCGTTCCTGCAGCATCTGCTGCCAGAGCCTGGTAGTTAAATCCTTCAGGTATCTGTGATGATACAAGTAATGAAAAAGCAGAACAAATAAGGACATAAAATAATCGTTTCATCTTTTTAAAATTTATAGGCGAAGACTTTCACCTATAAATTTAGGAAAGATTATAATAAGAATCAAATTATCTGGTATCTAATAGTTTATACCAACAATCAATTAACCTTAATTGAAATTTAATTATCAGGCAATTTTAATAGAAGTCATCGTCAGTGAGCCTGCTACAGCCTTATCATTGAATATCTTTATGTCTTCGCTCTTGTCTTTCAGGGCAAGTATATATAATAAAGGAATGAAGTGTTCAGGGGTGGGAACTGCCAGCTGGAAGGCTCTTCCAAGCTTAGAGTAGTCTATAAGTGACTGATGGTCATTGTTAAGTATGGATGCTTTCATTTTTTCTGATGCATCCTTTGCCCAGTCGTAGCTGTAGTCATCATCATTCATCCTGTTCCAGTCGACCATGCCCAGATTATGCACCATATTTCCGCTTCCGATTATAAGTACACCTTTGTCGCGCAATTGCTTCAGTTCTCCGGCAAGCTCGTAGTGATACTGAGGTTTGCGGTAATAATCCAGACTCATCTGTATTACCGGAATATCTGCCTTCGGGTAAAGATGTTTTATAACAGACCAGGCTCCGTGATCGAGGCCCCATTTTGTATCCAGTCCAATTTCGTTTTTGCTTATAATCCCTTTAGTTTTCTCAGCAAGTGCAGGACTTCCTGGCGCAGGATATTCCACATCATAAAGCGCTTTGGGAAAACCGCCAAAGTCGTGAATTGTTTTTGGCTTCTCCATACCAGTCACAAAGGTTCCCTTTGTCTCCCAGTGGGCTGAGATACACAGGACAGCCTCCGGCCGGGGTATTTCCTTTTCAATGTTTCTGAAACCCTGTACAAATTCATTCTCCTCAATTGCATTCATAGGACTGCCGTGACCGAGGAATAAAAGTGGCATTCTGGGAGTGTTTTTTTCAAACCGTTTTTCAGTACCTGAAATCATGATCATTTTAGTTGTGTTTAATGAATTAACACCCGAAAACTGTTAATGTTTATGATTTATAAATCATCATTCAACAAAATATAGTATTTTAATGATTTGTTAATATTTGAAATAAATCCTGTTGTTAATTTATTAACAATTAAAGTCTTAAACAATGAGATTAATCTGTAAAATGATCATGCTGACTTTTCTTATTGGATTTGTGGCTTGTGAGCGACAGGATGATGACAGTTCAGTAGCCATTTATATTGATCAGCTAAAATCAAATTCATTTGAGGGTTCTGTATTGCCCCCATTCAGTCCTTCTGACATTCCGGCACTTCTGGTCTATAGGAATTCGGATCTTGTAATCAGGGATTTTCCTCAAAACGGTATCTCTTCACTCAGGGTTACTGAATGCAGGCTGGGCATGTATGTATTATGGACAATAGAGTCCATACGGGCTGTTGAAATTAAAAGCAAATATTTGACCGGCAGATTTCCCTCGCAGACACCTATTCTTGCATTAAGAAATGCAACGGAGCTGGATCTGGTTTTTGATAATAAATCACATGAGGATGCAGCAAAAGCTTATAATGAATGGTGGTATTCATCTTATTCAGTAAAGGATAAAATGAATATTGATCCATTGAAGAATACTGATTACAGATGGCATTGAGCAAGCTTAATTGAGAAAATTAATTAAGATATTTTCAATTACTTCCCGGATTCAAATCTGAACAGGATTATTTCATGATCGCCCTGACATCCGCCTTGTGGGCGAACCGGAATGCAGGATTATTTTATGATCCTTTGGGGGGTGATTCAAAAGAAAAAACCCTGGCATCCGCCTTGTGGGCGGATGCTCAGGGTTTTGTTTTTCTTTCGCTTATGAAAGCGGGGCTTTCAACGCTCATAAAAACAAAACCCTGCCGCTTTCGCTGCAGGGTTTTTTCTTTTGTCGGGGTGGCAGGATTCGAACCTGCGACCCTCTGGTCCCAAACCAGATGCGCTAACCGGGCTGCGCTACACCCCGCTGTGACCTCTGAAGCTTAAGCTTAGAAGGTTTATATTGCCTTCACCAGGGCTTCGGCAATCGCAGCGCAAAAATATCATTTATTTTTCAATTTCAAACTATACAGTGAAATTTCACCTGAAAAGCTTCATAATGCCCGCAAAATGATCATTTTGATCTTGATGTAAGATTATGTAAGGTTTATGTAAGGCATTGTAAGCTTGCTTACAAAAGTACTTTTCTGCTTCCAGATTAAATTTGCAGGAAGTTTAACCATCTATTATAGAATAAAATGCTAATACTGACATTGATCCTTATCAAGACCTTCCTGGTGATCATTTCACGCTACAGAAGAAAAACTGCCGTTGTAGTCAGGATTGCAGGCTCACAGGTAAATTCAGAGTATTAAGGGACAGCAAAAGGAAAATCAGGCTTTAAGGCTGTTCCTGAAATAGTCGATAGTCTTATTTAATCCTTCATCCAGTTTTATTTCAGGTTTCCAGCCAAGTTCCTTTCCTGCAAGAGTAATATCCGGTTGTCTTTGCATCGGATCATCAGGTGGCAGAGGCATGCGTACAATCTTTGATTTCGAGCCTGTAAGCCTGATAACTTTCTCCGCAAGTTCGAGAATAGTGAATTCATCAGGATTGCCAATATTAACAGGACCTGTGAACTTATCCGGGCTGGCCATCATCCTTATCATTCCTTCAACAAGGTCATCAACATACTGGAAACTTCTTGTCTGACTGCCCTCGCCGTAAATTGTGATATCCTTATTCCGGAGCGCCTGTACAATAAAATTAGACACCACCCTTCCATCATTGGGATGCATCCTGGGACCATAGGTATTGAAGATCCTGACTATTTTGATCCTTACATTGTTCTGCCTGTGATAGTTTACGAAAAGAGTTTCAGCAGCCCTTTTTCCTTCATCATAACAGGCTCTTTCGCCTATTGGATTAACATAACCCCAGTAACTCTCCACCTGTGGATGTACCTTTGGATCTCCGTAGACCTCGCTTGTTGATGCCTGCAGGATCTTAGCCCTGATCCGTTTTGCAAGGCCAAGCATATTTATTGCCCCCATAACCGAGGTCTTAACAGTTTTTATTGCATTATACTGATAATGAACAGGTGAGGCAGGGCAGGCAAGGTTATAAATCTCGTCAACCTCTATAAAGAAAGGCATTGTTACATCATGCCTTATAAGTTCAAAATAGGGATTACCGAGAAGATGTACTACATTCTGTTTCTGGCCGGTAAAATAATTGTCAATACAGACAACTTCGTTTCCTTCATTAAGAAGGCGTTCACACAGATGTGAACCCACGAACCCTGCGCCACCTGTTACAAGAATTTTCTTTCTGATCATTTATTTTGTTGTGTCAAATCCAATACAATAGTATGTAAAGCCATATCTTTTCAGTTCATTTCTGTCATATATGTTTCTTCCATCGAAGATAAGCGGATTTTTCATTAATTTCTTCATAATCTGTAATTTGGGAAATTTGAATTCAGGCCATTCCGTAACCATTGCAAGACCGTCTGAATCTATCAGTGCCTCATACTGGTCTTCGAAATACTGAATTCTGTCGCCAAAATGGTGTCGGGCTTCCTTCATCGCAACGGGGTCGTAGGCTTTTACATTTACTCCGGCTTCAATAAGCCTCTCTATTATTACGAGTGAGGGAGCCTCTCTCATATCGTCAGTTTGCGGTTTGAATGAAAGACCCCATACAGTAATCGTTTTTCCACTCAGTTTATTGTCGTAGTGATTTGCAATCTTGCTGAATAATATATTTTTCTGGTCCTTGTTTACAGCTTCAACAGCTTTCAGCACCCTTAGTTCATACCCGTATTCAGATGCTGTTTTAACAAGAGCCTGGACATCTTTCGGAAAGCAAGAACCTCCATAGCCAATACCGGGATAAATAAATTTCGTTCCTATTCTGGAGTCAGATCCTATGCCCTTCCTTACCATGTTAACATCAGCTCCTACTTTTTCGCACAGGTTTGCAATATCATTCATGAAACTGATTTTTGTGGCAAGCATTGAATTTGCCGCATACTTCGTCATTTCAGCTGAAGTTATATCCATGAATATAACCGGGTGTCCGTTAAGTGTAAACGGTTTGTAAAGGCTTCTCATCAGATCCTCTGCACGCTGACTGTTCAGTCCTATAACAATTCTGTCAGGCTTGAGAAAATCCTCAATAGCAGCACCTTCTTTCAGAAATTCAGGATTTGATGCAACATCGAATTCAATTGAGACATTTCTTTTACCAAGTTCATCCTCAACTGCGGCTTTAACCTTGGCAGCAGTGCCTACAGGAACAGTGCTCTTTGTAACAATAAGCAGGTAGTTGTTCATATATTTGCCGCAGTCGCGCGCAACAGAGAGGACATACTTGAGATCGGCACTGCCATCCTCATCCGGTGGCGTTCCGACAGCTATGAATAATACTTCAGTATCATTCAGGGCTTCGGAAAGTTCAGTTGTAAAACTGATCCGGCCTTTCTTCATGTTACGGTTGACCATGTCTTCAAGGCCGGGTTCAAAAATAGGTATTATCCCCTTTTTAAGATTTTCAATTTTCTGCCTGTTAACATCGACACAAACCACATCAATTCCAACTTCAGCAAAACAGGTTCCTGTGACAAGACCAACATATCCGCTTCCGACAACAGCTATTTTCATGTTGTAACTAATTTTAAATTTTAGTCACTAAAAGTAGGTAAAAATTTCTTCAGGATATTTAAAAATAACCAATTGTCTGCATCAATTGTCCGGCAAGACTACTTTTATGGTGTTGCAGTTATCACAATTCCGCTTGCAGGAGTCTTTCCCTTAGTATTTAGTGAGGAAGGTTTTGTTATTTCCCTGCTATCGAGGAATATCTGGATATAGTAAATTCCTTCCTTTGAGAAAGAAAGTGGCACAGAATAGCTGTTACCTTTTTTGAAAGCCGAAAGTTCCCATGCCGTGTATCTTTTATATTCCTCGTCTGAGAAATCAGTATAACTGCCTCGTCTTTTTATCTCCTGTGCCGTCATCGCCTTAAGGGCTTTATCGCGGTAAACAACCATATAGTATGGATATCCGTTACCGGTAGTCTCGAAATTTATTGTAAATGATTCATTGACAGTTATAACGGATGGAATATTTTTAAAGGTCAGATACCTGTCAATGAACTCTTCATAATACCGGAACTGGTTTTTGTTCAGATAAAACCCAATTCCGACAAAATTATGGTATTTGTCAATTACAGTTTTCTTATGTCCGTCAGCAGGTGGTTTTTCTTTCATGAAAGTGCCATGCCCTGTCTTCATCATAGAGGCAATTGTTGATGAGGATATATTATATGTACCTGTTGTCCATTCACCGTATGCATTTTCCGAAACATGATCATGTCCTCCGGCCAGACCGTATCTCTGATATGGTTTTTCGCCTGCGAGGTTCCAGTGTCCTGTGAAATCATTTTCAGCTGCTTCCCTGCACATTCTGTTTGCCACCCTAGAAGCAAAAATATCAAGTTTAACAGGAGGAGCTTTAAATCTTTTCCGGCTTTCATTAATGAGATCAACCTGGGCAAGCTTAAGCCTCAGTGCCTCTTCATCATCTTTAAATTCCTGAAGTCGTGTCTCCTTGTTATTGAGAATTATGTAATCATCAACCGCTTTAATTTCCTGTGAAGCTTTTGATGCAAGGGGAAGTATTGAATGAGGAAGGCATATTAAGATAATAATCAGAATACCAAAGATTTTGATTGTTTTCCAGAACTTCCTGAACATATTCGAAATTGCTTTGTTTAATTTTGTAAATAAACCAATAAAAAGTAAACAGTGAAAGTTAAATAAAATAAACAATGAATAAAATGAAAAGCTATTTATCACTTTTTGCCGCCCTGATAGTTGCAGTATCTGTCAGTGCCCAGTCCAAAGGATTTTATGATTTCAGGGTAAAAACTCTTGAAGGCAATGACTTTGATTTCAGTACCCTGAAAGGGAAAAAGGTCATGATTGTGAATGTTGCATCAAAATGCGGACTTACCCCGCAATACAAGGATCTTGAGGAAGTATATGAGAAGTATAAGGATGATAATTTTGTAATTATTGGTTTTCCTGCAAATAATTTTATGAACCAGGAACCCGGAACAGCAGGGGAGATAAGGAAGTTCTGTACCGATAATTATGGTGTAAGCTTTCCGTTGATGGAAAAAATTTCTGTTAAGGGTGATGATATGCATTCTCTTTATAAGTGGCTTACATCCAAGGAGATGAACGGAGTAAGGGATTCTGAGGTTACATGGAATTTTCAGAAATACCTGATTGATGAAAAGGGAAATCTTGTGGATGTTGTATCTCCAAGGGATAAAGTGACTTCCGATAAGGTACTTGCCTGGATTGAGCAATAGTATCAGACAATTCTTATTCCCATAACAAGAATGTCATCTATCTGGGGAAGGGTGCCACGCCAGTTTTCAATCTCATCATCGAGCATCCTTCTCTGGATATCCATTTTCTCCTGATGAATTTTAAGAAGAAAATCCCTGAATCGCTGCGATGTATATTTTCTTCCTTTAGGACCGCCAAACTGATCAGCATAGCCGTCAGAGAACAGGTAGATAAGATCGCCCTTTTTACACTGGATAATATGGTTTGAAAATTCTGTTTTTTCAGCAGAATATCTTCCAATGTCTATTTTGTCAGCCGGATGAATAATAAAATCACCATCACGGATCATATATAACGAATTGTGCGCAGCTGCAAATTGAATAACCATTGTTTCCGGGTTATAAACACAGAGGCTGATATCCATACCATCATAAGTAGTTAATTCCCTCTCACTGCCCTGGTGTAGTGC
>ERZ795055.1093-NODE-1093-length-22734-cov-4.837118_pt1 | contig 22734 bp, 9 predicted proteins | sample MGYA00375139_ERZ795055 | MGnify/ENA primary metagenome ERZ795055 (study PRJEB30184, sample SAMN05720283) | anaerobic digester metagenome | isolation source: active sludge of municipal wastewater-treating anaerobic digesters | place: USA | collected 2015-01-23 ... | reverse complement strand
CAGTCACTTGATTACTACCTTCCCACTGCATCGACAAGGACCATGTCGGGCGGTGATTATTACCGCGCCAATATGTCGTACTTCGGACGTCTGGCTTATGCTTACGACGCCAAATACCTTTTGCAGGTCAACTTCCGTGCCGATGCCTTCGACAACTCCAAACTGGCAACTAAAAACCGCTGGGGCTATTTCCCCTCAGTGTCTCTTGGATGGGTACTGACCAAGGAGAACTTCATGCAGAACATTGATCCGAAAACTTTGTCATTCCTCAAGTTGAGAGCTTCTTACGGTGTTAACGGCAACATAAACGCACTGAGCGATTTCGCATATACAAATGCCATGGCTCTTTCAAGCAGCGCATACAGCCTTACCAACAGCGGTCTTCTTACTGCCGCCGCACCTTCAACAACCCTCGCCAACCAGGACCTGACATGGGAAGAGACCACTCAGCTTAACTTTGGTCTGGATACAAGGTTTTTTTCCGACAGACTCGTCTTCAGTGTCGATTATTATGAGAAAAACACTACCGGCATGATCACCTCCATCTCAGCACCTTTCATTTCAGGCGCCAGTACACAAAACGTCAACAAGGGGAAAATCCTCAACAAGGGTTTTGAATTCGATCTTGGATGGAATCATAAGGTAGGAGATCTGAGCTACAGTTTCAATGCTAACCTTACCACAATACATAATGAGGTAATTGAATCTCCTTACACAGCCGGTCGTCAGAGCGGTGGCTTTCCCGGTTCAAACTTCTTTCTTCCAATCACCCATCTTGAAGCCGGTTATCCCATGTGGTACATGAGAACCTTCATTCATAAAGATATAGATCCGGCAACCGGTCTGCCAGTCTATTACAGCGGCGAAGAACTCGGAAGCGATGACGGTAAAGATTTTGCAGGTTCAGGCATTCCGGATTTCACCTATGGACTTACCCTCAGGTTAAACTGGAAAAATATCGATTTCACTGCCTTCGGTTCAGGAGTCCATGGAAATGAACAATTCATGTGCATCTTCCGTCCTGACCTGCCTGTGGCCAACCTGCCTGAATTTGTCTTCACCGACAGATGGACATCCTCAAATTCTGAGAATCCGGTCTACCCGAGGGCAAACAGTTCCGACACCCGCTATGCTCAATCTGATTTCTGGATCTTCGATGCATCCTATTTCAAAATCAAACAGATACAGCTTGGTTACACATTTACATCGGCGCTGCTGAACAAGGTTCATCTTTCGGCCCTGAGGATTTATGCTTCTGCCGAAAATCTTCTGACTTTCACAAAATATCCGGGTAACGATCCGGAATCTATGAGCGCTACCTACGGTGCCGGGATAGGTCTCGATAAGGTTAACTATCCATCAACCAAAAACTATACATTCGGTATAAACGTCTCATTCTAACTCTTAATAATAAACACGATGAATAAATATATTGCAATAATTGCTTTACTGATCATCGGTGCCCTTTCCACTTCATGCACCAAGGAATTGGACGGTGTTATGCAACGGGGCGCCCTGAACACGGATGCATACTATGCAAATGCCAGCGATGATCAGGCATTATCACTAATAACGTCAGTCTATACTTCAGCCTGGAGTGTTGCACCTGACAACTCATCTCCTATGACTGATGATCTCGTTTCATACGGCGTAGGTGTATACGGAGGAGCTTCTGTTTCCACAGCCAACCTTACAGGCGGATTTCAGACATATTACCAGATGCACTATAAGTGTAATATGATCATCGAGAAACTAACTGATAATTCTCCTGTTAAAAAACAGGTCATTGGAGAAGCATATTTCTGGAGAGCATGGGCATATATGAACCTTATCCGCGGCTGGGGAACACCTCCTCTCGTAGATCATGTTCTGGGTTCCGACGAGCTTTTCCTTCCAAACGGTGTTCCGTCTGAACTATGGAACTATGTCTTCACCAGTCTTGAGGAAGCAATCACCCGTCTTCCAAGCAAAGCATCCCCGAATGGTCAGCTGGCTATTGGCCCGAGAATTACCAGGGAGGCAGCTTATGCCGTACTCGGTAAGTCATATCTCCTTTCAGGTGACAAGGAAAAAGCCAGGACTAATCTTGCGAAAGTTATCGATTCCGACCTTTATGGCCTGATAGACAACTTTTCAGATCTTTATTCGGTTGCTGCAGACTGGTGCAGGGAATATATCTGGGAATTCAATGCCCAGGACAATGACAATGACAACAGGGCCACCCAGGCACGAATAAGTTTCCAGAACGCAGTATGGCGCGCAGAGAATGTCACTCAGCCGGGAGGGGTTCATCTGATCGGATTCAACCAGGGATACAGCAATGCTTTCCCAAGCAAGGACTTTTACGATTTCCTTGTTGCAAGAGGCGAGCTGGGCAAAAACCGTCAGAAAGGCACAGTGTGGAGCGTTGAAGATGCAGCCCAGATGTTCGTTACTTTTTCAGGTCCGGAGTATGCCGCATCTCCAAACTATGAAGGAAATAATCTGAAGGTTTATACTGATCAGGGATTAACTCCCCTTCAGGCTGGCTACAGGCTTCTGTGGAACAATTATACCCAGCCTTCGCTGACAACCTGCGACGGCTATTTTCATGTAAAGAAATACATACTTCGCTCCGACATGTATCCGGCTTCCAGCGATAAGGACCTTTACAGCAAGGCCAATCATCCGGGTATGAGATATGCCGAGGTTCTTCTTCTCTATGCCGAAGCCTGTCTTGGTTCCGCTTCCGAGGCTGCCGGCCTTCAGGCCATAAATGAGGTAAGGGTAAGGGCAGGGCTCGATGCATTGGGCAGCTACACCCTTCAGGATGTAAAAGATGAGAAAAGAGCTGAACTATGGGGCGAGGGAGAACGCTTCTTCGACGTAATCCGCTGGGGAGATGCAGCTACTGAATTCGCCAATGTCGGCAAGTTCTCCTGCACTTTCATCGGAGCCAGCGACTACACCCACTCGGTACTTCAGGAGGCATTCAACGGCTGGACAGGATGGCAGGAAAAATATAAACTCATTCCGTTCCCCTATACTGAAAAGCAACTTAATCCGAACCTGGTTCAAAATCCGGGCTGGGAATAGTAATTCATAACTAAAAAAAAGTCAGGAAAGCAACTATTGCTTTCCCTGACTTTTTTTCGAGGTTTAAACATACTGATCAGAAAGCGGTCACAAGCCACTTGCTGATTCCTCACAAGATTACGGCAGCCAGACTTCATGTTAAATTTCCGGCAGTCGGGAATCTGGTCTTTGAACTTAAATACCTTTCAAATGAAAAAATGTTTAACAGTCATCCTCCTCTCCTTTCTGATCTTTACTCCCGGCTTTTCACAGGCAACTGAATCATCAGCCTTCAGGGCAGGAGCTTCCAGAGTTGATATAACACCTGCACCCGGAGATCTGCCTTCAAATATTACCGGAATACATGACAACCTCTATGTCAGGGCCCTGGTAATCGAAAACAGGTCAGCAAAGGCAGCCCTCGTATCGGTAGATGCCGGAGCCCAGGAAGCCCATTGGAAAAAATACACTGAACTGATTGAAAAGGAGTTTGGAATTCCTGTTTCCAATGTGTTTATTTCTCCATCCCATTCTCACAGTTCAATATTCCTGCCCCGGGAGGGATCATCAGCTGAACCCAAAATTGAATTGTTCGCATCAAAAACAGAAAAAGCGGTGATCGAAGCTGTTAGAAAAGCATCGGCACAACTTCAGCCTGCAAGGATCGGATTTGGTACAGGAACCTGCTACCTGAACATAAACCGTGATGTTATCGACCCCGAAACGCGTCTTTGGTCACAGGGACCTAATTATGAGGGTACTTCAGATAAGACAGTGGCTGTTGTGAAGGTCGAAACTGTTTCAGGCGAACCTATTGCAGTGTATTACAACTACGCAATGCATCCGAATACAATGTTCATGAGCGGTGTGATCAGCGGCGACTTCCCCGGAATTGCCTCAAGATATGTTGAAGAATATTACGATGACAAACTTGTAGCTTTATGGTCGATGGGCGCTGCGGGTGATCAGAATCCGATATCCGTCAGGCCGATGATGGATGTGGGAAAATTCAGGACTGATGCAGCTCTTGCAAGCGGAAAGGCAAAGGACCAGAGCGAAGCGATCATGCTCGGATCAAGCATGGATGTGAAAATCGATCCAAAAATCCTGGCCAGGCAGTCGCAGATGATCTTCTCCCTCGGCCAGATCCTTGGTGAAGAGATCCTCAGAGTAATGGACCTGACAACAAAAATGAATACAACCGGAAGAATTTACGGCTCCCAGGATTATGTGACATGCCCGGGAAGAACCAGAACCAACACGGGAAGGGAGGGAGCCCCCGGAACCTATGTCGATGGTGATCCGGTCACGATCAGGCTAAGCCTGTTAAAGCTGGGCGATATAACATTTACAGGAGTGAATGCCGAGGTTTACAGCCTGATAGCCCAGCGGCTGAAAACCGAATCAACTGTCAATCATATATTATTGGCAACCACAACTAACGGTTCGGCAAATTCTGGCTACATCCCGAGTGATGATTCCTTTGTAAGATACACATTCCAGGTACTTAGCTCAAGATTGCAGCCGGGTTGCGCCGAAGGAGCAATAGTGAACGGTCTGCTGGAAATGATTGAAAAGGCGAAGAACTGATCTTTTTAAACAGAAAAAAGTACGTGAAGGATTGTTCTCTGATTAACAGAAAAATCTAACCACCTCTGATGAAAAAAACAACAACTGCATTACTGGCATTAGCCATCCTCTGGCTGTCAATCGCCCAAACAACTGACTGCCAGCAGGCAAATCCGGATAAGTACAATAACCAGGACAAACTCTACAACGGCTTCATCAATCCCCCCGAAGCGGCAAAGCCCAGGGTATGGTGGCACTGGATGAACGGTAATGTTACCTGGGAAGGAGCTAAAGCTGATATGGACTGGATGAACCGGGTCGGTATCGGAGGACTTCAAAGCTTTGATGCAGGACAGGCAACACCACAGGTAGTCGAGGTAAGGCTTCCGTACATGACTGAAGGATGGAAAGAGGTCTTCAGGAAAACTGCTTCCTATGCCGACAGCCTGGGCCTTGAGCTCGGCATTGCAGCATCCCCCGGCTGGAGCGAAACAGGAGGACCCTGGGTTACGGCGCAAGACGGCATGAAAAAAATGGCGTGGTCTGCAACCTTCATAAAAGGAAGGAAAAAATTCATAGGAGTGTTGCCTCAACCGCCTTCCACCACGGGAGTTTTTCAGACAAGCACAGCAGGAGGAATTCTGGGAGGAAGATCTCCCCGGGACAATCCTCCCGAGCTTTACGTCGATCAGAAAGTTATTGCCTTCAGAATACCGGATGATGCCATACTGCCGGCGCCGCTTGTCACTTCGAGCGGAGGTAACCTTAATTCCGATGCATTGTCGGACGGCGATCTTCAGAAAACAGCGATCGATCTGCCCGCTGCAAAGGAGACCGGAGGTATATCATGGATAATGTACGACTTCGGCCAGCCTGTAACGATACGAGGTTTGATTTTTTCTTCCACGATCTTTGCAACCTGGTACGACGGACTGGAGCCTTCATTGAGAAACGGCATCCCTCCCACCAGATTCCGCCTTGAAGCAAGCGATGACGGTGTTTCATGGCATGATACCGGAGCCAAAGTTCAGACAGGCTCTCCTGTCCGGACCATTTCAGTAGATAATGCAAGGGCAAGGTATTTCAGGTTTGTAAGCGAGCTTATGCCCCCTGCCCCGCCCCGCCAGCCCGGAAGGTTTTCAAGGCCCACTTCCCCACCGCCGGCAAGTATCGGAATAAAGGAACTTTCTTTTCGCGGTGAGGCAACTATCCATTCCTTTGAGGAAAAAGCAGCATTCACAAATAACAGCTGGTTCTATCAGCTTCCTTCAGGTACCCCCGGAATATCAGCTATTAAGACAAGTTCCGTAAAGGATCTGACAGGCTTGATGAAAGCCGACGGAAGTCTGGAATGGAAGCATCCTGCCGGCACCTGGATGATCCTCAGGATAGGATATTCCCTTACAGGCGCTATGAACCGGCCGGCTTCACCGGAAGCAACAGGGCTGGAGGTAGACAAACTTGACAGCGCTGCAGTAAGAAGGTATATCAACACTTACCTGTCGATGTATCACGATGCCACAGGCGGGTTAATGGGAAAACAGGGCCTGAGGGCAATAATGTTCGACAGCTGGGAGGCCAGCAATACAAACTGGTCACCCCTTATTATCAACGACTTCAAACGCCTGCGCGGTTATGATCCGCTGCCCTGGCTGCCTGCACTCGCTGGCTATGTGGTTGAAAGCCCGGAGAAAAGCGATGCCTTCCTGTGGGACTGGCGACGCACAATCCAGCAGTTATTGAAGGAAAATCATTACGAACTGCTTACAAAAATACTCCATGAGAGAGGTTTTATCAGGTACGGCGAAGGCCATGAAGAACTCTTCTCGACGATGGGCGACGGGATGGAGATGAAACAATCGGCTGATGTGCCAATGGCAGCCATGTGGCAGGTAAACAAACCGGGGGATATTGAAGGCGTATATTTCAACGACATACAGGAATCCGCATCAGTCGCCCATATCTATGGACAGAATATCGTAGCTACCGAATCCTTTACCGGAGGACCGGCCTACGGAACCTGCCCATGGGACCTCAAACCTACTGCTGATGCCATTCTGCTTGCAGGTTCAAACCGTTTTGTAATTCATACTTCCACACACCAGCCGATTACCCGTGGACCAGGAATGACACTGGGTGTCGGACAATATTTCACCAGAAACGAAACCTGGGCGGAACAGGCCAAACCATGGATAGATTATCTTACAAGGTCATCATACATGCTTCAGCAGGGAACCGGAGCAAACGACATTGCTGTTTTCTACGGAGAGGCTTCACCAGTCATATCAAACTACAGGGAAATATATCCTGATGTACCCGAAGGCTATCGCTACGACTACGTAAATTCAGAGGTCATAAGAAACCGACTTTCTGTAAACGGAAGCATGCTGGTCACGGAAACAGGCATGAAATACAAATTGCTCTTCTTCGGTAACGGAACTGAAAAAGTCTCTCTTCCCGTTCTGAAGAAAGTGCTTGAACTGGTAAAGGAAGGAGCCGTTGTTGCAGGGAAACGCCCCGATGGCTCTCCCAGTCTCGCTGACGATCCCATGCAGGTAAAAGCCGTCCTTGACGAATTATGGCCGGGTAGTGAAGTTGCTGAAATCGGCAGGGGAAAGGTTTTCAATACTGCTGACACCGAGTCGGTACTCAAATCACTAAATGTCACTCCCGATCTGAGCTATAAAAAACCAAAGGACGACAGCCGCCTGATGTTTATCCATCGCCGGCTCCCCGAGGGTGATATTTATTTCCTGTCAAACCGTGTTGACCGCGAGGAAGAATTTGAAGTCAGTTTCCGCGTCACTGGACTGAAACCGGAATTATGGGACCCTGCGTCCGGAAAAACCTCACCGGCATCCTACCGCATTGAAGATGGCCGCACACATATCAATATACCTATGGACCGGTTCGGATCGGTGTTCGTGATCTTCCGGCAGCCAACCCAAATCCTCTCTCAGAATCTGCCCTCTGTCAGTGCTCAAAGCATAATGGATATAGACGGCCCCTGGAATGTCAGTTTTCAGCCTGAAAGAGGCGCACCTGATTCAGCAGTATTCGATAAACTTAATGACTTCCGTAATAATACCGATCCCGGTATACGATATTTCTCAGGCGTTGCAACATACTTAAAAGAGATACAGTTGAGCAGCGAAATTGCGTCTGAAAAATCGCTTTGGCTCGATCTCGGACAGGTGCACAACCTTGCAGAGGTCTGGATAAACGGGACATATGCAGGTACGGCATGGAAACCACCGTACAGGGTCGATATAAGCAACCTCGTTTCAACAGGTACAAATAAAATTGAGATCAGATCGGTGAACCTCTGGGTCAACAGACTGATCGGAGATGCACAGCCTGGCGTCGAAAACAAAATTACCCTGACTACCAGAAATTTCTACAGGGCCGATTCACCATTGGTCCCATCAGGATTGGCCGGACCTGTAAGAATTATTCATTTTTCTGAAAATCAATAATAAATACAAACAGTACTGAAATTACTCAAATCATTTATTTAAAAATATTTTTCAAGATGAGGTCATTAATAAAGTCAACCTTAAGCAGGCAGTTCCTGTTACCTGTCCTTCTGATTGCCGTTGCAGGCGTATCTGTTGTCAGCTGCATGAATTCAATTGACAAAGAGGCAAGGCAGTTGGAGCAGGGATTCCTGAACCCTCCGGAAGAGGCAAAACCGAGAGTCTGGTGGCACTGGATGGATGGAAATGTTTCCTGGGATGGTGCAAAAGCCGATATGGACTGGATGAAGAGGGTTGGAATTGCAGGCCTGCAGTGTTTCCATGCCGGGATGCGTATGCCGGGGACAGCTCCTCAGCCGGTAGTTGAGAATTATTACCCGTATATGTCACAGGGCTGGAAGGATGCATTTGCAAAGTCAGCTGCTTATGCTGATTCTCTCGGCCTGGAGTTCGCAACTGCGGCATCACCCGGATGGAGCGAAACAGGAGGTCCCTGGGTGAAGCCTGAAGACGGAATGAAAAAAATGGCCTATGCAGTAACTATTATCGAGGGAGGCAAACCTTTCACAGGTGTTCTGAACCATCCGCCGGCAACAACAGGAGTCTACCAGACCAGTACCTCAGGATCAGGTCATCAGGGAAGAATGGGAGAAGACAAGCCCCAGTTATACAGGGATCAGAAAGTAATCGCCTTTTGCTTGCCGGAGGATCAGATCCTTCCTATACCCGTTGTTTCTTCAAGCGGTGGAAAAATTAAAGCTGAAGCCCTTTCGGACGGATTTTATGAAGTCCCTGCCATCAGTCTTCCTGCTGCAAAGGAAGAAGGCGGCATCTCATGGGTAAGGTTTGATTATGGCAGGCCTGTCACTGTGAGAGGATTGGTTCTGGCAGTTCCGGCCCGTGGTCCGGTTCTTTTTAAACTTGAATCAAGCAATGACGGAGTCAACTGGTCGGATACAGGTTCAAAGATCCTGAGTGGTTCGGTAGTCCGGACAAACTCTGTTGATAATATCAATGCCCGCTTTTTCCGCTTCGTAAGCGTAAAACAGGCGCCGGCGCCTCCCAGCGGATGGAGCCGCTGGGGAGGACAAACTCCTCCTCCTCCGGAGATAACAGACATAGCAGAGCTTGTATTACTTGGGACTCCAACCGTACATTCCTTTGAAACAAAAGCAGCGTACTGGGGCGGAAGAGGAGAAAACGGTTACTTTCAATTACCCGGCGGATCAGCCGGTACCGAGTCAGCTGTCAAAACTTCTGAAGTTATTGATCTGACCGGCCGGTTCAAGGCCGATGGAACCCTTGACTGGACACCTCAGGCAGGAAAATGGGCTGTCCTTCGCATAGGCTATTCACTTACAGGCGCTCAGAACCGGCCGGCAGCGCCCGAAGCCACAGGTCTTGAAGTGGATAAACTCGATTCCGCAGCAGTAAAACGCTATATGGATACCTATATTGACATGTATCGCGATGCCGCCAAAGGACTAGTCGGGAAACGAGGCCTGCACGCCATAATGTTTGACAGCTGGGAAGCAGGCTTTGCAAACTGGACTCCGCTTATCCTTGAAGGTTTTGAACGGCTGAGAGGCTATGATCCGGTACCGTGGTTACCCGCCCTGGCAGGTTACGTTGTTGAAAGCCCGGAAAAAAGTGACCAGTTCCTCTGGGATTGGCGTCGTACAATCCAACTGCTTCTGAAAGAAAACCACTATGATTTCCTGACCCGCTACCTCCATAATATTGGAATGATACGTTACGGGGAATCGCATGAAGCAGGATTTGCAACCATGGGCGAAGGTATGGAAATGAAACAAACTGCAGATATCCCGATGGGAGCAATGTGGATGCATAATACTCCCGGTCAGATGGAATGGATGTATTTTAATGACAACCAGGAATCCGCTTCAGTTGCTCATATTTATGGCCAGAATATTGCCGCAACAGAATCATTCACCGGAGGACCTGGATACGGAACAGCACCCTGGGATCTGAAATCAACCGCTGATGCGATTTTGCTTTCGGGTTCCAACCGGTTCGTAATTCACACCTCAACACACCAGCCAATTACAAGAGGTCCCGGAATGACACTGGGTGTTGGTCAGATGTTTTCACGGAACGAAACATGGGCGGAACAATCAAAAGTATGGATTGACTACCTTTCACGGTCATCATTTATGTTGCAGGCAGGCCTGGCAGCAAATGACATTGCAGTCTTCTATGGTGAAGAATCATCGATGACAGCTATTTATGGCAACAACCTTCCTGCTGTACCTCAGGGTTACCGTTATGACTATGTAAACTCCGATGCGTTACTTAATTTACTGACAGTTAAGGATGGAGCTCTTACCACCGCAACAGGGATGAACTACAAAGCGCTCTACTTTGGAAATGGTGCAAAAAAAGTGACACTTCCGGTTCTGAAGAAAGTTTTGGAGTTCGTACAGCAGGGCGCAGTCTTAATAGGAACAAAACCGGAAGGGTCACCGAGTCTTTCTGATGATCCTGATGAAGTAAAAAAGATTATTGATACACTTTGGCCGGGTGAAGCTGAAGCAACGGTTGGAAATGGCAAAGTTTTCAATACAAATGAAACAGCATCCGTTTTAAAGGAAATTGGTCTGGAACCTGATTTCAGCTATGTTCCCTCAGCGGACGAAAGCAGAGTCATGTTCATCCACCGAAAGCTGAACAATGGAGGCATTTATTTCATTGCTAATCAGACGGATCACGAGGAAAGGATCGAAGCAAGCTTCCGGATAAGCGGTTACAAAGCTGAATTATGGGATCCGGCCACGGGAGAAATCAGTCCCGCATCCTGGGAGTCTGATGGCAATTTTACAAAGGTCGATATTCCCATTGGACGCTTTGGTTCAGTATTTGTCGTGTTCCGTGAAAAAACGAAGAAAAGCAGTGTAAGTTTACCTGAACCTGAAGAACAACTGGTCGAACAGCTGGCCGGTCCATGGCAGGTTGAGTTCCAGGCAGAACGCGGGGCACCGGCCTCAGCAGTTTTTGATGATCTGATCGATTTCCGCGACAGTCCCGACCCTGGCATACGCTACTTCTCCGGTATTGCGACATATAAGAAGGAAGTGCAGATCCCGGTCAATATATCGGACAAGGAACTCTGGATCGATCTGGGACAGGTGTTCAACCTCGCCGAAGTATGGGTCAACGGTCAGATAGCCGGTACAGCATGGAAGCCTCCCTTCCGGGTGAAGATCGGAAATCTTGTAAATGAAGGAAATAACATTATAGAGATCAAAGCAGTAAACCTGTGGGTTAACCGGCTGATAGGTGATGCACAACCGGGAGTGGAAAACAAAATCACCCTCACCACACGTAATTTCTACAGAGCCGATTCTCCTCTGGTTCCGTCAGGATTGACAGGTCCTGTAAGAATTATCAGTTTAACAAGTAATTAAAAAACGATGAAAAAATCAATAATTCCCGGTTTTGTATTAATGTCCATTATCAGTATTACTGCTTTTGCACAGGGAGGATCCGACGGATTATTAATGCCGAAACTCATTAAGCCAACTGATAACAGCACAAGTATAATCCTGACTGATCTTTCAAAAGAGAGGCATTTCCTGAAGGAACTTCCTGCCGGCAGTGAAATGAATCTTCTGAAAGACATCGTTTTCCATAAATCGCTTAGCATTGATGGCGAACCCATGTCGCTTGCTATGGATTTGCTGACCTTCAGGGATGGTAAGATCCGCCCATGTGTTGTTTACATTATAGGAGGCGGATTTTCGTTTGCAGCAAAGGAACGGAATCTTTATGACCGCTATGAGGTTGCAAAAGCAGGCTATGTAATTGCAAGTATTCAATATCATGTAATAAGCAACGGCATTTACAGCGATGCAGTTAAAGATGTCAAGGCTGCGGTAAGATTCCTGCGGGCAAATGCAAAAGAATATGGAATTGATCCCGGGAACATAGCAGTCTGGGGAGAATCAGCCGGTGGTTACTTAACTGCAATGACCGGTACTACAAACGGAGTGAAAGAATTTGAAGAGGGAGAAAATCCTGATCAAAGCAGTAATGTCCAGGCTGCAATTGATGTTTACGGCTTATCGGACCTCACTAAAATCGGGGACGATTATGACGAAGCTGCAGCTAAGGCCCACTATTCAGTTAAATCCCCCGACGGGCAATTCATCCACGGGAAAAACAGCGGACTGACAAGCCTGGATAAGCCGGAGGTAGTTGCCAAAGCAAATCCTATCAGTTACGTTGACAAGAATGACCCTCCTTTTTTGCTTTTTCACGGGACTAAGGATATTTCCGTTTCTCCCAGTCAGACATTGCTGTTACACAATGCATTGCGTGAGGCAGGTGTTTCTTCAACACGCTATGTACTGGAAGGAGCAGGACATGCAAGCAGCGAATTCTCGGATCCACGTGTGATTAAAATTATAATCGATTTTCTTGATGAACATTTAAAGCAATCAACAACACCGGTCCAGGATAATCAGCGTCCCGGCCCGATAACAAAGCCTGTTATCATGGAAATTGCCCCAAAGACCTATTTTATAAATGAGTTCGGCATGAATGCCATGTACCTGGTTGTCGGGGAAAAACGCGCACTGGTTATCGATGCCGGTACCGGATTTTGTGATTTTAAAGGCATTATCGAAAGTCTGACCAAACTCCCTTATGATGTTGCCATAACTCACGGGCATCCTGATCATGTAGGAGGCGTTGGCCAGTTTGATGAGATCTTTATTCACCCCCTGGATTCCGCAGCGATAAATATTTCATATGAACAGAGGGCTCAATACGGAGATATAATGCGGAACATGAATATTGGCTATAAAAATGTATGGGGTTATACTAAAGATGATGTAACGAAATATACAAGCTTGCCCAGGATCAAATTGCTACACGATCTTCAGGTATTCGATCTCGGGGGACGGAAGGTTACAGTCTATTTTACCCCTGGTCATTCACCAGGTGAATGTACATTCATCGATGATAAAAGCCGGATCTTATTCTCGGGTGATGCTGCAAATGGAAATGTCGGCACGCGGATTCCGGTTAGTACCACGCTGAAGTATCTTGTTCGTCTTCAGAAACTACGTTCAAAATATGACCAGATGTATACAGGCCATATCTCATATGCAGGAACAATTAATGCACTCTCACAGGATCTCCAGGTTCTTGATGATGTGATTGAGGCGTTCCGTTCAATTCTGCGGGGTGACGCAGATCTTCAGGAAATACAGAATCACCTGTTCCCTGAAAGAAAACAGACAGTAGCCGTTTATGGCCGTGCAAGGGTTGGATTTGATCCAAAGAAATTGTGGGAAGAAGGGGAGAAACATATTATACCCTGATTTTATACCCATGGAACTATTGAAACCAAACCGGAATTCTTTAATTTTATAACCATAACCTGATCGCATAAATTTTTATTAAATAATCCAATCTGTGACCATGAGGAATTTAAAAGCAGCTGCAGTTGTACTTACATTGGTGATTATCAGTCTCACCGCAGTAATGTGCAAGGGACCTTCAACCGATGATCTGTCCCTGATAGAAAAAGGATTTATCAATCCGCCCGATGAAGCCCGTCCACGTGTCTGGTGGCACTGGATGAACGGGAACATCAGTCAGGAAGGCATCAGCGCTGACCTTAAATGGATGAAACGTGTCGGAATTGCCGGTTTCCAGAATTTCGACGCTGCCCTTGCCACACCGCAAATCGTCGACAAGCGCCTCGTTTACATGACACCCGACTGGAAGGCTGCTTTCCTTCATGCTACGAAGCTGGCCGATTCTCTTGGGTTAGAAATGGCCATAGCCGGCTCTCCGGGGTGGAGCGAAAGCGGAGGACCATGGGTTAAACCCGAACAGGCTATGAAAAAGTTTGTATGGACCGAAACAAGGGTCGAGGGAGGCAAACCCTTCGGTGGAATATTGCCGAAACCTCCGTCAACAACTGGGGCTTTCCAGAACCTTGGTCTTGGTGCAAGGTTTTCCATGGCTGGAGGAAGCCCGGCTCCAATTCCCGAATTCTATGCCGATGCAGCTGTTGTCGCTTTCAAACTTCCTGAATCCGACCTTTCAATGACAGAACTTAACCCCGCGGTGAGCTCAAGCGGAGGAAAATTCAGTCTGGCTGCCCTGACCGACGGTGATCTGGCAACCTCAACATCGTTGCCGGCCGCCAAACCTGGCGAAAACGCATGGATACAGTACTCATTCAGCGAACCTGTTACCGTACAGGCGCTTACAATAGTGGGAGGAGGAAATCCCGGCATGTTCGGGTTCGGCGCCGATGCTTCTGGCAGAACGCTCGAAGCAGGCGACGACGGAAAGACCTTCACGAGGGTTACAGACATAGTGACAGGCGGAGTAAACCAGAGGACCTTAACCTTCAATCCTGTAACGGCAAAATACTTCCGCTTCACATGGAAAGCACCTGAGGCTTCTCCTTTTTCAGCAGCAGACATGGGAGACCTCGGCGAGATGTTCGGGATCAATGCCGCTATGATGAGAGGCCCCCAGGGAACACCGGTGGCAGAACTGGTCCTTCATACTGTAAAAAGAATAAACCGCTTCGAGGAAAAAGCCGCCTTTGCAACTGCCTCCGACCTCTATACAGCTGCAACACCCGAAGTTGAACCAAAGGATGCAGTTAAAAAGGATGAGGTGATAGACCTTACTTCAATGATGAAGGCCGACGGTTCGCTCGAATGGACTCCGCCTGCAGGGAAATGGGCTGTTATAAGACTCGGCTATTCACTCACCGGACACCAGAACTCACCTGCCTCTCCGGAAGCAACAGGCCTGGAAGTCGACAAACTCAGCGCCGAACACGTCAGATCGTACTTCACCAACTATCTCGACCAGTATAAGGATGCTACCGGCGGACTGATGGGCGAAAAGGGTCTGCAATACGTTATTACCGACAGCTGGGAAGCAGGTACACAAAACTGGACCGACAATATGATGGCGGAGTTCCTTACCAGGAGAGGTTATGACATGACCCAGTGGATTCCCGTCCTTACCGGCCGTGTTGTTGAAAGCGCTGAAGCCAGCGAAAAGTTCCTATGGGACTTCCGAAAAACTATTGGAGACCTTACCACCGCCAATCATTATGACAACCTTACCGAAATTCTTAAGGAAAGAGGAATGGCACGCTATTCCGAATCCCACGAGAGCGGACGCGCCTTCATAGGCGACGGGATGGAAGCAAAAAAGAATGCTGCAATTCCAATGAGCGCTACATGGACACCAGGAGGACTGGATCCCGGAACAGAAGTCGCCACTCGCTACAAAGCTGACGTCCGCGAATCTGCATCCGTATCCCATATCTACGGACACAAATATGTTGCCGCAGAATCACTGACAGCCATCATGAATGCCTGGGGTTACTCTCCTGAGAAACTTAAACCTACCGCCGACATGGAACTGGCTAACGGACTTAACCGTTTCGTTATTCACTGTTCCCCTCACCAGCCTGTGAATGATAAAATACCGGGACTCGGTCTCGGTCCGTTCGGACAGTGGTTCACACGTCATGAGACCTGGGCCGAACAGGCCGGAGCCTGGATTGACTACCTGGCAAGAAGTTCATGGATGCTTCAGCAGGGGGAATTCGTTGCCGATGTGGCCTGGTACTACGGCGAGGATAACAACGTAACAGCCCTATATAATGATAAACTTCCTGATGTGCCTGAAGGATACAACTACGACTTCGTCAATGCTGACGCCCTCGTTAATGTGCTTGGTGTTGAAAACGGCAACATAACAACTCCTGCCGGCACAACTTACAAACTGCTTGTACTGGATGCCAATGCCAGGTACATGACTCTCCCTGTTCTGAAAAAGATTGATGAACTGGTGAATGCAGGAGCAGTTGTCGCAGGAGACAAACCCACCGCAACACCCAGTCTCAGCGATGACGCCGGCGAGTTCCTTGCCATTGCCGACAGGCTGTGGGCAAATGAAAACGGCGAAAACATCGTCGGAAAAGGGAAAGTACTTGCAGGAATGAAGGTTGGAGAAGCTCTTGATGCAATAAAGATCTCTCCCGATTTTATATATTCAAAGCCAGAAAATGACACAAAACTGATGTTTGTCCACCGTAAGGCCGGCAATGCCGACTTCTTCTGGGTAAACAGCCGTAACGCGAGTGTACAGGATATCGAAGCTGAGTTCAGGGTTACCGGTAAAGAAGTGGAGATCTGGCATCCGGAGACAGGCAGGGTAGAAAAGGCATCATACGAAATCGGGAATGGCAGTACAAAGGTTCCGTTGCATCTCGAATCAGAGGACGCCGTCTTCGTGGTTTTCCGCAACAAGGCTCGTAAGGATTCATTTACAGTCCCCGCTCCGGTGGAAAAAAAGCTTGCATCCATCGATGGACCATGGACAGTAAAATTCCAGGAGAAGAGGGGAGCGCCTGCAGAAGCAACCTTTGAATCACTAACCCCCTGGAATGAGAATGCTGAGAAGGGAATTAAATATTTCTCAGGAACCGGAACTTATGTGAAAACCCTTAATGCTCCGGCGGAATGGTTCAGTGAAGGGTCAGAACTGTGGCTCGACCTGGGTAGTGTAAAGAACCTTGCAGAGGTGATCGTCAACGGGCAGTCTCTGGGTATTGTCTGGAAGACTCCGTTCCGTATGAATGTCACAGGAGCTCTTAAAGAGGGACAGAACACCCTTGAAATAAAAGTGACCAACCTCTGGGTTAACAGGCTTATAGGCGACCAGCAGCCTGATGCCGGAGAAAAGATCACCTATACGACCATGAGATTCTACAGGGCTGAATCACCACTGCTGCCATCAGGACTGATGGGGCCGGTAGTACTTGTAAGCAAGTCAGGAGTATAGGATACCTGACAGCCGTTATTCATACAGGTTAAAACTAACTCACAATGAGAAAACTGATTTTTTCAATGTGTTGCGTCTTTTTCCTTGGCCAGAGCCTTCTTTCGCAGAATATAGTCCGTCTCTATGAAGGCAAAGCCCCGGGATCAGAAGACTGGAATTACAACGAGATTCAGATAAAATCGCCCTGGGCAGGTAACGGAGTCATGATACGGAATGTCGTTGATCCTGCCCTGGAGGTGTTTATGCCTGATAAACCGGTTTCAACAGGTACCGCTGTAATTGTTTGTCCCGGCGGCGGAAACGTATGGCTCTCTTATACAAGTGAAGGCACTGCAGTCGCAGAATGGCTGGCCAGAAAGGGAGTCACGGCATTTGTACTGAAATACCGGCTTAATAAAACACCTGAAGATCCTGCAGAATTTGAAAAGTTCGTTCAGGATTTCTTCAGGCAGCTTCTTGCTATTACTGATTCCGGGGTAAATGCAGGAGAAACAAGGCCGCGCGTTCCTTTGCCATCCGAAAAATACCTGGGTGGTGAGGATGGAATCAGGGCAGTGCAGTTTGTCAGGGAACATGCTTCGGAATTCGGAATCGATCCTCTGAAAGTAGGCATTATGGGATTTTCAGCCGGCGCCGGTGTTACAATGCATACCGTAATGAACTCTTCTGCTGACAGCCAGCCGAACTTTGCAGCCCCAATCTACGGGGGATGGATCGGCGACTCTAAAATCCCTGCTTATGCTCCTCCCCTGTTCATCCTGGCAGCCGCCGATGATCCCATTGCGGCAGGAAGCACTGACCTGTACAAAGCATGGAGAGCAGCAGGCCTTTCAGCGGAATTACATCTGTACTCAAAAGGCGGACATGGTTTCGGCATGTCTCAAAATGGATTGCCTGTCGACAGCTGGATTGATCGCCTTTACGACTGGATGAAAGTTTCAGGATTCTGATCACCTGCCGGCCGGAGGTGCCGAATCTTACATACCCTGGCGGTGTGGGGGATCAAATATTGTCAATGAGAGGTTAGTTTCTCATTTGCAGTAATAATATAACTATTTTTATATTGCGGATGCTTAAGTAAAGCATACTTACCAAATGGTGTTAAAACTTCTAATTTAGCTTCTATGAGCAGATACTTTTTTGCCCTTATATGTTCACTGATATTGTTTCCCGCCAGATCAGAAGCAGGAATACATCCAACCAGTCTAAAATGCGAAAATCTCGGCAATCCCCAGGTTATCGACATCGTTAAACCCCGCCTTTCATGGGTCAATGTTGCAGGCGAAGATGAAAGAGGCCAGGTTCAGACCGCCTGGGAAATAAGAGTGGCAGGAACCAGGGAAAACTTACTGAACGGACAGGCTGATTTATGGAACAGCGGAAAAGTAAATTCCAGTCAGTCTGTCAATGTAATTTATGGAGGCAAGGCATTAACATCAAGACAATATTACTGGTGGCAGGTCAGGACATGGGACAAAAGCGGGAATGTATCGGAATGGAGTGAACCGGCTTTCTGGTGCATGGGACTGCTGAACCCCGGAGAATGGAAAGCACAATGGATAGGCGCCCCATGGCAGGGAGAAGAACCACTTCCCGACCCGGTCAGAGGCGAAAGGGGTCAATCCGTGCTGAAGGAGTTGCCACCCCCGGCTCCCTTGCTGAGGAAAAAAATCAATGTAAACAAGGAGATTAAGGAAGCCAGGGCCTTTGTCACCGGACTGGGATATTTTGAGTTCCATGTAAACGGGAAAAAAGTCAGCGATGATGTCCTGGTTCCAAACCAGACAAATTTTGGAAAGAGACCGGGTCTTGAAAAAGCAGGGATACCACTCCCCGACGATTTCAGGGAATACAGGGTAATGTACCTGGCGTATGATATTACGGATTTTCTGAAAAAGGGAGAAAACGTTCTGGGAGCCATGGTCGGCAATGGATTTTACAATGCACCCATGAACTGGACCGAATCTTACGGAACGCCCCGGTTTATAGGTCAGATTTACATAACTTATACTGATGGCTCCGAGGACATTATTGTCACTGATGAAAGCTGGAAAGCTTCAAAGAGTCCGATAGTTATGGATCTTATCTATCAGGGCGAACACTACGATGCCCGGCTTGAACAACCAGGATGGGATGCTCCGGGTTTTGATGATTCAGCATGGCAGAATGCAGCATTAAGAAAAAAGCCTGAAGGCATAATGAAGGCTCACATGTCGCCGGCAGACAAAGTTATGGAACGCCTGAAACCGGTAAACATAATTAAGAATTCAGATGGTAAGTATTATGTTGATTTCGGTCAGGAAATATCTGGATGGGTCCGGATCTCAGGTGTCGACGGAAATGCAGGCCAGGTAATTGATTTTGATTATTTATGCGAATCGGCTTCGGGAGATAACACCTACACCCTGAAAGGCGGCGGAGATGAATCATATGCCGCTCGATTCACCTGGTTCGTTTTCAGACAGGTTGTTGTAAACAACTGGCCTGGAGACCTGAGCGCCGACCAGATCACTGCTGAAGCTGTTTATACAGATGTGGAAACGACAGCAGAATTTGAGACATCAAATCCGCTATTCAACTCCATAAACAAGCTTTGGTGGAGAAGCCAGACTGATAATATGCATGGAGGAATAGCAAGCGACTGCCCGCATCGGGAAAGGTCGCCATACACAGGCGACGGACAGGTGGCATGCGTTACCGTTATGCACAATTTCGATTCAAGAGCTTTTTATACCAAATGGATTCAGGATATTGCCGGCGCCCAGATTGAAGAGACAGGGTATGTACCAAACGGAGCCCCGTGGCAGCCTGGCTGCGGAGGCGGAGTAGCCTGGGGGGCAGCCATTAACATTATGCCCTGGGAATATTTTGTTCATTATGGTGATACGAGTATGCTCAGATATACCTACAAACCCATGAAGGGCTATGTAAGGTATATGTTAACCTGGACAGATAAGGATGGCATAATGAATTCCCAAAGGGAAGGCAATAACGGCATGCCCCTGAGATGGTTCAACCTTGGCGACTGGTGCGCTCCGGACGAATTGCCGCCTGATCCGATGGTCCACACCTTCTACTTATGGCGCTGTGCTGATTTTACCTCAAAAACTGCAAAAGTACTGGGTTTCACCGGTGAGGCAAATGAATTCGCAGCTCTGGCGGAGAAAACAAAGCAGGCATTCCTGAAGAAGTACTATGATCAGGAAAAGGGAACCTATGGTAAAGGAGGAGGCAACATTTTTGCCCTGGTGATGGGAGTTCCTGCTGACCAGCAGCAGAAGGTAATTGATGCCCTGAAAAAAGATATTGCTGATGATAAGGGACACCTCGACACTGGTATCTTCGGCACCCAATTCTTCTTTGAGGTTCTGGCTGATCATGGTCTGCAGGAACTGGCCTTTGAGGCAATGAACAAAAGAACACAACCTTCCTACGGCTGGTGGATAGAACAGGGTGCAACAACCAGCTGGGAACAGTGGGATGGATCGGGTTCACGAAACCACCCAATGTTCGGCGGAGGGCTTGTCTGGTTCTACAGAAAACTGGCCGGTATGAATACCGATCCTGATAATCCCGGATACCGTAATATCATTTTCCGTCCTCAGCCTGCCGGCGACCTGAAATACGCATCCTATTCAAATCTCACCCCGTACGGGACCGCCGGGATACGGTGGGAAAAGAAAGAGAATAATTTTACAATGAATGTGAATATACCCGTTGGAAGCACTGCAACAGTATATGTACCTGCAAAATCTGCCAGCGTAGTGAGGGAGAACGGAAGTGTAATAAAAAAGAAGGATAAAAACATCACTTTCACCAGAATTGAAGACAACTATGCAGTTTTCAGGGTTAATTCCGGTTCATATGTATTTTCATCAACAAACTGAAGCAAATATGAGAAACCTGAATTACTTCCTGGTCTCCATTCTGCTGTTTACCGTCTTATCGGCTGCAGGGCAGAATCCTGAATCAGGAAACATTGTTATAACGAAAGCCGACCTTGAAAAAGCAGGTGAGTCAATACCAAATTCAGCCATTGGTGAACCGGTGGGTTCGGTAAAACTCTATACTCCCCGGTGGATTGAAGCAGCCAACGGCATGCCGGCATACGGTGTTGTGGAAGGATCAATCTTTTCAGTCGACCCTCAGGGATGGCCGATCAATTTTCGCATTCTTCTCCCGGCAAGCTGGTCACGCCGTTCAATGCAGGCAGGCGGAGGCGGGATAAACGGTACCATTACCGTTAGGGAAGGAAGGACACCGATGCTTGGCAGGGGATTTGCCGTCTATGGAAGTGATTCCGGACACCAGGCCGGAATGGGCGGTGCAGCACACCTGGCTTACGGTCCGGCGGGAACTTCCGGTGACGACTGGTCGCTGAATGAAGAAGCGATCCGCAACCTTGGATATATGCAGATGAAGAAGACCCACGATGCTGCAATGGTGATAATGGAGAGAATATACGGCCAACGTCCCCGCTTCAATTATTATGTCGGGGGCTCACAGGGAGGGCGCGAAGGTCTTATGGTTGCACAAAGATACCCGGCTGATTACGATGGCATCGTATCCGATGTTCCAATTGTAAACTTTTCGTCACTGATGCTTGCGCCTGAACTCATAAGGATCAGGGAAATTCCATTGGAGAACTGGGTAACGCCAGCCAAAGTGAATGCCATCAGAGCCGAATTCCTCAGGCAGTGCGACATCCTTGATGGTTTGTCTGACGGCATAATTAATAATTACATTGCATCACGTGAAATATTTGATGTCACAGACGGAAAGCCGCCTTTCGATCCCTGGTCAGCCCTGAGAGTTCCGGACGGCACCGATCCTGATCCTGATGATAAGTCGGTTAATGCCTTGCTTACAGACGGACAGATCAAAACCCTTGAATTTGTTTACAGTCCTTATAAATTCAAAAAACCGCTGGCAAACAGGGTCAGATCCTTCGGGATGTGGCTCCCCAATATCGAACCCGATGGCTTCAGAACAATCGACGGTACCCGCTATAAGGGTCAGGAGGGCGCCGGTGAAAATGCAAGAGTGCATGGCTCCCTTGGCATTCTGGGCGTGACAGCCTTCCTGATGAAAGATCTAAATGCCAATCCTTTGTCCTATAAGGAGGACAAGCAGATGCTGAAGCGCCGAAAGGAGATATCCGGATGGCTCGATGCCACTGACCCCGACCTGAGTGAGTTTTATAAACAAGGCGGCAAGATAATAATAACTGCAGGCACTCAGGATTTTGTAGCCTCCTCAGGCGCCCAGCTCGATTATTACCGGTCGCTTGTTGAAAAGATGAAGCAAAATAAACTGGATCAGTTTGCCCGTTTGTATGTTGTTCCTCAGGGAGGGCATAGTCTGGCAGGCAGAAGCTATACCAGGAACGGAGAAGGGCTGGAGGTGGAAGTGAAGAATATTCCGTCTCCTGACCAGACCGACAGGATAGATCTGTTGATTTCCTGGGTTGAGGAAGGCAAAGCGCCTGACAAAACGCTGGTTGTAAGCAATGATGGAAGCATCTGCACCGATACCGGCGTAAAAGGATATCTTCTCTGCTCCTACCCTGCCTATCCCCGGTATAAAAGCGGTGAGACGGACATGGCTTCATCATACGAAAGTACGATTCCGTAACAGGATCCGGCAGTCTGCGGGTTCAGGATCACCTTTCTCATGGATATAGTTTATGTCCCTGAAATTCATTAAATTTACTTTACTAAAACTAAATCCTGACTTGTGACGTCTCGTGAAATTAGTGCGGTCGTATTTTATAACACACTGA
>ERZ795055.1092-NODE-1092-length-22740-cov-5.610315_pt1 | contig 22740 bp, 33 predicted proteins | sample MGYA00375139_ERZ795055 | MGnify/ENA primary metagenome ERZ795055 (study PRJEB30184, sample SAMN05720283) | anaerobic digester metagenome | isolation source: active sludge of municipal wastewater-treating anaerobic digesters | place: USA | collected 2015-01-23 ... | reverse complement strand
GGAATCTTGGCTCCCCGACCTGGACTCGAACCAGGGACCTGCGGATTAACAGTCCCCACGTTCGTTGCATTCATGCACTGTCAAGTTCCCGGTCTCTGCCGCTGACGACGCCACGACGTCGCATAACACACTGATAACAATAGTTTTTAAATAAGAATCGGGCTTGCTGACGCTCAAAGTGGGTGTTACATTGTTGCGACGCTAGCCTGCGCGACAGTCGCCAATTTGTAGCCAGGCGACGGTTGCTGGCGCGCGGTGGCGCCTAGGAGGAGCGGCGAGATGAGCTACGCAGCAGGTAGGCCAGATCGCATTCAGTCACGATCGTCTTACGTCGACGAGAGTCGGTTTCGCACGCTTCTTGAAGAGCTCGACGCCCGCCGCGTGGACGTGCACCGAGTTCCGTTTGACCTTGGTCGGAGTGGCTGCGCGCTCGTGCTTCGGGCGAGGCGATCCATGGCAAAGCCGGGAAGCCCTGCGCGCTGGTTTTGGTATTTCTGGAGCCACGAGCAGAGCGGGCGACGGCAACACAGCCTCGGCCGGTGCGATCCCAGTGGCCGTGCGGGGCTAGATTTTGATCGTGCGCGAGACCGCGCCCGTGACATCGCGCGACAACTTGATGAGCATGCGGGAGCGAGCCTGCTCACTTTGCGTGAGATCGAGCGGGCGAGCGCAGTAGCGACGCGCATTGAGCAAGAGCGGCGTGCGGAGATTGAGCGGCACACTCTAGGTGATCTGGTTGTGCTTTATGTAGAGGTACTCAAGACGGAAGGCCGCACCCGTTCGGCGGCGGACGTGAACAGCGTGCTGTTGCGCAGATTGACTGGACCGCACTCGAGTCTCGCGCAGATCCCCGCTGCAAAGGTTACGAGCGATCAGTTGATGAGCCTGGTTCGCGAACTTGCCACCCAGGGGAAGAGTCGCACGGCAGGAAAGATCCGTAGCTACCTCCACGCTGCCTTCGAGCGCGCGCGGCAAGTTGACGCGGTTGTCGACATTGACGAGCGCTTCCGCGGGTTCCATATCGAGCACAACCCGGTCAGCAAGATCCGCGTGCGAGGTAACGGCGTGCGTCCCCGCGGCCGCGTGCTTTCGGACGTAGAGCTAGGGACGTTAATGGTGCGGCTTCGGAGAAGTCCCTCACACGCGGCCGACGCGCTGCGCGTCTTGATCGATCTCGCCGGGCAGCGGCAGGTGCAGTTGCTTCGGCTGAAGGTCGCAGACGTTGACTCCCAAAAGGGGTTGCTGACGCTGCTTGATTCCAAGGGGCGACGCGCTGTTCCTCGCGATCACGTACTCCCGATCGTCGGTCGCTCGAGGCGAGTGCTGAAGCGGCTGGTCACTCGCGCGCAGGATCGGAGAAGCGACTACGTCTTTTCCACGTCTGGTCGCGTTCCACTTCGCGACGAGACGATCCGGGAGATTTTCAACGATCTAGCTCGGGGCTCTGGCATTCCCGTGTCTGACCGGGGGCCAAGCACGAGGCGCGAGGAAGACCATGTCAGGCTGTCTGACATCCGCAGGACAGCAGAAACATTCTTGCAGGAGCAGCGCTTTTCGCGTGAGGAGCGAGGGCAGTTGCTATCGCACGGGCAGGCGGGAGTGCAAGGGCGACACTACGAGCGAAGCGACATGCTTGAAGTGAAGACGCAAATGCTGCTCGCGTGGCAGAAGCATCTCGTCTCATTAGAGCGAGCCGAGCGGCGGCGCCTCAGGCAGAAGTCCGTAGCCGACGCGCGGGACCCAGCGCCAGACTCGCGCAATTCAACACAGCCGCGTCTCACCGGACCGATCGCCGGCTCCCTGGTGACTCTTGCTGATCTGCGGTCGACACTGCGGGTCAGCCAATCAACCCTTGTTCGTTTGCGCGCGCGGGCGGAGTTCCCCGAGCCGACGCTTCTCGTTGGCCGCTCGCCCCGGTGGACTCGAAGCCAGGTGGCCGGCTGGATCGCATCGCAACAAGCTGCGGGCACTGGGTAGCGGGCCGAGCGAATGAACGACTCTCATCCGATTGGCACGCACATGCAACGCCCCGCGCGGCGAGCAGTTACGCAGGCTGATGTCGATGCCGCAGCGAACGCGATCCTGGCTTCGGGCGGCCGCGCTTCCGTGCGAGCGGTTCGCGAGCGGCTTGGCTCGGGCAGCTTCTCGACCATCGGCCCGAAGCTTGAGTCCTGGCGGGACGCCCAAGGGATACGCGAAGGAAGTGCCCCCGCCTCGCAGTTGCCCCTCGCGGTGGCCCGCTCGGTGCATTTGGCCATTGATGAGAACGTGGAGCGCGCGACGACTCGCCTGCAGACCGACCTGGATGACGCCCGCCTGGCGACCCAGCTGGCGGTGGAAGAGCTGAATGAGATCAAGGATCGCCTGGCCGCGAGTGAAGAAGCGGTAGCGGCGCTGCGGCGGACGAATGACCTCCTGCGCCGCGACCTCGAGGAGACGCGCGAGCAGCATCGCCTCGACCGTGCCACCCTCGAAAGCGATCGCGAGTCTGCAGACAATCGCACGGCGGCTGCGGAGGAAAGAGTCCGGCAGCTTGAGGCGCGCCTCGCATTGCTTGAAGGACGGGGTCAGGTGGGATGACATGGCCGGGATCGCGTCCGCGGGCACGGCAACGAGCGCTGAAGCGATGCGAGCACTCGTATCGCATTGTCACGCCCTGGCCGGTGATCGCCGCGACGAAGTGGCGGCCGCGGTCCGACGGGTGCTCGCCTGGCGCAATGAGCTGCCTGAAGAGATCCGTGCCAGCGAGGCCACGAGATCCCGCTACCTTAAGGCGTACCAGGCTCTGCGCAAGGCGGGCCGCACGCCCGGCTACTACTGCAACGTCAAGCGAACATTTTACTTCTACCGGGCGGCCTGGATCTGCGGCGTTGCCGAGGACCTCGCTCAGACCATCGTCGAGTTGGCTCACGCCCACGATAGCGGGCAGGGCGAGGCGGTCAAGGAAATGGCGGGCCGACTGCTCGCGCTGACGGCGGATATGCTGCTACACGCGCCGGGAGCGCCCGGAGGGCGAGGGTGCCCGGAGGATGAATCCCAGCCCGAAGGAGACTTCGCGAAATTGCGGCGCGGGAAGCCCAGGGTGGCGGCCCGGTCGAAGCGGTCCGGACTGGGGAAGCTGCCTGGCGACTGGAGGGAGCGAGTCATCGCGGCATCGAGGGCGGCGGGCAGCAAGTTCTGGCCGGCGATCGCCGTGCTGGCCGCGACGGGGTGTCGGTCAGCCGAACTCGGCCTCGGTGTGAAGGTCATCGTCGCGGGCGACGATGGGGTCCGGGTCTTGATAAGAGGTGCGAAGGTTCGTGCCGGCATCGCCGGGCAGCCGCTGCGCGAACTGCTGTTCCCGACTGCAAGCGAGGTACCAGGCGGGGCCGAGCTTCGCTCGCTTGCACAGGTGCGAGGCGGGCACGCAGAAGTCCGGACGTCTTCAGTGCAGGCGTTACGTAACGCGGTACGGGCGTTTGGCGCTGAAGTCTTCGCCGATCACAGCTACAAGATCTCGACGCTGAGCTTCAGGCACGCCTTCGCATCCGACGCAAAGGGCAGCGGGGAGCGACAGGATCTGCCCGCGGCGATGGGGCACCTGAGCGACAGGACGATGCGAACCTATGGGACGACCGCGCATGGGCGTCGGAGGTTGACGTTCGTGGCCAGCGCGGCGCGCGAGGTGAAGCGCGTCGCCGGGAGCCCGCCTTCACGGGCGCGGCCAGGGCGGATGAAGCCATGACGCAGGCGTTGGATCCTGACGGCCGAGAGTTCCGCGCCGCTACCTCCGTAGCGATGATTACGCTGCCGGCGCGACTACGTCGCCCGATTCTGGGAGCCGCTCGCCGTCTTTTCGATCCCGTAACGTTACGTCGCCGCTACGCGCCGCGAGGCGCAGATATTGTTGCAGCCGCGCAGGCAGACATTGAGCCATGGCGGCCGCTGGCCAGTGGCGCGGCGGCCGCCATGGCGCCAAGGTGCGGGTGCAACAATATGGCCGCACCGGGGCGCGGAGCATGCGAATGCATGGTCCGTGACGTGGGGCGGACATTTCGGCGACGACAGCCTGCGGGATCGGTAGCCGTTGACTTGCAGGCGTGCGCATGTATCACCCCCGCTCGCCAGCCGACCGACCAGGATGGCCCGTAGCTCAGCCTCGACGGTAGACCGGCGTCCAGCGCGACCGCTGGCGCGTCGCTTAGGGCAGCACGAGAAGGCGACCTGGGGCAGGGCGTCGGTGGCACAACGTGCGCAACGGGCGAGAACTTGCTCTGGCGGGTGCGGACGCAGGCAATGCAAAGTCAAATGCGACTCCACCGGCCGTTGGGCCTCGCCGTCCGTTCCCGTGGTGGACCAGTCTTTCCTGGATCGGGAGCGGACGCGGGGCATAGCCTCGGGCAGGCGCGCAGTTGTAAAGGGTGCACTCCGTCGTCAGCCTGCGTGCGACGGGCAAGCCCGACGCACAGACGGCAGCCGCCCTTGACCACTGCTCGCCTACCGTAACAGGGCGGGGCCCCATGCTACGCATGCCCGCCAGCACTTCTCTGTGTAACCGAGCACTCGGGGTCGAGTCGTCAGGCTGGACGACTGTCGCCATGGTAGACAGTTTGTCCGAACCCCTCGCGCCTAAGCATCTTCGCCGTTTGTGGGGAGGGGTTGGCCGGAGGGCAGCTCAAGACTGCGAGCTGCCAGTCAGAACGAGCTGGCGAACGACTGCCGTGTCCAAGACCGGCCGCTGGCACTGCGCTTGGAACCTAGCGCTTGCGCATGTCCTAGCCTTGACTGACAATGCGATGCAAATGCAACGCACGGAGCTGCGATGAAAACCTCCACCATTCCTTCGCTTCGGGTCGAGCCCGGACTCAGGACTGCCGCGGAAGCGGTCCTTACGGAGGGCGAGACGCTCTCCAGCTTCGTGGAGCAGTCGATCCGGGAAGGCATCCAGCGTCGCCAGGCGCAGCGCGAGTTCATCGCCAGGGGCCTGAAGTCGAGCAGGAGCGCGCTGCGCAACCAGGACTACGTGCCGGCGGACAAGGTTCTGGGACGTCTGGAAGCCATGCTGCACAAGGCCCGACGGACTGCAGCCAAGAAGTGAGCTTCCGCGTCCGTTTCACGAGCGACGCCGAAGAAGACCTGGTTCGGCTCTACGAGTTCATGCTCGACCGCAACGTGGCGGACTGGTCGCTGGCGGAGCGCGCCCTGGAAGCCATCCGCCACGCGATCGCCGGCCTCGAGCGCTCCCCGTTCAGCTACCGAAAGGCCAGCGGCCAGGACAGCCCGTTTCTGCGCGAACTCGTCATCCCCTTCGGTTCGGCAGGATACGTAGCGCTCTTCGAGATCGACGGCAGCGATGTGGTCACGATTCTCGCGGTACGTCACCAGCGCGAGGACGACTACTTCTAAGTGCGGGAGCGGCGGGTAGACTGCGGACGCTGGCGAAGCCAGCGATAGCAGGTCGGCTGCAGCGAAGGGTCAGGCTGAACCTTTGCGCTTCGCTCTTCCCGACAAGGCAGCGACTGCTGCGATCGCGACCAACCATCCGATGACAACGAGCACGATCAGCGTGAGCAATCCGTTGTGACCGCAATATGTACCAAGGGCACTTGTGACACGGCACCCGAGCCACAGCGCAGCGAAGCCGAATGCCGGCCCCGAAGCGATGACAGCAATGATGGCCAGTGCCGTACCGAGCATTTAGTGCACCCTAGCGATTGAGCCCAGCGCTGTGCGACAGCGGGCGAAGCCCGGTGTAGCAGTTCCCGAGCAGCGACGCGTCCGGCCGCGCGCTACGCATTGCTCGGCAGAGTGACTCCTCGGCGCGCACTGGGCTACTCATACAACGGCCTAACAAACGCGCCAAGTGTGGCTGAGGCGACTACCGCAAAGACCAACGAACCTCGGGACGCTGCGTGGGTGGACATGCCCAAACGCGGCAGCATGAGAACTCTCAGGTGAAAGAGCCCAACGGTCAGCGCCACGATCAGAACCGGGTAGAGCAAGAACGCCCATCCTGTCAGCGCAGTTTGGTTGAACGCGATGAGCGTTGCCAGGAACGAAATCGGCGGCACAACGAAGAGCGCGAGGTCAGTGACGTAAAGCGACTTCGACCTGTGCGCAGTGGCGGCGGTTACAGAAGCGCTCGCCAACCATGCGGCGTATGCAACAAGCGGGAGGACCTCGATCGCCATGATTGCGCGGCCTAGCCCCGAAGCTCAGCGGGCAGCGCCGCCGTCCGCGGGCGCGACCCGTCAAGACAGCGGGTAGCCATCCGGAACCTTTCTGAACCGAAGCTTGTAGCCGGCCACGAAGCAGTCAAAGCCTTCGGCCGTTAAGGCCTCGACCTTGCAAGTCCGGTAGTCCATTTGGAGAGTTCCCAACTTCTCTCCGTTGCGCTCGGCGGCGTTCATCTTCAGTTGACCGTCCGTCACGTACCAGGGGCCAAAAGTGTGTTCTTCTCGCGGTTCACCGGTCACGGTCTCCCTGCCCTTATAGGTTCCGCTCGGATCCAGAGACACCACGGTCCTCACTAACCGCTCGCTTGGATCCTTGAACTCAACGTACCAGCTCCCCACCAGCGACCTCTTCATGGCCGCGTCTGCCGCAGATTCTTGGGCACAGCCCGCGCACACCACGCCTAGGCCGACGATCAGTGGGAGTTTCAGCATGGGTCTGAGTGTCCGAGCCAAGCCAGGCGCAGCGGCGGGCGGGCTTGGCCGCGCGGCCGATGATGAACCAAGGCGTCTGCGCGGCCAAGCCCGGCTACCGTTTCAGGTCGGCTCAAGTGCGAGGGACTAGGCGTCATTGCAGGCGAGCCGGTACTTGCAGGCCCTGACGCCTCCTTGCTCCAAGGCCGTGTACTCGTCCAGCAGTACTGCACCGGCCGACTCTGCGACGCGACGGGAAGCGAGGTTGTCGACGCTCATGGCGATGTCCAGCCAGGCAAGTCCGAAGGATGGAGCCAGCCGTGCCAACTGTCGAAGCGCGGAGGCAGCGACTCCGCGACGACGCTTCCAGGGCACAACGGCATAGCCTACGTGACCATCGCAATAGTCTGGCAACTCGCTGGTACCAGGCTGCCACCGAAGGTTGATCTCGCCGCAGAAGTCGTCATCGACAATCCAGTGCCGGACGTGCGCGAGGCGAGGGACTTCTCTTCCGTCCTCCAGCGTGACCTTGGGGCCGAGCGCCTCCGGGTTCCAGAGCCAGCTGAGGTATCGCGACGCATCGGCCTCCACCTGTTCAGCGAGCCGCTGCGCGCGGTCGAGGTCGCCGTCACTGTCGGGCGTCCAGCCGCGGCGCAATGCTGCGAGGTAGTGCGGCAACATGGCTGGCTGCGGCACACGCAGACGAACTCCGGTCATTTTTGGGGACCGCCTAACGTTGGGAGTTCAACCGCTCGCGGAAGCGGGCGAAACCCGCTGTAGCGAGGCGGGTGCAACGACCGGTTAGCCAGCATGGCGACTGCCTAAGAGAGTGGAACCTGCCGCAAACACGGCTGCACCAAACAGGAGCCAAGCCGCAGATGCGGTGAGCCCGCCCAGGCTAAACAGCCAAACAACCGCGAAGAACGAGGCCACGCCGAAGAGCAGAGCGGAAACCACCACCGCACCGCGACTGGGCGACCTATGGCGTAGAGCCGCGAAGGCAGCGAAGGCTCCAGCGCCAGACAGCAAGACCACCGCGACAAGGAACAGACCATGCGGCACCAACTGCTCGGTGGGTGTGCCTTGGTAGACGAAGGCCACCACCAGATCGGCCACGGCCAGCAACGCGGCTGTGACCGACGTGAACAGGGCTGTGCTGCGCAGGGCGATCTTCATGCGGACTAACGCTCAACATGAAGGGTAACCGCGGACAGGCAAAGCCAGCCGGAGGACGTCCGCTCGATGGAGGGGCTAGGCATTGCTAGTCGACGCGACTGTACGGTGCCAACTTCCAAAGACGCTCTGGCACTGGAGTAAACGGCGGAAGCTCGAGCTCACCATCCGGACCAACCAAGCGGCCCGGTAGCTCCCAATCTTGCACCCAAAACGCAACGCGGAAGTCGCGAAGGTCTGCCGGCGCCTTGTAGGCAACCGAGACAACGGTAGCTCCGTCCATCGACATGAACGCCGGCTCCCAGGCGAGGAGCCCCTGCTCTGGATTTCCGTACTCGGATGGATCGAACTCGGTGTCGTTTCCCGTTACTTCAAGCTCAAAGAGCGCACAACGCTGAAGGTCGTCGTCCAGTTCCTCGGCAAGCTCAAGAGCGCGGTCTTCAATCTCTTGGCGATCGAGCTTGACAGTTCCTGACTCGATGAGTTCGAAGAGCGTTTGCTTGAAGCGCTCAACCTCGTCGCGAATGAACCTTGCAACGCCTGCCTGGTCGAGGCGGGGGAGATGTGCGCCGAGAACGCGGATCTGCATTGCGATGCCTAACGTTGGAGCTCACCTGCTGTCGCAAGCCGAAGGCTGGTGCACCTGAGGTGGAGCAAAGGGTTAGGCATCAGTGGCCGTACTACATGCATGAACGGTACCCGAATGCAAGGCAGCCCATGACCCAACCCGCGAAGAACAGGCCTGGGGTGAAAACCCACGCACCTGCCGCAACCACTAGCGCCATGTAGCGTCGTGAACGATACGAAAGCCGCGTTCGAGAGAGTGCATGGCCGGCGGCGAAAACCGCGAGAAAGGGCACCGCCATAAACAGCGCACTACCAGACCAATAGCCTAGCTCGCGCTGAGGCACGAAGGACGAAGACAAGGTGTCTGCAGACCGCGCGTAGACGACGGCGACTACGGCGAACCACGATAGGAGCCAGAAGGCAATGGCTAACGCGGCGACTCGAACCGGCGACCGCATTGAATGCTCGCTCGCCTGCAAGACAGCGAGCAATGCAAGGAGGGCAGCCGCCGGAAGAAAGATGGTGTAGTTCCACATACGGACGGGCCGGAGTGCTGAGCCCTTGCGTTCGAGCTAGGCGGGCGCAAACAGCGGGACGGCAAGGCCCGGACTGAAAAAATGTACCGCGTACCTCAGGCCGGGCCCTGGTGGCCTGCCGTTGGCGGTCTGCTTGAGCGAGGGGTTAGGCCGCACGCTTTGCTGCAGGTGGACCGAAGACTTTGGCAGAGACAGTGTAGGTAATAGCGAAAGACCAAGCCAGAAACACAACCAGCAACACGCCACCTACAACTGCGGCTATGGGCTTCGGCAAGACCGAAGCAAGATGGGCGGACGACCACTCAAATGCAAACGCCAGAATCGCAAGAAGTAGAACGGGTAACCAGTTTGCGATAGCCGCCGAAAGCGCCTCAGAAAGAGCGGCTATCCCAACCAAGCCCTTGACAACTACTGCGCCGGCCAAGAGAGTGAACGGAAGCCCCATGAGTTGCATAATGTATTTGAACTGCTCGAACAGTGCAGGCGGCGGGGGCTTTGTCTTGAGGATGTTTCCGAAGAAGAACTCTATCGCTTGCGGGCCGCCCTTGACATAGAGGAAGAGAATTCCAAGGGCAAACGGAAGCAAGGCTGCGCCTACCAAGACGGCCTGAGTACTTGGCGGGAACGAAAAGGCACCCAACATGCCGACTGGGCTCGGCGCCTGTCCCTGTGCTGCTCCGGCGAAGATGGCAACGATCTGCGGAACGACAATCCCTGCAACAGTGAGCTTGACTAGGAAGCCGACGTACGGAATGAACATAAGGCTTTCGACCGCAACCAAGAACACCACTACTACCGCCAGCCAGCGGAATGGGTAGCTCGCCAAGAGGCCCCAGGCATCAGATGCGGCAGTGATGAACTCGGACAGGTTCACGGTGTCTCCTTGTGCGCTCTAACGTAGAAGTGATCGGCGCTGCGCGGCTTCATGGCGCAGCGTCCAGTGACCGAAGGGAACGAGGTCGACTGCTGGATCGGGTGTCGCTTTCACTTGATGGAGAGGCCGCTCTTGAGCCACCAAAGTAGCGGAATGGCAGCCATCAAGACAAGCGCTGCTTGAGTGATTGCGACGCGATTCTTCTCTTCCAGCACCCGCTGTACTGCGGCCTCGGAAGGCGCCTTTCCGGCAACGAAATCGTTAGCTTCGAGGAAATGGCGTCCGGAAAGGTGTGGCCAATAGTCCCAAATGAAAGATACGACCGACTGAACTCCAAGTAGAGCGAGGAAGCCCGCAACGAGAAATAGCCATGGAACTGAAAGCTGGCGCCACCAATAGACGGTTGCGATCAGAGCCCACAACAGCGGAAGGAGCGGCGTCAACAGGGTGGGAAGCATATTGACTACGGAGGATTGATCTTCGAGGCGCCCAACGTTTGAGTCAGATTGCAGCTCACGTGCCTCGAACGAACATGTACCAGTTCCTTTCAAGCGGCACATACCAGATACCCTGCGTCCGCTGCGCCTCAAGCTTTGGTAAAGCGACCGGCGGCGGTTTCTCTAGGTACGCGTAGCCGAATGACTTGCCAGAGATGCCGAGACCGCACGCCTTGGTGGTGAGCATCAGAGCGGACTCGTCGCGCTCAAGCCCCTCAGTAGCGCCGGTCAGCGCGAATAGGCGACGATACTTGTCCCAGCGAACAGCGCTGAAGCCCAACTTGTCTTCTGCTCGCGGCCAACTCCAGTCGTCCCTGAGCCGCGTGAACGTAGGCGCGATGCGAATGACAGAGGCGTCTTGGTCCGACATGTAGCGCAGTTGTTCGAGAAGTTGCAGACGAGTGGCGAAGGATGCGCGAAGCTCCCGTTCCGGCGAACTGCAGTCTGCGGCGGAGCACGCCGAGAGCATTGCGACCGACCAAACCAGCCAACTTCTCGCAAGCCACATCCGCATGATTCTGCAACGCTGGAGCTAAGCGGCAGCATCAATCGCGAAGCGATTGATCTGTCCGCTTGAGCGAGTAGTTAGGCTCGTCAGCGCCCGCAGCAGGCGTCACCAGTGTACGGCGTTCATCAAGCTCCTTGAGAATCGCGTGGTTGGCCCTCGCCTGCTCGATCGAGTACGCCGCAACTGCAAGGAACGGGACAGAACAGAACAGGAAAAATCCAACGTTCCCTGGACTGCCATACGCACCGATCATCGCCGCCGCGGTCTGCAAGAGAGCCACACCGAGCATCGCGAAGTACAACGCGCGAGACGGCGATCCCATTTTTCGAATCTGGTCCAATGCATCCATTCAAAAGCTCCTTGACGAGCGGGGGTGGCGACGCTCGGCAGCGGGTCATTCGCCGAGCCTGACGTTAGGCATCGCTCTCACGCGGACTGAAAGCCAATGGCCAGAAGTAGAGGGCGGCGCCGCCGCGCCCCGATGAGGATGGTGTTGATGGTCAATTTGCCCCCTTGGAGCAACTCTTCTTGGAAGGGCTTGACCAGGGCCTTTTGCCAGAAGATCCAGTGCATGGTGTCCCCATCTCGCACCTCGACCTTCTGTTCGAAGTGGGCAACGAAGTCCGGTCGCGCTACAAATGTGCCCCACTTCTTAAGCGTATCGGCTTCTTCGTCGGTCAGTGATTGAATCTTGCCCGCCGTCTCAACTGACACCCGGTATCTGAACAGCGGCGGTACGAACAGGACGTCTCCGTCCGACTGTTCGCTCATCTCACGTTGAATCTGGGCGTCTTCAGCAATCTCTGCGATGCCGATTCTCTTGAAGGCCGAGGTGCCACCCTGCGCCCAAGCTGTGATTGGGACGAGTGCAGCAATCGATGAAATGAGGATGGCGCGTCGGCGCATGTGCGATGCGTGACGCTCTAGGTAAGCGGCGCGCCGAAGGCGCGTCCGCTCGAGCGACGGGTTAGAACGCGCGAAGCCAGTCGCACGCTGAGGCCACCGCCGATGAGCCCACCCATACAAAGACTGCCGAGGTAGGCCACCACGGCCGCGCTGGAATGCAAGGGTTGCCCAATACCGACCACCGGCATGGCGGAGACGACAGCAAGCCCAACGCCGAGAAAGCCTCCAAAGGCGAACGCGCCCGCAAGTGCAAAGGCCTGACCCATTCGCCAAAACACGCTCAGCACCAGAAAGGCCACGCTCACAACAACAGCGAAGCCTATGGCAGCGAAGGCGAAGGAGTACAACGGACCCATGCGTTCTAACGCGCGACTTCAGCCGCCGCCGCGGAGTGAAGAGGAACCCAGCAAGCAACGCTTGCTGGCGGTGGGTGCAACGCAGGGTTAGGCGCCGCCAACGGACCCTCCCGTGAGGCGTGCCTGCCTGTACATCAGGACAAGTACAGGGGAGCTCACAGCGACTGAAAGTACAACTGCGAACACTCCGATGCCGGGATAGGCAGAGTTCGGCTCACCCGGAGGCAGATACAGGGCAAACAGAAGCAGTACGAGCACTTGGGTGACGATAAGAGTAGCGATGGCCACGCACAGGAACACCAGCGGTCTCCGAACCTTGCGCCAGACGCAGGCCGCCGCACACACCGCGAAGCTAGCAGGAGCTAGCAATACGAACCAACCGACGATCACACTAGCCATTAGGCGCCAAACGTTCTACATAAGCGGCGGGACGCGGCAGGCGCAGCCTGCCGTGGCACGTCGGCTCGATGAAAGCGTTAGTCGTCACGTTGCGGCCGCCTGTGCCTTGCGGATCATCTCGTAAACCTCCCGTGCCTGAGGCACAAGGTCAAAGCGTGGGCCAAGGTGCTGCTCCGCGCCTGGCCAACTCGACATGCCGCCGAACATTGCAGCGAACGGATGCTGCGCACCAAACGCGATGGTTCCGCTGCCGTCCGACCGCTGCGAGAGTGACAATTCGGACACCGCCTTTAAGTTCAGCGACTTGACCTTCTTCCCGAACAAGCCCGAAGCGATGATGACGCGTTGTGGCGTGAGTGCGTAGAACGTATTGGCGCGCTGCCGTGCCTCCACGAAGAAGCGCACTACGACAATGTAGACGCCGGCAAGCACGAACGGCACACCGAACAGAACAAACTCTGCAGGAGCGTTAGAGCGCACAGCCGTGGCCAGCCAGGAGACAGCAAAGCCAGCCCACAGCAGGCTGAAGGGAATGGCGAACGCGTCCGAGCCACGAAAGACAACGCCCTGCTGAGGCTGACCTGACCAGAGAACTTGCTCGCCAGGACTGAGCTCTGTGCGGATGGCCTCGGAGACTTGCATGACTGGGATGGCTTCGGTGACGGCTAACGCGTTTTAGGTCTCACCGGGGATACGCTGCCATCGCGCCGGACGGAAGCACCGATCTTCACTTGCCGAAGATTGCGAAGTAGCCGAGCACGAACTGCCACAACATACATGCCAGTGCGACGGGCACTAGGATTGCGTGAACCCACAGAGGGCCTGGGAACCAGCGCAAGGAAACCACAAGCAATACAAGTGACGGAACGAGCGTTGCAGTGTAAAGCGACATTGATGGGTTGCGCTGAAGTGCTGGAGACCAAATTGCAGTGGCCAAGTAGATGAACGCTGCCATAGGAGCGTATGAAGCCGTGGTGAGACGTTGGCCGAGGCTGGCGTTCTTGTTTCCGGAGATCAGATATAGCGCTCCGACGACAAGACACCCGAACGAAGCCCCGGCGAAGACTGCGGTGGCAGCGAGAGCGTCTTGCATGCAACGTTGGCGTTGGCGCGAGCTTGAGTTGTGTGAAGCCTAACGTTCGAGCCAAGCTGCCCGCGTAGCCGGACGGCGCTTGGCCGTGGAAGGGATGATGCCACCGGCCCCTGGAGCGGCCAAACGGCGGCTGCAGTAGCGGGTCGGCTTGAGCGAGGGGTTGGGCCGCACCCGCACTGCGCCGTGTGTGCTTGTGCTGGGCACCGCAGCCGGCTGTGTGCGCGCGGATTAGAGTTTGGGCGCTTGCGCTTGGGCGTGCGATGAACTCTAGGGCTACTTCTGCTCGGCGATAACGAGCGGAACGAACGCCCGGACAGCCAAATATGCTGCTGCGAACCCCAGGATAAAGATGGCGGCGACCATCAAGTTTGGCGAGGCAACTGCCGCAGCAAGACTGAACGGAAGAAATGCCAACTCTGACACCAGCGCACTTCTGGTTCGAGCTGGATAGAAGTGCGCCCCGCAAGCCTTGCAGACAGCGGGCCAGAACGTAAACGCGCACCACACGCGGAGCTCTGCGCACCCGTGTTCTTGCCGGCAGTTTGGACAGACGCTCATGGAGCAGAAGCGGTTTGCTTGTGGGGCCTAACGTCCAAGGTGTGGCGCAACGCGCGTCGAGCGTAGCGCGACGCGAAAGTTGTCGAGCACCGGCCGGCTGTCAGGCCTCACATGCATGATCGGTAACCAGCGAACACGCAGCCCATGATCCAGCCAACAAGAAAGAGCCAAGGAAAGAAAAACCAAGCCACCACCGCTGTCCCAATGCTGACCGAGACCCGGACGAATTCCGTCATCGTCGTCCGACGAACCAGTGTGGCAGTGAGCAGCACGACAACGAATGGTGCTGCAATGAAAAGCAAACTTCCAATGAGGTAGCCGAGATCTCTTTGAGCGACAAAGGTCTCGGGCCAGCTCTCCCTAGTTAGGGCGATGTACCCAACGGTTGCGAGCCAAGCCAACACCCACAGCCCGATAGCTAGCAAAAGCGATTTCCCGCTGGATGGCGCTACCTTGGTGCCCGCAAGCCACCAAGCCAAGCCCACTAGGCAGGCTGCAGCTGGAGCGAAAAGCGGAAAGTTCCACACCGGTGTTGTGAGGCCTAAAGTTCGAGTTGAGCGGATGGCCGCGGCGGGACAGCTTGCCCGTGTGGCCGATGATCAGCCAACACGGCCACGCGGGCAAGACGGCCCGCCGTGGACAGTCCGCTCTCGAGCGAGGGTTTAGGCGTCATCTTGGGCGCGACTTGCTACTTGCGTTGAAATCTTGCGGCAAGTTTTGGAAGCAACGATGGAAGGTCTGACTCCTTCCATTCCTTGCCAGCGGGCGCAGCAAGTTCGACGTTAAAGTTGCGGCCCAATTCACCTCCGCCCTTCAGCGCAAACACCTTGAGCGCCGCGTACCCGAAGGCTTCCAACTCAAAGTACTCCTGAGGCGCGGTTGTTGAGAGAGAGTCGGGATCAGCGAGTGCACTTTCGAACACTTCGCGGCCTTCAGAGATCAGCCAGTCTCTGAAATACTTGAAGCCATCGTCTGAGCTTCCGCCGTTCATGAGATAGGCCGCTCCCCAAAGGTCCCAGCGGTTGGCACTGAGAAGGTAACTCTCGTATCGCTTCTGAAACGCCTGGAGCTCAGGAAGACTCAGGGGGCTCAGTCCTCGGGCAAGCGCGATCGGTCGGGCATCAAGCTTGCTACCTGCCGCGGACTTCGCGCCTTCGATGAGTTTCCAGAAAGACTCTTCTCCCATCAGTGGCCTCGGTGCACTCGCACTGGATTGGTTCGGAAGCACGAGTGCACTCAAGGCGAGTGCAATCAGGTGCGCGCGGCGGGTGGAATTCATGACGTCTAACGTTCGAGCTAAGCGGGCGACGACGGCAGGATGCCAGGCCCGACCTGGCGAAAATGGACCGTGTACCGCCAGACAGGGCCTGGTGGCCTGCCTTTGGCGCCCCGCTTGAGCGACCGGTTAGGCCGCACCGTACGAAAGAGGCCGAAAGGTTGCACCTCTGTAGCCTGCCGTTGACCACGCTGAGTGCAGCGCGTCTCGGGCGAACAGTTCGGCGAGCACCTGAGGATGCCCCGGCGCAGGAACGCGGAAGCAAGGCGGTAGCGCCCGACTGCTGGGCTTGAGGTGCGCACTGACAAAGTGAAATGGGATGGGCGGAGTGAGCGGCACCGAGCCCATGGCTACGCAGCGAGCGAAGTCGAGCACGTCGTAGCTCTGAAGCGGAATGTGAACCTTGAAGTGTGTATTGCCCAAGACTCGTAGCCGGCAGTCGATGAACTCCTCTGCATCGCAACCTTCGGCAATTAGTAGATCGTACGCACGCTCTGAGAAGACTGGCAGCCAGTTGAACAGCAGCATGTCACCTACCGAGACAGCGTGTTCATAGAGTCCCTTTCCATCGGGTTTCACCAGATCCAGAGTCAGCGTACTTCCCGTGGAACAGGCAGCCAGCGCGCTCCTGACTGTGGCAGGCGAGAGGCCGCCTTTCAATGTCTCGCGTAACAACACTTCGTCCGCGAGGTATGTCGCTGGTGCGGTGTGGTCGACTTCAAGCGACCAGAGCGCTGCGGACATGGTGTTGTGAGGCCTAACGTGCGAGCTGAGCGGGCCGCCAGCGGCGCAGCCGCTTGGCCCTGAACACAATGTACTTGGAGTGGTCCTGGAAGGGCCAAGTGGCGTGGCCGCTGGCGGTCCGCTCCTGCGAGGGGATAGGCATCACCGCTCAGGCGAGACCGTATAGGTGCTTAAGGTACACGACCTGCTGCACGTAGTTGCCGGGCCGGAGCAAGGTAGAAGGCGACGGGTTGGCCACCTCTAGAGCGATGGCCGGCTCCACGTCCCGTCTGTCGCGCAGAAAGCGATCCAAGACTGCCTGAGCTTGGTCCTTCCCGCCAAAACAGTGCGCAAACTCGACCGACGGGACCAGGTCAAAGGCCGGGACAGCTTGCTCTGCCAGCAAAGAGATCAGTCCAGCTGTATCGCTGAAGCGCGCAAAGTAGGGGAGTACGTCGCTGCGTATGAACGCGACGGCATCGTCGATCGTTTGTCGACGGTCTCTGGGATCAGCTAGTTCCCACTGCACCAAGGCGTACTGAGTGTCGAGTAGGTGCACCATGCCTCCTGCAACGTGCGCGCTTGCCAGTTCGTTGGGCAGACGCTTCTGCCGCCACGCTTGAAGCGCACGCGAGGCCACCTTTGCATGTAGCCAAAGTTGTACGTGGCGACCTGAACCGTTGTAGTGGCTTGACTGGAAACTGACGTCCTCCTGGAGGTCTCCGGCTTGCCGCGAACAGCGTTGTTTGCTCTTGGCGTACTTGAACCCTAGCGGAGTAAGCGCTTCGGCAATGGATAGGCAGGCGGCGTGGTACACCACGCGAGCCGGCTCATCGCTGAGCAGGCCCGGTTCGGGGCGCTCAGGGGGCCACGGCTCAGTTAGTGGATGCGGCGGCTTGTATAGGACTTGGCGCGGCACGGCCTGTGATGCCTAACGTATAAGTGAGCGGCCTGCGCGGCTTTTCGCGCAGGTCCGCTCGACTTCCGGGTTGGGCCTTGGCGGCGCGATTAGGCGCATTGGTTTTGCGGGCGCACGAGAAGGGGCGGCAACCTTACTTGCGAAGCTCTTTCAATAGAGCTTCTCTAGCCGCGTCGCGGGCAGCAATGAGCGTCTGTAGCTCGCTATTTTCGGCCGGAGAGAGATTCCCTGCCTTGTTTTCTGGATCGACTTTGACATGAAAGCTATGCCAGTTCTTGTAGGCCGAGAAGAAAGAGTCGAGCTTCGCGGCAACGGCCGAATTTTGGCCTTTGATCTGTTCAAGAAGCTCCGAATGAAACAGCCATTCCCATTCATTCACCCTCAGTTCCTTGGCGACATTTCGGATGACCTCACCAAAGAAAATCTTCAAATCATTTTCGGACAGCCAAAGCATAGTGATCTCCTGAGTACGGCGGTTACAAATGGCGAATGGACCGCGAGTGAAAGGCCTAACGTGTTCTGTGGAGACAGGCGGTGCTGCATAAGCCAGCCGAGTGCCGCATAAGTAGGCCCCCGCCGACAGCGCCAAGGTCTTGAAGGAACAGCATTCTTCCTCCGTTGACTGTATGTTTATACAGTACTAGATCTCCGAAAAATCCGGCAGCTTGTTGCAGGCGCGACCAAGCGCTTGGGGCTGCACGGGAGGGGAGCGCTCATGTTGCCAGTCCCGACTCCCGACCGCGCACCTCGCGCCGCTTTGCGGCCCCGCGCGCCTTATGTGCCGCTGCCGCCCTTGCGCTCCACCCGCCTGCTCGATCAGGTGCGCGAACGCATCCGCTACCTACACTACAGCCGCAGCACCGAAGAGGTCTATGTGCAGTGGTGCCGCGCCTACATCCACTTCCACGGCTTGCGCCACCCTGCCCAGATGGGCGGGCCGGAGGTCGAAGCCTTCCTCAGTTCGTTGGCCACACAGCGTCGGGTGTCGGCCTCCACCCACAGCCAAGCCTTGTCGGCCTTGCTCTTCCTCTACGCCAAGGTGCTTTGCCAGGACTTGCCGTGGCTGCGCGAGATCGGCCACCCCATCAAGCGGCGCAGGCTGCCGGTCGTGCTGGCGCGCGAAGAGGTCGGCGGGGTACTGGCCGGCCTTGAGGGCGAATACCTGCTGATCGCCCAACTGCTCTATGGAACCGGAATGCGTATCAGCGAAGCACTGGCGTTGCGCATCAAGGATGTGGACTTTAGCCGCCGGGCCATCGTGGTGCGAGAAGGCAAAGGCAGCAGGGACCGGATCGTCATGCCGCCGGCTACCCTGGCTGAGCCGCTGCGCCGCCAACTGACCTGCGCACGGCTGGTCTGGGCGGACGACCAGGCCGAGGGCCGCGCCGGGGTCGAAATGCCCGACGCCTGGAACGCAAGTCCCCGCGCGCCGGCCACTCCTGGAAGCGGTTCTGGGTGTTCCCGCAAGATCGTCAACCGACGGATCCGGGCAGCGGGTCGCGCCGCTCCATCAGACTGGGTGCGGCCGGTCGCTCAAGAGAGGTGGATGGCGGCAGCCGCCGGAACCGGCCACTCGACCCACTAAAGGATCGGCGTCCGCAATAATCTGAAAGGTGCCGCAGGTCTCCCCGACAACGTCGGACAGACCCAGACGCAATGCGCGCTGGTCTAAGTCAGCTCTCCACAGGCGCCGGGTAGTGGTGCCGACCCTGACCCGCTTTCCGGGAATTTCGCGTGTGAAATGGTGCGCAGCCGAAAGCGGTTGATCCGCCGTCAGCCCAGGATCTCGATCATGTCATTGACGTACGAGTCGTAGTCCGTCCACCCGAGCTCCTGCAGTACCACCGCAGCCAGGTTCTTGCCGTTCCGGGCTTCCTTGAGGCTCTGATTTGCACCGGCCTCTGCCAACGCGGTGAACAGATGCACGCACTTCTCGTCAATCTTCTTCGGCTCTTCGTAGTGGAGAGCCTGATTCCTGCCGGCAAAGATTACTCGGGCAATCTCCTGCCCAAATACCTCGCGGGCCTTGGGGCAGTTGTCCGGCTTTCCATGCACCGTGGAGATGCCTTGCTTCGCGATTTGAAGGACGGCCGCAGCCAGGGTTTCAATGGAGAACTCCCTGTCGGCGATTCGAAGCTCCAGTTCGGCTACCTCCGCCTCGACTTTGTTCCGCTCCTGGGCCGCTTTGCACCACTCGCCGTACCAGTAGTGCGCCGCGGGATGATTGATTCGCACCTGAAAGGCAAGGTCGTATGCCTGCTCCTTCGCCCGCACAGTCTCCCGCTGCTGCAATAGACCGGCTAAGGCGTCGACCTCATGGGTGATGGCGCCAAAGAGAGACTTGGCTGCGTACTCCGTATCTTGGAGATAGTGATTCATCCTGAGTGCCACTCTCTCAACACGATCCTCCTTTCCGCAGGGGCGATGTCCCAGAGCTAACAAGCCTTGCCATCGTTGCCGCGAATGGTAGCTACCCGAAAGTGCAGTGATCTTACGGAACCGACCCAAAGCCAGCGCGCGTCAGCGGCTGCTCGGGCGCGCTCCCCTGTCAGCTTGCGCCGACGCAGCGCTGCTTCCGCTCCTACAATCAGCGATCGGCGTCCGCATGATGCCAGCGCAGCCGCTGGATCAGCGGTAGCGACTGGAGAGATCACTTCGAGACACGATCGATGAACGCTGCGTGGATTCTTCAAGAATCTGAAATCCGGCGCTTGTTCTCACGGGCGACCTGGGTCCCACTCCGGGCGTCGCTCAATGAAGAGAAGGGCAACGTGAAGGAGGTTGGGTATATCGGCGATGTCTTCGCTTGCGGCTCCGTTGCCTTTCCAAACAAGCATCGCGAACTGGCCGAGCGATTGAGCTGGAGCGACATCGGCATCGGGCACACCGTGAGACCGTATGCATACTCGGATGGACATTACTCGCCGATTGACGAGTTCCAATACAACGACAAGGATCCTATCGGGGTCAACCTTGTTTTCGAGCACCCACAGCCTGTGGTGGGCGGTCAGCAATGGATCTTGAATCCTGACTTGGTAGTCGCGCTTCGCTTGATCAAGGAAGGGTCGAACTGGGTCAGGCCGGAAGAGGACTTTGTCGTGGTCGCCAAGGAGACAGTTGAAAGCGATGGCAGCCATTGTCTGATTGAGATCAAGCGTGAATTCCTGATGGACTATTTGGCCGCGCGCGGCCTGTCCCTTCGCCTGTCCTATTACCGCCAGCGCGTCGAGAACGTGGTCGACCTCAAGGAGAGCCCCTATGCCGGCCTGAAGGAGATCCAGGAGCAGCGTGAAGGTGGAAGGTACGAGCTGCGCATCAAGGAGCTGAACGCCGTATTCGGAGGGAGCTGGGCGTCGTTTCGTGTGTGGCGCACCGACGTCGACAAGGAGGAAGACGCTCCAGTCATGGGCCCTGAGACCAGCGACAACACCGCTTCAGAGAGCGCCAGGGGCCATCGAAGCGGCTACCCCGGTGTGCGCGTCGAGGGCGAGTTCTGGCGAGACGAGTGGATCGAACATCAGGGAAAGAGTACGCGTGTGCGCGGGGACGAGGATCAGAACCTGCCGCACTTCATTGTCGACACAGACGGTTCTCGCAGGTTCTCGGCCGAGCTCAACAACGAAGACGTCGGACGGTGGCTCTGGTTCCGAACGTCCGTGGTCAACGAGCTCTTGAGCCATCGAGGCTTCTCGCTAAAGTGGTACACGGCTGAAACCGGTGCAATCAAGTCCACTTCGGGGTACTCAACCCATTTCGGTATCAACGCCTCGGAACTCATCACCGTCTACGCCTACGACATCGCCAAGCTGCCCGCCTGGGAGCAGTTCCTCTGGGCTGCGAGCAATGTCGCCCCAGAGGGCAAGGTCAGCGCGGAGCTCCTCGCCTCGCAAGTCAAGGCGCAGCCAGCGGACACCAATGCCGTGGAGGAGATGCTGTTTGGGCACATGCGTTTGCTGGAGGCCCATTTTCGTAAGACATTTGGTTTGTCGCTGTTTTCGCATGAGATTGATGATGCGGCCTCGATGCAGCACGTCTCTCGCTTTTCGAGCAAGGACCAGGCGTCACTCTTGCGGCTGGCCAAGGAGCTCGTTCGCGTCTTCTCTGATCGACTGGACGTGCGCTCTCTTCGAAAGTTGTCCAACCACCCCGAGAAGGACAGGCTGGGCACTAACAAGTTGCTGCAGAACATCCTTGCCCAGAGGGCCGGTGAGGAGCGCGCACGAGAGGTCTTCGCCGTCATCGCCGGCGCCTACGACATGCGCCTTGGCGACGCGCACCCGACTAGCTCGAAGATCAGCGAGGCCCTCAAGCTCGCCGGCATCGACACCGCAGCGTCGTATCTGCGACAGGGAGAGCAGCTGATTCGCAACTTCGGCCACGCCGTTTGGTGCATCGGGAGTCTGCTTTTCGGGGACCAGGGGAAGAGCGAGGAATAAGCTGTTCGCCGGCGGGCGATCCACTTGGCGACACAGTCTCACCGGTGTCGCGGATCGGGCTAACTGGCGGTTTCCTGGCGACTCGCTTCGGGACGCGCATGTCTGCAATGGGTCGCTCCGGTGACTTCGACTTCGAGCCGGAGAGAAACAGTCAGCGGAGCAGCACTGAGGGCAGCGACGGTGACCCGTGGCCGCTGCACCATGCAGGGCCGACTCTCGCGCCGCCTGAGGCCGCCAAGTGCAGCGACCGCTCGGTGCCCGGTCAGCGTGAGTTCGGCCTGCAGGTACGACTGGCACCAACCGCTGCACAGCCGTCATCTGTCGCGACACTCCCGCGCTCGGCGGCGTCGGGTGAAGGCGTCGCAATGCGTCGCCCTTGCATCCCCCTAGCCACCACTCTCCAGCTCCGCCATCTCCGCCTCCACTCCCGCCCGCAGCCCCTCGAGCCAGGCCGCAAACCGCGCCAGGTCGTAGTCGCCGAGCTCGACCCGCGCCGACTCGCAAGGCCCTCGCACTGCTTCCACCTCCCGCGCACTCGCTCTCACCGCCGCCAGCCACGCTTCGACCAGCGGCCCCGGAGCGGTGAACACCTCTGGTGCGCCCCGTGACTCGCGCGACCGTCCCGCCCCTAACCGGATCGCCTCTGCCTGCTCCGCCGCACGCGCGATCAGCTGCCGCAGGTAAGGCGCCGCACTGTGGGCCGCGCAGTAGCTGCCGCCATCGCCCCTTTGCAGCCGCACGCTCGGCGCGGCGCACACCCGGCAGGTCAGCCAGGCCTGGCGGTTGGCCTTGCGCAGCATGCCCTTGACCACCTCATCGCGCGCCACCAGCGGCGCGAGCACGTCGAAGGGATCGAACAGCGGGTTCTCCTGCACCCGCAGTCGACTGCGGCGGTCGCAGGCCACGGTGGTCAGCGTGGCGCGCAGCCGCAGCGCGATCGGCCGCCACCCCGGCGGGATGCGGCCCGGCTCGGCCAGGCAACACAGCAGCCAGGCGCGCGCATCGACGGCCGCGTCCGGGGGGTGCCGCTTCGGGCTCGCGCCCGGGTGCCGGGCGGAAGCGTGAGCCGCGCTGGTCTGGGACAGATCTGACTCCGTGGTGTGCATGTTGTGCTCCCGTAAAGCCTGCTACTGGCCGACCACCGACGCGACCGCCGATGCGACGGTCGACTTTGCTCCCGACCGCGCCAGCCGTGCCGTGAATCCCACGCGCTGCAGCTGGTAGCCCTCGTCGTCCGCCGCGACCTCCGTCACCGACCCCAGGTCGGCCACCGCCAGGACCCGCCGGCCTGCG
>ERZ795055.1090-NODE-1090-length-22768-cov-5.752388_pt1 | contig 22768 bp, 21 predicted proteins | sample MGYA00375139_ERZ795055 | MGnify/ENA primary metagenome ERZ795055 (study PRJEB30184, sample SAMN05720283) | anaerobic digester metagenome | isolation source: active sludge of municipal wastewater-treating anaerobic digesters | place: USA | collected 2015-01-23 ... | reverse complement strand
CCTGTTCTTTAAACTCATGGTATAACAAGGCCGATCAATATTCGCCGTATCTGTTGGAAGGAGAATCTATGCGCCTCATAAAATTGCTTTCATCCGTTCTGATCGTTTTAGCGGTTTTTTCCCGGATCATCGCCGAGCCGGCATCCGCTGAGAATGTAACACCACCCAAGAATATCATCCTCTTCATCGGTGACGGCATGGGCGTAGGGCACATTTCCGCCGCCAAGATCGAGAAGGAGACTTTAAACCTCGAACAATTCAAGGTCCTCGGCCTTTTGTCAACCCAGGCCATAGACTCCCTTATTACCGATTCTCCGGCCGCCACCACCGCGCTTGCGACCGGCGTCAACACGCTTGTCGGCGCGATCGGCGTGACGCCGGAAGGCGATCCTCTTAAGAACGTCCTGGAATATTCCAAAGATCGCGGAAAAGGCACCGGGCTGATCGCCACATCCAATGTGACCGACGGGACACCAGCCTGCTTTGTCGCCCATGTCTCCTCCCGCCATATGTATGCGGAGATCGCTGATGCCATCGCGGAATTAAAAATTGACGTGATCATGGGCGGGGGTTGGGGGTACTTCATTCCTAAAAACCATGAAGGCTCTCTGCGTCAGGACGCCCGGGACCTTCTTTCTGAACTATCCCAGACCCATGAGATGGTCATGACCCCGCAGCAGTTCCGCGCTCTGGGTAAACCCCGCCGCCTTATCGCGCTACTGGCCCAGGAGAACCTTCCCCCCGCGTCCTTACGCCCCGTGCCTCTCATTGAAATGACCCAAAAGGCCATCGAGGCCCTTTCGCAGTATGAGAACGGGTTTTTCCTTGTCGTGGAAGGCAGTCAGATCGACTGGGCATCCCATCATGGCAACGGAGAACAATTGATCGAAGAGGTCATTGATCTGGATGAAGCGGTCGGTGCCGCGCTGGAATTCGCCAAAACGGACCAGCAAACGCTTGTCCTGGTCGTCTCAGACCATGAAACCGGAGGATACACGATCCTCAACGGCTCGGTGAAAAAAAAGAAGGTCACCCAGGCCTCGTTCTTTACAGAAGGCCACTCCGCGGCAATGGTCCCGCTCTTTGCTTACGGACCGGGAAGCGAAGCTTTCGCCGGGATCCATGATCTGGCGTTTGTCGGACAGACGCTGATCAGCTATCTGCAAAACCCTTAACCCTAGATCAAATCTAAAAAAGCCGGATCAGGACATCTTTCCGAAGCGACCTTAAAAGATCGGCCAATTCATTGACGAGGCTCAGCCGGATGGAAATGTTCTTGGGCAGGATCGGGTTCTGATAATACGGGTTGATCGTGCGGCCAGCGAAGATCACGATATGATCGGCAAAAAGCAGCTCGGACAATAGCGCCATGGCGCCGGTATTCCTTTGCTTCAGGAGCATCTTTCTGTTTTTCCTGAGCAGGTCGATCGTGCGCGACAGCGTGATGATCCCTTCGGTCAGCAGGTCGACGTTCTTAATCCTTCCAAGAGGGGGCGTGTCCTCGCTCATGGACCCGATATCCGTTTCGATCGGTTCCTGAAGATAATCCGAAACGATATTGGCCGTGGTCCCCCCGCAGACGACTTTGCGCCCGTTAAACCGCATGAACTCTTCCACCACGCGGCTGTCTTTGCTTTTATCCAAAGGAGGCCCGGTAAAAAGGATCAAGTTCCTTTTTTGCCTGACCCTCATTCCGACGAACGTCGCGTCGTCCCCTACTTCTCCACCATACAGAGCCTCGGTCTCCTCCATTAAAGCGTTCACGATCTCCTGGGCCGATATCTCTTTGATCCGCAGGGTCTCTTCAAGAAACTGCCCGATCTGTTCCCAGCCCCATCCGAAATTCATGCTCTTTCCAAGACCGGCGTATAAAACTCCGTCCGAGGCCATGCCGATAAAGTCTCCTTCTTTCAGGTCTCCCTCATGGGCAAAAACATCGCGGTTCAGGATCCGTTCCTGGCAGCGCAGTGGGCGGCGGATCTGTCCGTCCCGGATATAAAAGATCGGCGGATTATCGGTGTTAATGACCTTGAACCTGTTGCGCCGCTCATCGATCTCCAGAACAGTGAATGTCGCGTAAGCCATATTGCGAACCTGACAAATGGGCAGCGTCCCCAGAACCGTGCGCATCACTTCTTCCAGTGAAACGTTATTGTTGAGCATCGTGCTCACGATTTCGCTGGTCAAGGTGGCCAGGATATTGGCCTTCACGCCGCTTCCCAGGCCGTCTGAAAGGACCGCCACGGTCTTGCCGTTGGCTCGCGTGATCTTCACCGCGTCCCCGCAAAGCTCCTCCTGATGCTTCCTCAGGCTTTTTTCATAAAAATCATAGACCAGGTCCACGCCCTACTCTCTTTCACGTTTGAGCATATCCACCAGTTTCAGCACCGCCACTTTCGTTTCGGCCGTTGTCTCGCCGAGCAGGCCGGCAATTTCCTGCGCGACCTTCATCTGCTGGTCCACAACACTGTTGACCTGTTCAATGACGTTCTCCTTGAGCTTTTCCATCTCCAACTGTTGACGCCATTCGTGGGTCACGTCCACCATGATGCAGGCGATGATCTTTTCGTCCTTAATTGGAAAAATGACCTTCCTGACATGAAGGTCATACTGAGGATATGTCTTCTCCTTGGCCTTGATGATCTGCGAACTTTCCCACGCGTAGCGAAAATCCGCAATGTCATCAAAAAATTCTCCGGCGTTGCGGCCGATCATGTCCTGATGCTGTTTACGGATCATATTGCACAAGGCCTGATTGACAACGAGGATGTTGTAATCCGTGTCCATGACAAGCAATCCGTTGGGGTCATAATCCCACAGCAGTTCCCACAGGGTCTTTTTTGCCGCCTTCATCATGGCCTCCTCCGTTATCCAATAAACGGAAAGATCTCCTTAAGAAATCTTTCTTGAATGTTTTCTTTGGAAATGCCGGTCAGGATCTGGTCCCGGAATTTCATAGTTATCCCGTCGGAACAATGCCCGAGACAAAAGGCGCCCTTGAGCTCGATCTTGTCCGACACGTCATATTGCTGAAGCATCCCCTTCAATGTCTCAAGGACAAAGAACGATCCCCTCTGATGACAGGCGGAACCCATGCACAGATACAGTGACTCCCTGGCCCCTTCGGACTTATCGTAAGGGACCCGGACCGGCTCCTTGCGCATCATCATCGATAACGCCAAAAAGGACGCCGTGAGGTTCTGATTCCACAATGCCACGCGCTCCGGGACCTTAAGCTGAGACGGCGTAAAATTCCATATCCCCTCAATTCCGGCGGAGATCACCCTTTCCGCCACTGCCTGGGCGGACTCGCCAGGCACCACCAGCACAGCCAGGGTCGCCTGTTCTTTCCTGATCGTCCCCTCGAGTTCGTCCATGGGCTGGACCTTCAGGCCCCCGACCAGGGTGCCGATCTTGGCCGGATCGCTGTCGAAAACACCCGCCAGGACAAACCCGTATTGCTGAAGTCCTGTATACCGGGCGATCGCCCCCCCGAGGTTCCCGGCGCCGATCATGACGGCCCGTTTTTCCTGCTTGAATCCAAGAAAACGGTCAAGGTGCTCCATGAACCCTTTGACGTCATAGCCGATCTTGGGCTTGCCCACATACCCGGTCAAGGCAATATCCTTGCGCACCTGGGTCTTATCAATGCCTAAGATGTCCGATATCTCCTGACTCGAAATAAAGGTCTTTCCCTGAGCGTGCGCGTCCGAAAAGATCGCGTAATACACCGGCAGCCTCTTGAGCGTGGGAAGAGGAATCTCCATCTTATCCGACCTCCTTTTTGCATTTGGGAAGAATGTATTGATCAAAGATCTCCCTGGCGCGTTCAGGAACAGCATGATGGACCAACTCCCCGTCGATCATAATGTTGGGGCCTTTGCCGCAATGCTCCAAACAAAACGTCCCTTTGATATCCACGGATCCGCCCAACCCGTGCGCCTCGATCTCCTTCTTTAAGATCCCGATAAAATCATAGGCCCCGCGCAAATAGCATGACGTCCCCACGCAGACTCTGACATCGACGACGTCCGTCCGGGACCCCGGGCTCAGGTTGACGTCCCGCGCCTGAATGCGCCGTTTGCTGTGATATCCGGTATGAAGCAGTTCATGCGCCAGATGGCTGTTGGGCTCTTTCAGCCACTCACCGTATAGCCGTTTAATTTGCGGGTTCTCATGCGATTTTCGAACAGGCATGTTCTGATCGATATCATACAGCCCCTGGCTGCGCTTGATCCTGAGCAGATTATTATCGATGCTATACGGCTGCCCCGCCCCTCCGATGCACCCTCCCGGACAGGCCATAACTTCGATCAAATGATAATCACATTCTCCTTTTTTGATCTGGTCCAGCAGGCACGCGGCCTGCTGAAGGGTGTTGACGACCGCGACCTTGACCATGGAACCATTGAGCATCAGCTGAAGCTCCTTAAAACTTTCTACCCCTCTGACCTCTTTGATATCGATGTCCTTGACCGGAGCTCCGGTCACCCATTCTACAGCGGTCCGCAGCGCCGCCTCGGCCACTCCTCCGGATGAACCAAAGATCACGCCCGCGCCGGTATGTTCCCCGAAAGGAAGGTCCATCGGCTCCTCCTTGACCTGACGCAGATCAACGCCTGATTCCCTGATCATTTTGATCAATTCCTGCGTCGTGATCACGATGTCGACATCGAGTTGTTCCCCCTGCCGGAATTCAGGCCGACGGGCTTCCGCCTTTTTGGCCGTGCAGGGCATCACGGAGACCACCACAAGGTCTTTACGATCGATCCCATAGTGAGCAGCCAGCAGCTTTTTCGCCACGGCGCCGAACATCTGCTGGGGTGAACGGCAGCTTGAAAGATTTTCCAAAAACTGCGGATATTTTTGTTCCACCAGCTTGACCCACGCCGGGCAGCAGCTGGTCATCAGCGGCAACGGCCCATTGTTCTTTAAGCGGTCCGCGAATTCCGCGGCCTCTTCCATGATCGTCAGGTCAGCCGCGAAGGTCGTGTCAAAGACCTTATCAAAGCCCAGCCTTCTGAGCACGGCCGTGATCATGCCGATGAGGTTTGTTCCCGCGGGGAAACGGAACGCTTCCGCGACAGCCACGCGCACGGCCGGCGCGACCTGAACGATCACCTTTTTAGAAGGGTCCCCCAGGCCATTCCACACCTTCTCAATGTCCGACTTGACCCGTAGGGCTCCCGTCGGGCAGACGGCCACGCACTGGCCGCAGTAGGTGCAGTCTACCTCCGACAATTTTTTATTATAAGCAGGGCTCACCACCGTCTTGGAACCGCGATGGGTGAAATCCAGAACGTTCTTCCCCTGGACCTCACGGCAAACACGGACGCAGGCGCCGCACAGGATGCATTTGTTCGGATCGCGGACAATGGATGGATTGGCGCTGTCAACGGCCAGTGTCTCCTGACGGGGAGCAAAACGGATATCCTTGATCCCCATCTTATTCGCCAAATGCTGAAGATCGCAATCCCCGCTCTTTAAACACGTGGTGCAGTCACGATGGTGATTCGCCAGTAAAAGCTCCAGCGATATCTTGCGCACACGGCGCACGCGGGCGGTGTTCACCCTGATCTTCATGCCCGGCTCCGGGGGTATTGTGCAGCTGGTGACGACCCCTTTCCCTTCGATCTCCACCACGCACATGCGGCAAGCGCCATAAACGCTCAGGTCCGACCGATAGCACAGGGTCGGAATATCATAACCCGCTTTGCGCAGGACCTCGAGCACGTTACGTTCTCCGTCATAGGCATATTCTTTTCCGTCTATGAACATTGTCTTATTCAAAAGTCTATCGCTCATGAACATTATCCTTCTTTTTGAATGGCGTGGAACGGACAAACGTCCAGGCACGCCCCGCATTTAATGCACGTTTCCTGCCGGATCGTATACGGCTGCTTGATCACTCCGGTGATCGCCCCTGCCGGACAGACGCGAGCGCACTTGCTGCAACCCTTGCACAAGGCCTGATCGATCACGATCTTCTTCATGGCGGAACACGCCCCCGCAGGACAGCGATGTTCGTTAATATGCGCCATATACTCATCCCGGAAATATTTCAGCGTCGAAAGGACAGGATTAGGCGCTGACTTACCCAGCCCGCACAGCGATCCGTCCTTGACCGCGGCCGCGAGCTCTTCCAGCAGGTCCAGATCTTCCAGGCCGGCCTTGCCCTGAATGATCTTTTCAAGGATATAGAGCATGTTTTTCGTCCCTTCACGGCACAAGGTGCACTTGCCGCATGATTCATGCTGCGTGAAATTCATGAAAAAACGCGACACCTCAACAATGCACGTGTCCTCGTTCATGACCACAAGGCCCCCTGATCCGACCATCGCGCCCACCGCCGTGAGCGCTTCATAATCCAAAGGCATGTCCAGATGCTCTTCGGTCAGGCACCCGCCCGACGGCCCGCCGATCTGGACAGCCTTGAACTTCTTTCCGTTACGGATCCCCCCGCCGATGTCAAAAATGATCTGACGAAGCGTGGTCCCCATGGGCACTTCAATAAGCCCGGAATTGCACACCTCACCCGTCAGGGCAAAGGTCTTCGTTCCCGGGCTCCGTTCCGTGCCGAAACCGCGGAACCATGGTGCTCCGTTCAAAAGGATCAGCGGAACATTGGCCAGCGTCTCGACATTGTTGATCAAGGACGGTTTTCCGAACAGCCCCTGGCTCGCCGGAAACGGCGGTTTCGACATCGGCATGCCCCGCTTGCCTTCGATGGAAGCGATCAGCGCGGTCTCTTCCCCACAGACAAACGCCCCCGCGCCTTCCTTAATATGAACATCGAAACTCAGCCCGCTGCCTAAAATATCTCTTCCCAAAAATCCCCTCTCCCTGGCCTGCCGGATCGCGATGCGCAGCCGCTTGATCGCCATGGGATACTCCGCGCGGACATAAATATAGCCCTCATCGGACCCGACAGCAAAGGCCGCAATCGTCATGCCTTCCAGCAATTTGAAAGGATCTCCTTCCATGACACTGCGGTCCATGAACGCTCCCGGATCACCTTCATCGCCGTTACAGATGACATATTTTTTGTCCCCGGCCGCCTTGCGGACAAACTCCCACTTTCGTCCGGTCGGAAAGCCGCCACCGCCGCGCCCCCGCAAACCGCTCAATTCGACTTCGCGGCAGACCTCCTCAGGCTTTAAGCTCAAAGCCTTTTTCAAGGCCTGATAACCATCCAGCGCCAGAAACTCCTCAATATCTTCCGGATTGAGCTTGCCGCAATTCTTTAAGGATGTCCGGATCTGTTTTTTATAAAACGTCATCTCAGAGGCATGCACCACCGCCTGCCGCGTCTGCGGGTCCCTGTAAAGCAGACGCTCGACCGTCTGGCCGCCCTTTAAATGCTGTTCAATGATCTCATCCACGTCCTCAGGCTTAACCTTGATATACGTAACTTTATCGTCAGGAAAATCCACCAGCACGCCATTTTCGCAGAAACCATGACATCCCGTGGGAACGGCTTTGACCTCCCCGCCGCACTTTTTCAGTTCGGCGCCCACGCCGTGTTCCTGGAATTTTTTCAAAACATCATAGGCTCCGTTGGCCACGCATCCCGTGCCGCAGCAGACCAAGACCCTTTTGCCTGTTCCATCCTGTTCGGCCATTCCTACGACTCCTCTTCATTTTTATATTGATCGATGATCTGACTTATTTTTTCAGGGGTGACCTGCGGGTAGACCTTCTCATTAATGACCACGACCGGCGCCAGGCCGCAAGCCCCCAGGCAGCTGACCGTTTCGAATGTGAATTTCAGGTCATCAGTGGTTTTTTTTCCGGCTGTCAGGCCAAGCTTTTTGCGGATCGCCTCAATAATGACGCCGCTTTTACGCACATGGCAGGCCGTGCCATCGCAGACTTTGATCTCGAACTTCCCCTTCGGCTCCAAACTGAACTGGCCGTAAAATGTCGCCACCCCGTAAATACTGGACAGCGGAATGTTCATGACCGTAGAAAGATAGATCAAAACCTCTTCGGGGAGGAAGCGGAACTCATGCTGAATATCCTGCAGGATCGCGATCAAATGCGTGCGGTCATTGCCGTTTTTTTCAACGATCTGATTGATCCGCTCCAAATCACGCTGAAAACCCTGTTCAACAGCATTCATAAAAAACTCCGTTCTTAATGGTGATTTATTTCGCTATAATTAAAGCACACACTTTTCCTCATGTCAAGTTAATAGTGAATAATTTCTCTATTTAAAAAATAAAAACTGCACCCTTTTTCAAAAATTCTTAAGTTTATGTCTTGTAATAATTTATGGTTGAATGGTCTTGAAGAGACTTAAAGATGAAACCGCGAACATTGCTGTCTTTTATAACGTCCAAAAAAATCGTACCAAAAATCGCCTTTTTAATTCGACTGCCGTCTTTTGCTACTGCGGCCCATCCGCATGGAAATCGCACAAAAAAAAAAGAAACCCTCATCAAAGAGGGTCCCTTTTTTCCGTCTATCTTCTGTCCTCAATCAAAGACTTCCCTGATCAACGACTCTGCGCAGCCGCAGTGGGGACAATGTTCATCCGGATCATCGAGCGCCTTACCACAACGCTTGCAAACATATTGCTTGCGGCCCGGCCCTCTAGGCGCGCTGATGGAAGGATGAGCCTCATCGCGTTTTTTTATGGCCTCCAGGTCTTTTAGAACTTCCTGACGGTCAAAAATTTCCGCGATCTTTTTAAGCAGCCCTTCACGGTCGATCGGCTTGGCAAAAAATCCCTCGATCGCGCCCTCCTCAAAACAGTTGACCATCAACGGCCGGCTTGAAGTCACGATCACCGGGACGGCCTCTCCACCGTCAACACCTCGCAGCCTTCTGACAAACTCTATCCCGTTCATGTTAGGCATGACCACGTCGGTCAAAACAAGGTCAGGCCTGTGTTCAATGACCATCCACAGGCCCGGCTCGCCATCCTCCGCCTGGATCACCTCATAACCAGCCGCCTCCAGCCATTTTTTCAATAACAGCTGCATGTCACGCTGGTCGTCGACAACTAAGATTTTTTTCTTGGCCATGCTGGTTCCTGTGAATTGGACTGTTTTTGCCCTGGCAAACGGAAAAAATTATAACACACCCTCCGCCCTTTGAACAAGCCGGAAAATAAAACAGGAACACCTATCAGGCCAAATTTTATTTTGATGCGCCCTGCAGCTCTTCCTCCACCTTTTTGATATACTTCTCAGGATCGCCCTTGAACTCATCAATGCACATCGCGCAGCAGAAATTATAGATCTTGCCGTTGTGCTCATATGTCGCCGGTTCCATGCCGTCCTGACCCACCTCTACCCCCGAAACCGGGCAAACCTTGTTGCCTGCATTGACAGGCGCCTGCGGCGCATTTTGCCCGACAACAGCAGGCGAACCATGCCCTGTGTAGGCTTGCATTGGCTGTTGAGGATTCTCCTCCCCGCGACTCACCTCAACAAACGTCATTGTGGCCGCGCTCACAACAACTGCCAAAATTAAAATACGGTTCAGCATCTTTTCCTCCTTATGGTTATACACGATCAATCCGTTTTTTCTGACGCAATATCCCGAAATCCCCTCTCCAGATCACATAAAACACCGGCAGAGCGATCAGCGATAAAACAAGCGCGCTGAATAATCCAAAAATGATCGGCGCGGTATAGCGCTTCAAAAACTCCGCGCCGATGCCGGTGGCAAACATCGCCGGCATAAGCCCTAAAATATCCGCCGAGCAGGTCATCATGGCCGGCCGCATGGCCCTTCCTGCGCCCTGAGAAACAACCTGGTAAAGTTCATCCATCGTCTTTATGTGTTTTCCTCCGGCCGTCGCTCTTTCCCACTCGGCGTGGATAAACGTCGTGATCAGTGCGCAAAGTGCGGCCCCGATCCCCACCACCTCCATCATCCCCGCCCAGACGGCAATGGACATATTAAACCCTAAGAGCATGATGCTCCAGATGGCCCCGATAGCCGTAAACGGCATGGCCAGCATGATGAACATAACAGAAACAGCAGATTTGAAATTGAAATAATACACCAGAAAAATGATCAGGAGCGTCGCCGGGATAAGGATCCCAAGCCTCTGCTGGACCCGCTCCATATATTCATACTGGCCGCTCCAGGTGATGGAGTATCCCGTTGGAAGCGTAACATTCCGGCTCACGGCTTTTTTGGCGTCCCGCACGTAACTTCCGATATCGCGGCCCGCCATGTCAACATAGACATATCCGGACAAGAGACCGTTCTCATTCCGGATCATCGACGGCCCTAACGTCAATTTGATATCGGCAAGCTGCGCCAACGGCACCTGCGCCCCCGACATCGTCGGCACCAGAACCCGTTTTAATTTTTCAATATCATCGCGGAATTCACGGGCGTAGCGCACATTGACCGAATAACGCTCCCGGCCTTCAACCGTGGTGGTGATCGTTTCTCCCCCCACCGCAGACATGATGACCATTTCTGCCTCTTCAACGCTGATCCCGTATCTGGCCAATTGCTCCCGCTTGAGGTCAAAGTCCACAAAGTATCCTCCGGCGGTGCGCTCCGCATAGATACTGCGCGTGCCGGGGACATCGTTTAAGACCATTTCAATATGCTCACCCAATTTTTCGATCTCTTTAAGATCCGCGCCGAATATCTTTATACCGATGGGTGTGCGCACCCCGGTCGTCAGCATATCAATGCGCGCCTTGATGGGCATGGTCCAGGCATTGGTCACTCCGGGAAACTGCATTTTTTGATCCATCTCGCCGGTCAATTCCTCAAAGCTCATCGTCCTTTTAAGAAAAGGCAGGAATTTTCCGAACATCGGGACTTTACGCCAATGCTCACGGGATTTCAAAATGACCGTTGTCTCCATCATGGAAAAGGGCGCGGGGTCTGTGGCGGTCTCGGCTCGGCCCGCCTTACCAAAAACACGCTCCACTTCAGGAAAACTTTTTAAGATCCTGTCCTGGACCTGCAATAACTTCTGCGCCTCGGTGACCGAGATGCCCGGCAGGGTCGTGGGCATATACAGGATGCTTCCTTCATATAACGGCGGCATAAATTCCGAGCCCAATTTCAAAAACACCGGCACGGTCACCGCCAAGGCCAAGATCAAAAGCACAACAACAGCTTTGCGCCCCCTCAACGCAAGCCCGAGAATCCTCTGGTGCTGCTTCATCAAAAATCTGGAGGCGAAGTGGTCCTCGAGATTCCTAGGCTTCGCCTTGGCTAAAAAGATCATAACCAAAGCCGGAACCAGAGTCACTGAAAGCACCGCCCCGCAAAAGACCGTAAATATCTGCGTGGCCGCCATCGGCCGGAAAAGGCGGCCTTCCTGGCCCACCAAACTGAACAGAGGTATAAAGCCAATGACCGTAACCATGAGCGATGAAAATATGGGCGGCCCGACTTCTTTCAAGGCCGCGATCATGACCTCTTTACGCTCACCGCTGATCTTCCCTTCTTTGAGCTCATTGAGTTTCGTATGGACATTCTCGACCAACACGACTCCCACGTCGACCATATCTCCGATCGCCAGGATGATGCCCATGATCGACATGATATTGACGGTCAGCCGCATTCCAAGCATCGGAATGAACGCGACCAAAGCGCCGATCGGCAGAATGATGATCGGCATTACCGATGAAGGAATATGTAGCAGAAAAAAAATGATCATGGCCGCCACGATCAAAAAATCCTCAATCAGCACTTCATTAATGGTCTCAAGGGACCGATGGATAAGCTCTGTGCGGTCATAGGTCGTCACGATCTTTGCGCCCTCAGGCAGGCCCGGCTCGATCTCTTTTATTTTTTCTTTGACCCTGTCGATGACCCGCAAAGCGTTCTCGCCGTGGCGCATGACAACGATCCCTCCGACAACATCCCCTTTGCCGTCAAGGTCCGCAATGCCTCTGCGCATATCCGGTCCCAAAACGACGTTGCCGATATTTTTGACCAGGATGGGTGCGCCTGTCTTTGGGTCAGCCCTCAACACAATGTTTCCAATATCTTCGACCGAGCGCGCGTAACCCCTGCCGCGCACCATATATTCAGCGCCGGAAATTTCCAGCAGCCGTCCGCCCACGTCATTATTTCCTTTGCGGATCGCCTCCACGACCTCGGTGATCGGGATGTTGTAAGCCAGCAGTTTGTTCGGTTCAATGTTGACCTGATACTGCCGGACAAAACCCCCGATCGGCGCCACTTCAGCCACGCCCGGAACACTCTGGAGTTGATACCGCAAATACCAATCCTGAAACGTCCTCAAATCCGCCAGAGAATTTTTTCCGCTCTCATCGACCAGGGCATATTGGAAAACCCATCCTACCCCCGTGGCGTCGGGGCCCAATTCTGTGCGCACTCCTTCCGGAAGCTGCGAAGAAACTTTGGACAGATATTCCAGCGTCCGTGAGCGCGCCCAATAAATATCCGTGCCGTCCTCAAAAATGACATACACAAACGAGTACCCAAAATCCGAAAACCCCCGGATCGCCTTGACTTTCGGCGCCCCCAATAAGGAAGTCACAATGGGGTACGTGACCTGGTCCTCGATAATATCCGGCGAGCGGTCCCATCGGGAATAAACGATCACCTGGGTATCCGAAAGGTCGGGCAACGCATCCAGCGGAAGGCTGCGCAGCGCTAAATACCCTCCCAGCGTCACCATGCCAACAAGAACGAATACAATAAACTTATTCTTCGCGCAAAACTCTATGATTCTTTCTATCACTGTTCTCATATCCTGTCCTCACCGGTCCTATTGACCATGCTGATGGCCCGCGCCTTCCAGGGCCGTTTTGAGTTTGCTTTCAGAATCCATCAGGAAATTTCCTGAAACAATCACCCTGTCGCCTTCGTTCAGCCCTTCTAATACTTGAACATAATCTTCGCTGGAAACACCGGTCTTGACCTCAACCGGCTTAAAGCGTCCGGAGTCCAACGCAAGAAACACGATCTTGCGCACCCCCGAGTCCATGACCGCTTCCCTGGGCACCGCCAAATGCGCCCCTAAATCCGAACGCATCTGCACATCCACATACATGTCCGGTTTTAAAAGGCCGTCTGAATTCTCCGCTTTGATCCTCGCGCGCACCGTCCGGGTCATCGCATCAAAAACAGGGTCGATCGCCACGATCTTGCCCTTAAATGTTTTCCCCGGATACGACGTGGCATGAATTTCGGCCTCCTGGCCAAGCTTGATCCATTCAAGCTCATACTCATAAATCGTGGCGTACACCCACGTGAACTTCGATTCCGAAGAAGAGATCAGCAAGGACGGGTCATTCTCTTTTGTTTTTTGAAGTTCATCGATCTGTGCTATGTCCAGCCCTTGCAGCTTCAATTTTAACTTCGCGGCCTCAACCAAAGCGTCCGCCCGCCGGACAAGGATGTCTTGCCCCGATTCCAGGACGGATTCCTGGGTCTTGAGCGCCTCGATATATTCTTGCTGCGCTTTATACAGCTCCGGATCAAAGGCCACCCGGCCTACGGTCCTGATGATCCTGCTCAAGGGCCTGTAAATAACCTCCTCGGCCTTCACCCCGACCACCTGTTGCTTTTCCAGGCTGACATAAAAGCCCGCGTCTTTTTCACCGGACCCGGCCATGGCCTTTTCTTCGTGTTCGGCTTCTTTTTTCTTGATCAATTTCATGTTGCAGATCGGGCAGTCCCCCGGCCGGTCCGAAATATACGACGGATGCATCGGGCAGTAATAGACCGGCGCGCGCGGCGCGGACTGTTCGGCCTTCGGTTTCGCTTCCTGATGGCCTTCGTGCTGAGCATAAGCCGAGCCGCCCTCACCGTAGAATTGATAACCCGCAAACACTGAGAACACTAAAATAACGCTTAATAGTTTATTCTTCATTTTCTTTCACCTCGTTGAATTCGCCCCCCAGGCTGCGTTCCAGATCAGCCAAGCCCATATTGTAATCCACCAACGCCTGATAATAATTCATCCTGGTTTCCACCAGCATCCGCTGGCTGTCCAACAGCATCATGAATTCGCTTTGTCCCGACTGGTACGCAGCCATTGAAGATGCGATCGAACTTTCTAGGATGGGGATCAAACTCGTCTTATACAGATTGATTTTATTTTTCGCGCTCTCGATTCCAACGGTCAGATCCTTGACCTCGCTCAGGGCCTTGTTTTTCATGACGATATACGCCGCCTCGGCCTCTTCCAAATTCGCGATGGCCTCTTTCACCTCATAGCGCTGCTTGGTCCAAAACCATAAAGGAGCCGTAAAGGAAAGCATGATGTCCCAGGAACCGATGGCCCCGGAGGCTATCCCCCGCTGCGTGACCGTTGCCATCAGATCCGGGAAAAAACTTTTCTTCGCCAGGGATTTGGCGTGTTTGTTCCTTTCAATCGCATAGGAAAAAATCATGAGCTCCGGCTGACGGCGAAGGGCCAGGTCATATAAGGATTGAATATCGTGATCAAAGCTCACGTCCTCATTGAGCTCCGGCGTGGCCAAAGCGCTTTCCGGTTCCCTGTTGAGCAGCGCGTTCAGCCTCGTTTCTATGGATCTTTTTTCCTGCTCCAAATTCAAGATGTCCGTGTTGAGCTTGGCGATTTCTAAATGGAGTTTGTAAACTCCCTCTTGTTTTATGTCGCCCACCGCATACGAGGCCTCGGCAGCCCCGGCGACGCCCTCCAACAATTTCAAGCTCTCTTTTAAAAGCTCGATCTCCTTGGTGTTCATAAACAGCTCATAATAGGAATTCTTGACCTGGTTGATCGTTACCAATTCCGTATTTTTATAATCCACCGCCATCATCTGTGATTCGACAAGGGCGATCTTACCCTTCAGCTTGAGTTTTCCGAAAAAAGGCAAAAACTGCGAAAATGACAACATCCTGTCTTCGGGCGCCGTCTTGTCCAGCTTAACGGTACCGCGCGGAATATTTTCAACTGTAACGCCGATGGTGGGATTCTCCAGCGATCTGGCCTGCGGCACGCGCGCCAGGCTTGCCTCCCAACGTTTTTTGGCTGCCTGGACTTGCTGATTATTCTTGACCGCTTCATCGACGAGTGCATTCAAAGACGCCGGCTGCGCTGAATACGAAAGAATCGGGTTCAGGATCAACGCTGCGGCCACGACTATTGCTGTAACATTTTGAGTAACCATATTTTCCCCTTGTGTCTGAATACATGACGATCCCTTGACAGACCTTGCCCCAGAGTACGCACGGGCCCCTGAGGACAAGAATTCTTTAAAGAACTATTAAAGGCGGAAAGTACGGAATTCGATGTAGAGAGGATTGCTCGAAAGACGTGGCGGAGAGTGAACGGCTCCGAACGCAAATTCCTCGCCGGGATTATCGATGGATAAAACCAGCGCTGAAATACTGCCTGGAAGCTGGATCAACTGGTCCTGGGAAAAAAGAGCCTCCAAACCGCCGGGAACAATGTTGGCGGCCTTGGCGAATATATGGTTTTGGCATTCGCATTTGGAAGAATCATGCTGTAACTGGCTGTCGGCTTTCGTCTTGGCTTGCCCATCGCAGCATGGCCGGTCCTTGGCAACAACGGACGCTTGACCGCCATGCGCCTGAGCAACGCTGGTCAAGCAGCAGCAAACAACGGGCAGAAAAACCAATAAAAAAGAAAGCGCCGATACAACAAAGATGTTTCGTTGAACCCTCATTTGCGTGACCTCTTTACCAGATCGAGTATTTCATCTACGCTCTTTTGTCGTTTCAGGTCTGATTTTTCTTTCAAGGCATTTGCGACACAGCCATGCAGGTGTTTTTCTAAAACTTTATCGTGGACGCGCATCAGGGCCGCATCCGCGGAATTGACCTGCGTTAAGATATCAATGCAATAACGCTTCTCTTCGATCATGCGGATGATGCCGCGGATCTGGCCTTCGATACGGCGAAGGGCGTCCAGATTCGTTTTGTGGTCAGGGTATTCAGCCATACGGCCTCCTTCTGCTGATTCAAGAATACCATACCCCCCCACCCTATGTCAAGAAAAATACCTCGCCAGCCCATCAAAACAAACAATAATTTTATCATCGGCTCAAACTGTTTAATCAAGACGGCTTCAATTCTTCATTGACCCTTTGAATATATTTCCGCGGGTCCTTTTTAAATTCCTCAATGCATCCCGGGCAGCACAAATTATAAATCCTGCCTTCAAACTCCTGGGCTGTTTTCCCGTCTACTTTTCCCCCCATCACCGGGCAAATTTTATTCCCGGCGTTAACAGCTTCTTTTGTAACCACGGGGACATCACCCGCAGTCTGCCGTTGATGCTGTTGCTGTTTACCGCCTACAGATGATTCCTGACAGGAGTCCTGTTGCTCTCCGCAGGCTCCTACCTGTGGCGCTCCATGGCACGAACTCTGCCCGCTACTACCGCCACACCCGCATGCCCTGGCCGTTCCGCTAAAGGTAAAAATCAAAAAAGCTACACCAAAAACCACAAACAATCTCTTTCCCATACGCCTCCTCCTTATTTTTATTGATGTTTCCTGACAGCGTTAATAATCGCGTTTTTAATACCTGATTCGATTGTTTCTTTCATGATAAGGTCCTTTCCTTTATTCCAAATAACGCCTGAAACTTCTTTATTTCTGCGCACACATCGGGTTTTGTTATTACCGCCGAAATCGCACAGACCGCATCCGCCCCGGCTTGAATTACTTCAAGCGCGTTCGAAAGATTAATCCCTCCAATCGCCACAATAGGAATCGAAACCTGCTCCCTTATTTTCTTCAGGCCTTTGATTCCGATAGATTTTCCGGCATCAGCTTTTGTTAGGGTTGCAAATATCGGAGATACCCCTATATAATCTGCCCCCATTTCCTGTGCGGCGATTGCCTCCTCAACAGAATGAACTGTCAGGCCAATAATTTTATTCTTCCCAAGCAGCCGCCTAGCTGCTCGGCAGGGCAAGTCATCCTGTCCCAGATGGACACCATCGGCATCAACGGCTAGGGCGATATCAACGCGGTCATTGATCAGAAAAATCGTCTTGCGGCAAAGCTTCCGCAATTCAAGCGCCTCCATCAACATTTCCCGCGATGAAAAATTTTTATTGCGATACTGAACAGCCGCAACCTTTGCCGCGATTGCCTGCTTAACATCGTTCGCGCCCCCCCTGCCCAGCGTTGAATCCGTAATAAAATAATATCCGCTGATCATGTTTCGACTTTTTGCCTTTTAGAAATCGTCTTCTTTTTTAAATTATACAATGCGTCCAACAACCGTTCTTTAAAAGCCCCGGGGCCTTTTGACTTTTGCGCAGCACATTCAGCCGCGATTTCAAAACATACCAGCCCTGCCACTGAAGCGTTGGGATAATCAGGCTCCACCGCCGCAAATGTGCCGATGACAGAGGCTGCCATGCAACCAGTCCCGACAATATTGGCCATCATCGGATGGCCGTTCTTGACCGTATAATTCCTTTTACCATCTGTAACGATGTCTTCTTTGCCCGTAGTGACCACCGTGCAGCCATACTTCTGAGCAAGACCTGCGGCCAACTTGCGAAGATCCGCAGGTACGCTTCCAGAATCAACGCCTTTGGTTTTAGCGGCCGCACCGCCTATACGGGCAATTTCAGAAGCATTCCCTTTGATGATGGCTATATGAACCGCATCAAGCAATTCAAAACATTTATGATCACGCAAATCTGTTGCGCCAGCACCGCAAACATCAAGAATCACCGGAATGCCTTTTTTATTTGCGCTTAGCGCCGCTTTCTTCATCGAATCCACAAAATCAACGGTAAGCGTTCCGATGTTTAACACCAAGGCCGAAGCAAGCCCGGCCATTTCCTCGACCTCTTCCGGTGCATGCGCCATCACCGGAGACGCACCTAAAACCTTCACTACGTTGGCACAATCATTGATCGTTACCCAGTTGGTCAAATGGTGAATGACGGGCTTGTGTTTTTTAATTTTCTCAAGCATTCCATACACATCGACTTTAGCCGTTGCCATAAAAAATAACCGCCTTTCCTATCCGGCCGCCAGAAAATGTTTAGCCCTTTGGCCTTTTCTCGAGACATTCAGTTCTGTTTTTTGTACCGCATGTTCGCGGTTTAGATATTGAACCAAATCAACGACGCGATTGGAATAGCCCCATTCATTGTCATACCAGGACAAGATCCTAAAAATCCTTCTTTCGCCATCCAGGTTGCTCTGAAGGCTGGCCAGGGAATCATATGTAGACGAATGGCTATCATGGATAAAATCTGTAGAAACCAATTCCTCCTGCGTGTATCCCAAATATCCTTTAAGATACGTTTCCGAAGCCCTTTTCATAAGCGCATCTATTTCCTTGATCGATGTATCCCTGCCCGAACGAAAGCTCAACTCCACAATCGAGACATCAACTGTCGGTATACGCAATGATATTCCAGCCAATTTTCCTTTAAGCGCCGGCAAGACATCCCAAGCAATCTTCACCGCACTTGTGGCTGACGGTATAATATTTACACCCGCAGCACGGCCCATGCGCCAATCCCTTCGGGAAAAACCATCCACGATTTTTTGACTGCCAGTATAACTGTTGATGGCTGTCATTAAACCTGTCTCCAAACCAATCCCTTCTCTTATTAAGACCTGAACGAGCATGGCCAGGCAATGCATTGTGCAGCTGGCGCCGGAAATAATGTGGTGCTTTTCCGCGTCATATTCATGCTCATTCACGCCCATGATGATTGTTTTCATGTCACCTTGACCCGGCGCGGTGATAACGACCTTTTTCGCTCCGGCCTGTAAATGGCTTCTCGCCTTTTCACTGTGGGTGAACAAACCCGACGATTCAACAACAACATCAACCCCCAGATCCGCCCAAGGCAACTCGCTTAAGTTTTTGGTCGCAGTCACGCATTTTATCCTATGCCCGTTAAAGATCAGGATATCCGCCTCTTTGGAAGCGCCGCTCTTAGCGAACAAGACTTGATGTTTTGATTTTCCATGAACTGAGTCATGCTTAATCTGATACGCCAAATACTCTGCGTCGGCAGAAACGTCAACTATGGCGATGACATCAACGTCTTTTCCTAAAAGGCCCCGGTCACAAATCGCCTGCAGAACCAGCCGCCCTATGCGACCGAATCCGTTAATCCCTACTTTCATGGACATGATTGATTCCGTTTCTCTTGCCTTTATACAAATGTTAATGCTTTCGCAATGTCCTTCTTCAAATCGATCTTGTTTTCAATGCCAACCGAGACCCGGATAAAATTATCCGTTATTCCCCGTTTAAGCCTTTCCTCTCTGGGCATGGAACTATGCGTCATCCCCGCAGGATAAGAAATCAGCGACTCGACTCCACCCAAGCTTTCCGCCAATGCGAACAGCTTTAGATGGGAGAAAAACGTATCCACCGCGGGCCGTCCCCCTTTAAGCTCAAAACTCAGCATGCCGCTAAAGCCCTCCATTTGTTTTTTTGCCACTGCGTAATTCTTGCTTGATGGCAATCCCGGATAATAAATACGTTCAACCTTGGGATGCTGTGCTAAGTATCTCGCCAGATAGAGGGCGTTCTCCTGATGCTGCCGCATGCGGACTGCCAATGTTTTAAGCCCCCGTAAAACCAGCCAACTATCCCAAGGCCCGGGGACTCCGCCGGCGGCGTTTTGGTAATATTTGATCCGCTGGTACATTGCTTCATCATTCAGCACCACAGCCCCGCCGACAATATCGCTATGCCCGGCGATGTATTTGGTCGTGCTGTGAACAACAATATCTGCCCCAAACAAAAGGGGCTTCTGAAAATACGGACTGGCGAACGTATTATCAACCGCCAGAAGGATTCCTTTCGTGTGCGCAACCTTAGCGGCTTTTTTGATATCGATAATCTTTAAAAGCGGATTGGTTGGTGTTTCAAGCCAAATGAGTTTGGTGTTCTTCCGGATAGAGCGCGCAAACGAATCCGGCCGGTCAACATCAGCATAGGTTGCGGTGATTCCCCAGCGACGGAACACTTTTTCGATCAAACGGTACGTTCCGCCATACAGGTCATCTCCCGCGACAATATGATCGCCTTCTTCAAGAAGGCTGAAAACCGCGGCCGTTGCCGCGACCCCTGTCGCGAATGCCAAACCGAATCTACCCTCTTCTAAAGACGCCAATGCGGTCTCCAGCGCCGTGCGGGTGGGATTTCCGGTGCGGGAGTATTCATATCCTTTGTGTTTCCCAACAGCTTCCTGTTGATAGGTCGACGTCTGATAAACCGGAACAATCACTGACCCTGTTTGGGCATCCGGCTTTTGCCCATCGTGAATTGCACGCGTTTCAAATTTCATAACCATCCTCCTTCTTGTGCATGATCCAGTAGCTCACCAGATCCACCCTCGTAATCAATCCAGCAGGCTTTCCCTTCCTCTTGACCACGATCCCCGTCGATCCGGAAAGCAAAACCCGATAAGCCTCCGAGACGCTCACGTTCTCATCCACAACAGGTAAAGGTTTAGCCATAACCGTCGCAATATCTTGCTGGTCAAACTTAATGCCGTCATGCAAGAGTTGCATAAGCGAGGCCTCGTTTAAACTGCCGACTATTTCCTGGTCATCGATGACCGGCAGCTGGGAAATATTATTTTCCTGGATCAAATGAATCGCCCGGACCAGCTTTTCTCTAGGAGACACCGAAATCAGCTCCGGAAGATTTCTTTTCGAGCTCAGGATGTCTTTGATGTAAACCGCTTTGGCTTGTCGGCCTTCCCAAAAACCGTTTTCCTGCATCCAGGAATCCGAGAATATTTTGTTGATATAATTTCTGCCTGTATCCGGCAAAAGCACAACAATATACTTAGGAACATCCAGTCTCTCCGCGTACTTCAAGGCTGCCGCCAAAGCCGTTCCAGAAGATCCGCCGACCAGGAGTCCTTCTTCCCGGGCCAAACGCCGGGCCGTATTAAACGATTCCTTGTCGCTGACCCGCACCATTTCATCCACAACCTGACGATTAAACGTTTTAGGAATAAAATCTTCGCCGATGCCTTCCACCTTATACGAGTGGGGGCTGTCCCCGGAAAGGATCGACCCTTGCGGATCAGCGCCGACAATCGTAATCGCCGAATTCTTTTCTTTAAGGTATTTGGCTATGCCGGATATCGTCCCGCCCGTCCCCATCCCAGCGACAAAAACTTCGATCTGGCCTTCCGAATCTTCCCAGATTTCCGGCCCGGTCGTACGATAATGCGCCAACGGGTTATTGGGATTTTCGAATTGATTCGGGCGATATGCGCCCGGTATTTCTTTAGCCAGTCTATCAGCGACCCCGTTATAACTTTCAGGAGAATCCGGAGCAACCGATGTCGGGGTAATGACAACCTCAGCACCGTAGGATTTGAGCAAATTAATTTTATCCTGACTCATTTTGTCCGGCATAACGAAAATGCAACGATAGCCCCGAATGGCCGCAACCAGAGCAAGGCCAACTCCAGTATTGCCTGCAGTGGCTTCAATGATCGTTCCGCCGGGCTTGAGACGGCCCTCCCTCTCGGCGGCATCAACCATCGTTAATCCGATGCGGTCTTTAACACTTCCTCCCGGGTTAAGAAATTCAGGCTTTACATAAATAATAGATTTAATATTCTTCGTGAGACTGTTTAATCTCACTAAAGGCGTCCGCCCAATCGCCTCCAAAATACTGTTATAGCGAGCCATCGTATTGCCTCCTCAACTTTTTATACTTTGATGTCCTGAAAAAGCCAGGTCGTCAGGTAGCGTTCCCCGGTATCCGGCAGGACCACGACGATTGTCTTTCCTTTGTTTTCCGGCCTCCTGGCGACTTCCAGTGCGGCCCAAACAGCGGCGCCGCTGGAGATGCCGGCCAGAATACCTTCCTGACGCGCCAGCTTCCGCGCCGTTTCTCCCGCGTCTTCCGACTTGACCTGGACAATCTCATCGATCACCTTGGTATTCAAAACCTGGGGAACAAACCCCGCGCCGATACCCTGGATCTTGTGCGGGCCGGGATTACCGCCGGAAAGGCCCGGCGAATCAAACGGCTCGACCGCGATCGCCTTAAACGAACTTTTGCGCTTCTTGATCACCTCAGAAACGCCCGTGATCGTCCCGCCCGTGCCAACGCCTGAAATAATAATATCGACCTTGCCGTCGGTATCGTTCCATATCTCCTCGGCCGTTGTTTTACGGTGAATTTCAGGATTGGCCGGATTGGCAAACTGCTGCAAAAAGACCGCGTCCGGTGTCGACGCCGCCAACTCTTCTGCTTTCTTGATCGCGCCCTTCATGCCTTCAGACCCGGGCGTCAGCACAAGCTGGGCGCCAAAAATCGCCAAAAGCTGGCGGCGCTCGATCGACATGGTCTCCGGCATCGTTATGATCAACTTATACCCTTTGGCCGCCGCGACAAACGCCAGCGCGACGCCGGTGTTCCCGCTCGTGGGCTCAACGATCACGGAATCCTTCTTCAAGACGCCCCGCTGTTCAGCGTCTTCGATCATCGCCAAACCGATACGATCCTTGACGCTGGAAAGGGGGTTAAACGATTCTACCTTTGCATAGACCTCCGCAATCGCCCCTTCCGTGATCCGGTTCAGCCGGACTAACGGGGTCCGCCCCACAGTTTCTGTGATGTCCTCATAAATACGGCTCATATTTTCCCATCCTCCTTTAATTTTCTACTCCTCTCTTAGTATTACTTTAAGGGGAAGGGCGCGCCCTTCCCCCCTAGACGATTCATTAAAAGGCGTAATGTGCGCTCAAGACAAACCCGTCTCCGAGCCCGACCTTGCTGTTTCCTGTAGCTGCCCCGGTATCAACATACGCGGCAACCAGGGTCAGATTCTTATTCGCGAGCCATG
>ERZ795055.1087-NODE-1087-length-22827-cov-5.126252_pt1 | contig 22827 bp, 16 predicted proteins | sample MGYA00375139_ERZ795055 | MGnify/ENA primary metagenome ERZ795055 (study PRJEB30184, sample SAMN05720283) | anaerobic digester metagenome | isolation source: active sludge of municipal wastewater-treating anaerobic digesters | place: USA | collected 2015-01-23 ... | reverse complement strand
CGCCAGCCGGGCCGTGGCCGCGCTTGCGGCGCACGGGCTGCCCGAGGGACGGCTGGTGGCCACGAGCATGGGCGCCAACGCGCCGCTCGACTCCTCCGGCTCGGAGGAGGCGCGCGCCCGGAACCGGCGCATCGAGATCGAGCTCATCCAGGATCTTCTCGACCCCAGGTCCCTGGTGGCCTTGCTCCTCCGCTGGGGAATCTAGCCCATGCTCAACCACGGCAAGGTCGTCCACCTCGGCCTGGTCACGCTCTGCCTGGCGCTGCTGGGCTTCATCTTCAGCGACTCCTCCAACCCCGCGCTGGAGACCACCTGGCTCCAGGCCCAGGCCCTGTTCCACCTCGACCTGCGGCAGGCGAGCCTGGACATGGCCAGGCAGGTGAGCCGGCCGGTCCTCGAGGACACGGGCGTGGACCTGGCGCTCGCGCGCGCGCTCAGCGCGAGCGACGCCGCCCTGGCGGAGCTGTCCGCGTTCGCCGAGCGGCGGCTGCTCGCGCTGCCCGGGGACGGCGCGGCGCTGCAGGGCCTGCACGAGGAGCTGCTCCGCTGGGCCGCCGGCCAGAGGCTCGGCCCGTTCGCGAAGCGGGGGGAGGTGATGAAGGCGGAGACCCGCTGCCTCGATCTCGCGGCCGAGCTGCCCGACGAGGTGGGCGCCCGCCTGCGCTTCCTGTACGGCAACTACCCCGACGTCTACACAGCGGATCCCCTCGCGCTCGGGCAGACGCTGGCGACCTGCCTGCAGGACAAGGTGAAGGGCAGGCTGCTCGCCAGCCCGGACGAGGCCGTGCTGGCCTCCTTCCGGGTGACGCCCTCGCGGAGCTGCGCGCGGGAGCTCAAGCAGAAGGCCTCCTTCCTGTTCCTCTCGAAGCGAGGCGCCGGGGAGAGCTTCACCTGCCCCGCCACCCTCAGCCTGGCGCGGGTGCAGGTCGACCGGCTGGTGCGCGACAGCGAGCTGGTGCAGAAGCTCAAGGCCTCCGACGCGAGCAAGCCGGGCTTCGTCCGGGAGTTCCCGGGGGAAGAGGGCGCACCGCCCCTGGTGCTGATCTTCCCCGCGCTGGTCGGCCTGGATGAGGCGCACCAGAAGCTGTCCCCCTACGGGCTGCTCGCGAGCCTGCACCGCGAGCGGGAGGAGGCCAGGGCCGCCCGCGACAAGGAGAGGCAGGAGCTCCTCAAGATCCCGGTGATCGACGTAAGGTTCGCCAACGCGATGCTCTTCTTCCCGCTCGTGGCCTTCTTCCTGATGTGGTACCTGGTCGCCGGCCTGTACGGGGCTGCGCGCTGGCTCGACGCCACCCGGGAGCCCGAGTGGATCCTGTTCAAGGAGGGCTGGCCCGCCACCTGGCTGGGCTACGGCTCCCTGTGCCTGCCGCTCCTGGTCTACCTGGCCCTCCTGTACCAGTCGATGGACTGGCGCCCACTCTTCATCGCTCTGCTCGTGGCGCTGGTCGCGGCGACCGTCGTCCTTTTCGCCTTCGTGGGCAAGGCGCGCAAGGACTGCCTGCCGAAGAAGAAGACCGCGGGGGAGACCGCGGGGGAGACCGCGGAGAAGACCGTCCATACGCCGTGAGAGGGGGAACGATGAAACCGTCGAAGCCGATCGTGTTCGTCCCGGGCATCAAGGGCAGCGGGCTCGAGAACTCCTACCCCATGGAGCCGGCCACCACCTGGTCTGCCTGGCGGGCCGTGGCGGGCGGGTCGCTGAAGAGCCTGCTGCTCGACCTCCAGGGCGAGGTGGACGAGTGGGACGACGTGGTGAACCGCCCGACCCAGGCGCTCCACATCGCCTACGCGAAGTTCGTCGAGGGCCTGCGCGGCCGGCTCGAGGTGCCGATCTACGTGTTCCCCTACGACTGGCGCCTGTCCTGCGGGGAGAACGGCCGCCGCCTGGCGTCCTTCGTCGAGCACCTGCGCAAGAAGCCCATGCACGCGCTGCCCGGCTGGCGGAAGGCCGGAGGCCTGGTCGACCTGGTGTGCCACAGCATGGGCGGCCTGGTCGCGCGCGCGGCGCTCCAGGAGTGGGGCAGGGCGCGCGGGGAGCGCCCGCCCGTGGGCAACCTGGTGTTCATCGCCACCCCGCACCTGGGCAGCCTGGACTCGGTCAAGGCCATGATCGTGGGCGACACCCCCATCCTCGACTTCCGCAAGGAGCTGCGGAAGCTCGCCCGCTCCCTGCCCTCGGTGTACGAGCTGCTGCCGCGCTTCGAGGCCCCGGTCGTGGCGAAGGGGGCCCCGCGGACCGCGCTCGAGGTCTTCGACCTCAGGAGCTGGCAGTCCAACGTGACCAGCCCGTCCGACGAGCTGCTGTTCGTGCTCCAGCGGCGGCTCGACGAGGCCAGGCGGTTCCTGGAGGAGCTGCCCTGGCCGGACGACAGGGACTGCAAGGTCCAGGGCAAGGTCTTCAGCGTGTACGGGGTGCGGGAGGGCTCGACCCTGGTCCAGGTGCCCGTGGACACCCGGCGCGCCGACCCGAAGATGCTCTACCTGTTCGACGAGGCGAAGAAGGGCGCGGGCGACGAGGTGGTGCCGGTGGTCTCCGCCATCCCCGACGCGCTCGGCGGCGTCCGGGTGGCCGTGCCCTACTCGGACGCGGGCTTCTGGCCGTCCGAGCTCCCGGCCAGGGTGTCGTTCCACGCCTTCCTCTGCGCGCTGGACGAGGTGCAGACCATGGTTGGCCGCTTCCTGGAGTCCCCCAGCACCCGCAAGCTGGAGAAGATGCAGCCCATCAACCTGAGGCTGGGGCTCGGCGCTCCGGCGGCGCGCTGAGGGCCGCAGGGCGGGCGAGCCAGGCCTCGCCTCGCGGGTGGATGGCACTACTCAGCGTGCCGGTTGTGAAGTTGATGCGATGGCTATCGCCACAGTTCGGACCAAGATGCCCAGAAATGGACCGTGGCAAGCGCTGCCTTTGGTCTGGATAGGTAACAATTCAACAGTTCTTGTCCCTACTATCTCCAAACTATCTCTGCTGCCAAGGTTTACATATACAAATGGTGGACACGCTTCGTTCCTGGAGCTAGGATTAGCAAGTATGAGATTATCGCCCGATCTATCTATGATAATGGCTGGCTTGCCAGCCCACACGACAACAGGATATGAACGCAGATCTCTTGCGGATGAAATTCCATAGAAGAAGAATAGACAGGCAAGCATGGCACTGGCAGTAATTGCACTTGCAGCATAGGACTTCTTTCTTGTGGCTCTTGCCATTGCCCCTAGTCTGTCTAGGAATCCAGCCATACCAGCCATACCAGATTCGTTACTGTCCGCAGTCGCGCTTGACGGCTCTCTGTCGATTGCCAATATAACGATAGAGAACATCGATACTAATCCCAGAATAATTGACGGGATAGATGGTGAGAAGAGTATCCAGAATGTAGGAATATAGTATTCTCCAAGGGTCAGTAGACCCATGAGTAGATCTATTGCCCAAACAAGCAGTACACCGACGATATAGAATCCTGCGATTAGGAATGTCGCGGTGCTTCTCATTCTGCTTAGTTGCTTCCATAATCCGATTCCAAACAACCATTGACAGGCAGCGAGACTTATAAAAACTAAACCGCTGGCCACCCAAAGTACATCACTTAGCTCGACATACAGAAGTCTCATGGGAATTCTCAAATATTGGAAGACTCCTAATTTATATACAAATACACACAAATATGCGCCGGAAGTAACTAGTGCAAGAACCAGAGCTTCCAAACCTAATAGTTTGCCGAGGCTGTCTGGATCTGGCTGGCGACCATCTTCTTCAGAGCGGACTTTGACTTCCCTAGGGCATTCCATTCACATCCCTCCCAATTAGTGGCGGTCCTGTGCTACTGATGCTGGTAGGTGGCACCGTTCAGTTAGGTTCTTTATACTAATGGCCATGCCTTGACGCCGAGTTCGGCTAGTTTTTTCTGGCGGTCCTCGATTTCCTTAGATGTCCAACTTTTTGGTTTTCCTGCAATCTTCGTCAACTTGAAGCTTGATGCCGCAAGTATAGGTTTCTTGTCCTCGAAGGAACTATTGCCAAGTCCACTGTTTACCCCAACTGCAAGAAGAGCAAGATTACCGAGCCTGTTATGGAATGCGGCTATCTCCTCATCATTGAAAGTGCTCCAAGACTTATCTGGTTTGCGGGGTAGAATATGTTCTAGATTGACCTCTTCTTGATTGGCATTTGGAACAAGTTCAGGCTGTTTTTCGCCTGTGAACTGTCTCTCCAGAACCTGGAGGTAGTACCTAGCAAACGGCGCCTTTGTGACTCTGGCAACTTGAAGTGCCGCCTCAAACTCACTATCTCGAGGTACAACTGTTGCCAGTGTAGTAGATAGCTGCTTGGAATTCCTAATAACTCCATCTCTGACAGCTTTAGCAGCGTCAGCATAGTGCTTTTCCATCGTTCCGCCACCGAGGCCGCCGGCAATAATTAGACGGACGCTCCAAGAAACCATCAGACGCAATGTTGCAGTAATCTCCTTCTCGTTGAATTTTGCTAGAGTTGCAAGAAGAAGCGGTCGTATCTGCACCATTCCAAGTGAGTTTATCGTGGCCATGTGGCCTTTTGCCGTGGCTCCATATTGTTGCCAAAGCGCATGATCGGTATTTAGGATTGCTGCATACATTTTTGCGCCAATTGCCAATTCCTTTGCGAAGTCAACAGCGGACTGCTTGCTTGATGTCTCTTTCTTTATTTCCGAGTACAGCTCCTTCTGCCGCGTCGCGCCATATTTAGAAGACCACAAATGTCGAATGAACTCCACAACGATCCCTTCATTTTGCACTGCATCAAGCGTCGCGAGCATTTCAACCCAGCTCTGTTTTACTTCTGAAAGTCTATCCTCTGAAAGTCTGAACAAGAAGTTTTTTAGCAGGTCGGAGATTGCAAGATCAAGTCCACGATCATTCAAAGTCTCAAAGATGATAAATGCGTTTGCATCATCAGGAACCCTCACCCATATTACGCGAACGTGCTCATCTATATAGTCTTTCAACTCACCCAGCCGTGCTACTTTGTCGCTGCTTGTCCCCACCCAATGCTGAACATGTGCATTGGCAAGGCCGATGGCACAGGCAATCCGTCGGTGAGACTCCTTTGTTGGCTTTTCTTCTCGATCTGGGCTCTCTGGAGATGAAAGCACTCGCTTATGAAAGAAATCGTGATCGATCTCGTTCAAGCAAAGACGGCCTTTACGTTCTTGGGTCCGAAAGTCAACGTTAACTAGGTATTTTTGCTCAAGCTGTGCGGCACGTTTTGGATCACCATTAGAAAACAGCCAATCTCTCATCGCACCGACCAGTATTGCTATTGATGCAAGCCGTTGCTGTCCGTCGACGACCTCAAGCTCAACATCGGTTCCTTTTGTGACAACGATCGAACCAACAAAGTAATCCTTCTCTTTTGCTGACAGTGCCGTTGTGATGTCTTGATAGAGGTCTCGGATGTGAACTTCTTCCCAGGCATACGATCGTTGGTAGATTGGGACCTGGAGAACGTTGTCGGCCAGTGCATGCCCAATGGATTCCAGTTCGATCCTCAGCTCTTCGATTTGGCGACCCATAGTTTCTGAACTCCTAGAGAAATGGGGGCTGGGCAAGATCCGCCACCGCCTCTTAATCCAGCTACTCCTTATCAAGCCCCTGAATAGTGCGGTTGTTCTCCATCACCATTCTCACTATTTGGACCGACGCACTCGCCGAGATCTAGGCCTCGGTCTCCAGGGGCGCGGTTACCTTTGTGCGGAGCAGGAATGAGAAGCGCTGCTGCCTCTGCTGGTTCCAGTGCATTGGAGAGAACGTTCAGTCCCCTACCATCGAGAAGGTATGGTTGAATCAGGTCCAAGTGCGCAACCAGGCAAGAAGATGACCCTTGCTGGGATCTTGAAGTGCCTCTGCCTTGGTAAACAATCGACCTGCCCGAAGTATCTTGAACCTTGTTGAAAGTCGCGAGCCTTCCGTCAGTTTCACTTCGACAAGAATATCGGCGTGTTGTAGTTTTTTCTGACCCTTCTTGATCGGGTTCCGTGCTCGGTCCGTGCTCCGCACTTCGAATCTGTACCACCGGTTCTTTGCACGGTCGTAGCAGGCAGCATCCTCCACCCACTTGCCTGCTCCGAAGACCTCCAATCCGTCGCGCGCAGCAAGGTATCTGACAAACGACTCTGCAACGTCAGCGAACCAGTCGTGGCTGTCATCCATGAGCATCTCCGCAAGTTCGATGCCGTGGTGTACGACCGAGTGTTAGGACTGCTAGCGGTGGATTTCCCTCCAACGATGACCGCAGTCGTGGCACTCCCAGAAATAGGTCCACGCAAGATCGTCTCCATCTTTTTGTGGGTATGGATTCGGCTGGCCGGATTTTACCAGACCAACATTGCTGCTGTTGCATTTTGGACAACGTGGTTTCTTAACACTAGGCGGCTCTCTTTTTTGAGAAGCTTGCATTGATATTTACTCCTTCGTCAGGGGTTAGGGATAGAGTTGTACATGTTTCAGAGCATGTGTAATATCGAGTCGCTGCGCTGTCATTTGCGATTGTAGCCTGCCATGTATTACTCGTTTGGCTTGGCGGCCTTCTTCCCTAGGTACTCATCCCCGAAGTCGATGGCCACCTCGGTCCAGAGCGGCAGGTGGTCGCTCATCTTGTAGGTGCGCCACGTTCGGTACCTCTTCGCGTTGCTCTGCTTGTACGCCTTTTCTTCTCCGTCCCGGTAGACGTGCTTGTAGAAGTCGAACACTCCCCCTTGGGCATTGTCGATCTTGTTGTCCTTGTTCGACGAGAGGAAAGCGATCTGATCGAAGGGTTTGGTGCGGTCAACATTGGTTTTCAGGCCGCTGATGGCCGCTGGCGCATCGAACGCCTTCTCCAGTTCCTTGAATGTCTCGTCCTCGTCCGAGAATATGTTGAAGTCGCCCAGCAGAATCACATTGCGGGCCCAGTGGTCCTTGTCCTTGACCCGCGCCTTGAGGAGCTTCACCAGATCCTTCATCTCCTCCAGGCGCTGAGGGTCGTCGGGCTTGGATGCGCCGTAGTAGAGGTGCCCAGTGACCAGGGAGAACTTGAACCAACCCGCACGGAAGCCCACCAGGTAAGGAGAGCGTGCGAATGCCTTGGGGAGGACCAGCTTGCTGCCCTTCTTAACGCTCGGGCCGGCCAGCTCGCCCGCCAGCCCGCCGAACCTCACCTTGCGCTCGTCGTACAGGAAGGCCAGCCGCTCCGCGTTACCGGCCTGGCCCTGGGTCACGTCGGTGACCAGGTACTTCCACCAGCCGCCCAGGATGTTCATCAGCCGGTCCAGCGCGTCGAGGTTGCCCCGCACCTCCTGGACCGCCACCAGGTCGAAGGCCGAGATCACCTCGGCCAGGTAGAAGAGCGGCTCCGGCTCCCGGCCGCCCGACTTGGTCCCGCCGAACTCGCGGATGTTCCACGAGGCCAGCAGCAGCTTCGAGTCCAGGGTCTTGGCCGGGACCTCCGCCCGGAGCGCCGTGCGCAGCCGGATCAGCCCCTCGGCCGTGCGCCGGTCCTCGGCCCTCTTGCTGTTCAGCGAGTGGTAGAAAGGCATCCCATCCCCCTCTCCTCCGCCTCCAGGCCATCAGCCCCCTGCGGCAGAGATGTTTTGTCGCGACCCAGCGTACTGCATTCCTGGCCGGCTCGGACCGGAAACTCGAGGGTCATTGCCAGAAGTTACATTTGTCACGCCGCCTCGGTGTTTCACTTGATCGGTCTCCTCGCCGGGTCCCCGTATGCGCTCGGCGGCCGGCAGCGTCGGGGCGCCGCCGAAAAGTGGATCGATCCGTGACGCACCCTCGCGCGTTTCCGACTCACCCTAGGGGAGGCGTGACGGAGTTGGGCGAATGTCTGACGCTGCTGGGGGCATGTCTGGCGTAGGTGGGCGCATGTCTGGCGTACCCTCGAGCATGCGTGACGCGCCCTCGCCGATGCGTGACGCGGATCCGGACGTTTCGGACCGAGGTGCGTGGAGTTCGAATTCTGGTCGGCGGATGTCTGACGCGGTTGGGCCGATTTCGAACCTGGTGTCAGGCAGGTTCCGAGGTGTCTGGTCGAGTTCAACCCTGCGCGCGGCAGGAGGCCGCCCGACCTCCGGACAAGCGTGACGGACCTCGGCGCAGTTCGATCCAGCCTCTCTGCAAGTGCCGCTGACCTGGCCGCACCTCGATCCCACCTCCCGCTGAGTCGATCGGACCTGCGTGCATGTCGAACTCACCTCGCCGGACTTCGATCTCTTCTCCGCGCGGTTCGATCCGACCTTCCTGGACCCGCCGTTCACCTCTCCGCGAGTGGATCGGACCTCTCCGCGGTTCGATCCCGCCTCCGTCCGATTCGCGCGGATCTGGCTGGAGGTCCCGCCGGCTCGCGGAGGAGGTTGGCGCGAGGAGGGCAATGCCCGCCGGGTCTGGACGAGGTTCGCGCAGACCCGGCGGGCAGGTGAGGGAAGTTGTCTGTTACCCGTGGTTCCCTCCTTTCAACCCACGGGCACCGGGGCAGGGATCGGCCCGACCGGGAGCGGCGAGCTCGGGCCAGGGGACTTCGGCTCGGGCTGCGCGGGCTTCGGCTCCTGGCCGAGATCCTTCTTGTTCCGGTTCAGCCGCCGCAGCAGGTAGCCCTCGGCGCGCACCTGGTCGCCCGCGTCCATGAAGCACGCGCGTCCGACCTGGGACAGCAGGCGCAGGTTGGTGTAGGCGCGGCCGTCCAGCTCGTCGAGCGTCATGGTCTTGCCCTTGGAGCGCTCCTTGAGGTTCTTCTTGGCCTCGGCGTGGGTGGTGACCAGCCCGATGGCGCGGTCGAGCTTCTCGATCAGCCCCTTCCTCGCCGGCTCGCCGTCCTGGGCCGGGGCGAAGTCGGGCTGGCCGAGCAGCGCGCGCAACCCCTCGAGCCTGGCGCGCAGCACGGCCGGGTCGTTGTTGAGCTTGCCGCCCAGGGCCTTGACCAGGTGGGTCAGCTCGGTCACCCGCTCCTGGGTGGTCTTGGGGTCCTCCCCGGCGGGCACCTGCCTGCGGGAGATGGCGACCAGGGCCATGGAGATGCCCTTGCGGAGCGCGAGCCGGCCCTCCTTGAAGGCCAGGCCCTCGCTCATACGGGCGCCCTTCTTGGCCCCGCGCACCTCGCTCTTGGCGGCGCTCTCGGCCCGGAGCTGGTCGCGGAACGCGACCAGCTCGTCGAGCATGGCCCTGGAGTAGCCGCCGGTCTCCAGGGTGGAGAGATCCGCGGTGGCCATGGGGATGAGGCGATCGGTCTCGTTGACGATCTCCTCGCTCGAGAACCTCCGCCCCACCTTGGCGAAGTCCTCACGGGTTACGGGGACGAACATGACGCACCTCCACTGTTCGGCGCTCCTGCGCCGGTGTTTGGTTCCCCTGTCGGGTGAACCGCGTTTGGGGACGCGGAGGCCAGGAGCAACCCGTGTGCCAACTTTTCCGGCTGCGCGGCGGCCGAAGGCCAGCGCGGAGGGTTTTCCCTGGCTCTTCAGTGGGCTATAAGCCAGGTGACGCGCCCTGTCCTGGCTCTGCACGCCGCACGCAGCGCGCCGCACGTTTCTTCCCGTGTCCGGATTCCGGTCACGTTCATTATCAGGGCCGGTTTTCTTTATCGGCCCACCCAGAGCCGGTGGTATTTTGGGGGGCGAAGGTGGCGAGGAGGAGGGTGGGGACATGGATCAGGTGATCGAGCTCGAGCTGATGGACGAGTTCCTCGAGGTATGGTTCTGCTTCGGCCCTCACGGCGCCTTGGACGGTCTCTCAGGGCCGAAGAGCCAGGCGACCGCAAGCTTCGTGATCCTGTCCGAGCAGCCTGAGGTCCAGGGTCCGCGGCTGCGCTTCCGCGCCTCCAGGGCGAGCCTGCAGGCCGTGGCCCCGAATCCTGGGACCGGGGTGGGCAAGGCGCGGGTGGTCCTGGTGCTCGCGGACCCCGAGGTCCCGGCCCCGCTGCGGAGCCTGTTCGAGCCAGGCGTGGAGGAGGAAGGCGGGGACGAGCGCTTCCTGGCGAGCCTGCCACGCCGCGGGCACTTCGGCTCGATCGGCCTGGCAAGGCAGCTCCTCTGCCAGGTCCGGCGGACCGTGAAGGGCGAGCTCGTGCGGAGCGAGGACGGGCAGATCTGGACGAACGAGCCGGGGCGGGAGTGGGCGATCAAGTACCAGCCGCGGAAGCGCGACTTCCTGGTGAGCATCCACGGCAGCCCGGCGGAGCACCTGGAGGTGGCGCGGGAGCAGGTCCAGATCAAGGACGTCGATCTCAAGCCCAACCGGTCGAAGTACACGCGGTTCTACCTGGCGGATGAGGACGAGGTGGAGGACGCGATCCGGCTGATCAAGAACGCGGCGAGGCTTCGCCAACGTTGATCGGCCCCTTCCGCCTTCAAAGCACTCCTCCTGCAGGTGGCTGGCACTTTTCCGGGGGCAGGAGGCACAGTGGTTACAGTTGGCTGGCTGGCACATGCGGACTGGAGGATATTTCTAACTTTTGGCGCAGGAGCCATAGGTCCGGCATTTAGCTTAGGCTATCTGGGCCAGTAGGTTTTTTGGTTGACTTCTCAAGGACTCCACGGTACGCAGGTCTCCAATGACCGAGGGCGGCCATCATGGTGGCTCCATCGGCAAGAAGCCACCAGATTTCTTTTCTGACGGGAACCGCTTTGCATGGGAGATGGCGGCAGTCGAACCCGAGCCACATCAGGATTGGTAGTAGGAGGTAGGTTCCATGACTGACCGAAGTAGTACAATCCCATCGTACAGGAAACCACCGATTGTGGAGGCTGTTTGGAGTGTCCAGTTTACAGAGATGACCTGGATGTTCTCACCGCACACAGGGGTTTTTTGGAATTCGATAAAACAACGGTTCCCTGTGTGCCAAGAACAACCGCCTATAGCGCATGTCGTTGAGGTTCCTGATCTGTTCAATGTTCCGCCGAACCAGGTTGAGTTACGCCAGCTCCCACAAACTCGCCAGTGGTTCCTATCAAACCCTGGGAACGACATTGTTCAACTGCAACGTGACCGGTTTTGCTGCAATTGGAGGAAGGTCAAGGCCCAAGACGTGTACCCACGGTTCTCTTATATGAAGCAGCAATTCGAGCAGTCGTGGGATGCATTTACTCGGTTCATCAGAGACAGTGGTCAGTCCCTCCCGACGATTGACCAGTGCGAGATGACTTACACGAATATTTTCGACCAAGAGGAGGGGTGGAACAGCATTGGTCAATTCGGCAACGTCTTCACGATGATGGCGTGGCCAAGCACTCCTGCATTCCTCCCGGCTCCAAAAACTCTAGTGGCACGACTGACCTTTGATATTCCGGGCATCGCCGGCAGGCTACATGCGGTTGTCCGCCACGTGCTTAAGAGGGAAGGCCCCGCCCAGGAAGCCCTGATGCTGGAGTTGACGGCGAGGGGACTTCCATCGAGAATAGACCATGAAGGTCTTCTGTCCTGGTTCGCTTCGGCAAGGGAGGCTATTGTTCGTGGCTTCACTGACCTTACGACCGATGCGATGCACGGGATCTGGGAGAGGGAACAGTGATGGAGAGCTGTAGTACCAGGCCTAAAAATGTTTCGTCGCCTGGTAAAGGTGGTGCCCAGGCATTTGCTGGCGTAATCCCTGCTTACGACCCTGATGGTGAGCATCAGGGTTGGCATTCAAACCGGGAGTGCTTCAGCCCGGAAGGCTTGGCGACAACGATACATGAACTGGCGTTTCAGTATGTGCAGGAATATATTACTCCTGCCACTCTTGACTTCGTAGGCAGAATTCCTGAAGTCGAGCCGCTCCAAGTTGTTATTATTGACACGATGGCTCCAGAGCAGATCGAGGTTTTCAGGTCATTCCACGTGACTGTAAAGCCATATGAAGATGAGTTCAGAGCTGACTTCTTGGATGCCAATCTGAGTTCATTCGGTGCGACTCGGAACGAGGCCATCTGGAACCTAAAAGACATCATTGCAAGCACCTTCCGGACTCTCCTGGAGCATGAGGATGGTCGACTTGGGCCTGGGCTAATACGGCAGTTAGCGGTGCTAAGATCTTTCTTGCGGAGATTAGGCTGAGCATGTCAGTAATTGACAAGGAACTTGCAGAAAAGATAGCAAAGAAGCTCAAGGCTAGGTTCGACCGAAGCCCCAAAGCACATGACCTGGCGCTTGTATATGAAGACGCCATTCTAATTGCAACGTTCGGGATTCGACGAGGATCAAAAAAGGGTCTTGGCCACGACCACATGCTTGAAGCCTTACGCGTGACTGCGCGCGAAGCAAAAGACCTCGGGCATTGTCCGATGTCACGGGACAGGTGGCTTGGGATCTATCGGGATAGGGAACCAGCATAATTGGGCTTGTAGGTTATGGATGTTGCCTCTGTAGAAGCAAGTGCTGACCACCTTCAACAGAAGAAACCGCCTACTTTGTCTCCCTTCTTACTGTAACTACCTCTAGGCATGGTGAAGACGTAATGCAGTAGTCTGGCGCCTTCCAGTGGGGTCTGAAAATGGGTGGCACTTCCCTGGTGGTAATCGGAGCCGTAGGGTTTAAGGTTGCGATGCCGCTTGCGTCGTTCATTGTTCGACGTAGATCGCAGTTTTCAGACAATCCTGTTTATAGAGCTAGGAGAAAGTCATGACAGAAGAAGAGAAATGGAAATTTCTAGAGAGCCTTGACGAACAGTTTCTTGTTGGTGGAGTTATATTGTCTGAATGGGCCACCTACTTGATCAGGGATGCGGATACCGCTTTCTCGAGAGGTGCGCCTCTGGCTAGTATTATTACCGGGCTGGCTGGAGTGGAAACGCATCTGCGTTCCGAGGCAGGTGACAGCAGAAAGCGATTCGTCGATCTAATTGAGGAGTCTGATCTTGAGGATGGACTAAAGCAAGAGCTTCATTGTTTAAGGAAATACCGAAACAAGTGGGTTCACGTCGACAAGGCTTCAGACGACTTGGAGTTGTTAGAATCCCCGGAAAGGCACTTGTTGGAACTGGAAGAGATGGCGTGCAGGTGTTCTGTTGCGCTTCGTCGAACTATCTATTCGAATCCGTGTATATAGAATTTGCTGGGCATCATTTTGACAGTTAAGGCGATGGAACGAAGCCAGATATCGATGCTGTCCGGCTAACTTCCTTGGTTCTATTCGGTTTGATGCATTTTTATCCTGCCATGGCCTTCATGAGGAAGCCTCTAGAATAGTCTCCTTTGGTTGTTGTTGTCATCTGCGTTGATTTGTTTCATTTCCTTCTTTAGCTCAACACATGAAATCTTTCCAAATGCCTTGGCATCGAGATAGAAAAAACTCTGTGGTGCCCGCAAGCTCTGACTGATACTACTAAGGTCGATAGGTTTTTTTAGACGCTCTGCGTGGCTAACCCCTATCGCTATGCCATTTCTTCTGTTTCGGAAGTAGTGCTTATAGGTTTGCTCATTTATGCCCGAATCAGATCCAAATCTTTTCCATAGGTCTGCAATCGATGCAACCTTAACGCCAGCGACACGAAAACAACCGACAACTTTTCCGATGGGTTCAGTGGCATACATCACGATAATGTGTACATTTCTTGCGAACCGAACCTTTCTAAACTCAACGCGCTTCCTTCCGTCGAGAATCATTTCTGCATACTCTGGATGGATCGACATCAGAGCTACTGATCCAGCCGGCTTGTGAGCCATGGCATGGCCTCCTTCGGGACGGTGACAATAGATTGCGGCGCACCTCTGAGTGCACCATTGTTCTTCATCTCGGTTAGGGATATCGGAATGTCGAGGCACCTTGCCTGTCGAAATAGAATTGCAAGGACCCGTTTCTTGCACCATTCTTCAATTTCCATGTAGGTATATACAGTTCGGCTGCCGACGAACTTCGCGATTTCATTGGGAAGATTTGAGCCGATAGTTCGCTCTGTGATGCCCACAGTGTAAATACCCTGTCGCTCATGAGACCTGTAGAATAGCAGGATTGAGGCAGGAGGTATCGCTTTGACCATGGATCCGCAAAGGTAGGCCTTCCTTATTGCGTTACCGTAGGGATGGCGCCCGGGAACGAGTTCTGGTTGTGGCTCGAGTTCGGGGAATAGCAATTTATGGTATTGGGGCCGTATTGGGACGACGAATGTTGGAACACCTGTGGTTCTGAAGAATCTAGGGCCATACAGGATGTGGAAATCCATTGCTGTAAGGGAATCCGCGATGACAGTGGAGGGCTTGAGATGCTTTGCGAAATAGAGTTCCTTCGATACTGCCTTTGGTTGTGCTTCATTGAAGCCGAAAAGAGATAAGAGTCTGATTAGCTTCTCCTGCTTGGGCAGAGTAGTTAGGTACATCCAATCATATAGATTCTTATAGGAGTACTCAAAGATTGTTCGTAGTAGTAGTTCGCCGAATTTGCTACCTGCTGAATCGTCAGAGGCTTTAAATGTGCAGATCTTAAGAACACGACCTTCAAGTGAAACGTCTGGATTTCTTTCCTCTTTGACGATTGCCACGCCACCATACTTCGCTGCGCCCGGATTGATCACGATCCATGCTTGACGATGCTCTCTCTTGCACTTGGCAAGCCATCCATCGAAGCCTTTGTAGTCATCTCTCAGGCTGGAGAATATCGGATCATGTTGGTCGATCTCGTGGGCTTTGATATTGCGAATTGCGGGAGGTGGCCGTGGGATCTTGTCGAGGAGACTCTGAAGAAGCTCAACTGCTCCATCGATGGAGTAAACACGATCTTCTAGTTGGAATCGTTCCGAAGTCTTCCAGATGCCACGATCATCTGTGACCAGAATGTCTACTGCATCGCCTGCAACTGCTGCGAGAAGTTGAAGATCGATAAGATCATGAGGGCCAGTGTGTGAACTTATATTAGAGTCCTGCATTTCGTTTGAAGGTGCAGGAGGATTCTCAAGAATTTCATATTTTTTAAGGAGAGCTAACCGCATAGAGCGCCGATTTACATCCTTGTCGGCGGCGATCTCAGCTCTGCTGCTGGGATGATAGCAGATGTGATGACCCTTCTCGTTGGCATATCTGATTAGATCAATTGCCAGCGGTGTGCCAAGCTCAAGATCGCTTGGACTCGTTGGCTCAAGAGGAATCAGAATATTCGTGTCAACGAGGATTCTCAATGGCCTCACTTCTCCGTCTGTATGGCAATACTGCCTTTGCACGAGGATAGTGCCTGGGATTATAGAATAATGCCTCTAATCTGCCGTTAGATCGCGAACAACATCAGTCACGAATCGCTTGAACGAATCGTTCTCCACGAACTGCTTGTAGACCTGGGTGTCGTCGGTCAGCAGGGTCTGCATGACCTTGCTGAGCGCCTGGGCCATGGCCAGATTGGCGGTGTGCGGTGTGTTGGCCTTGGCGTTCTGGTACGCCTCGTCCGCGGCCACCTTGGGGGCGATGTCCTCGCGGATGCGCTTCACCACCCGGTCGGCGTCGGTGAACAGCGTTCCGAACGTGTCGTTGAACTGCTTGATGATGTTGCTCAGCTTGTCGAACTCCGGCTCTGGCTTGTGCCCGCCCCCGCCGGGCGGCACGGGCCCGATCTCCGAATCCTTGTCCTTCAACGGGATCTCTAAGACCTTCTTCTTCTCGACCCGGTAGCTGTCCATGTCGATGGCTTCCAGGATGCCCTTGGCGAGATCCTCCTCCTTGGGCGTCGGAAGCTTGGGGATGAGCAAGTTCAGGAAGATGGACAGCTTCTCCCAGGCGACGTTGCTGTCTGGCAGGATCGAGGACAGGAAGCTGTAGGTCCGGCAAAAGGCCTTGGCGTTCCCCTTGAACTCCACCTGGCCGTTCTCGTCGAGCTTGGCCTTGTAGGTCTCCACGCACCCGTCGAGGATAGGATCGAGCGCGTCCCTAGGAGCCTCCTGGAGGAAGAGCGCGACGAGCTGGTCGACCTGTGCCGGCGCGTAGACCTGGGCGGCGTCCAGGGCGGCCTTCAGGTCGTGAAGCATGTTGGGGTCAGTCTCCTCGGCCAGCAGCGTCGTGCGGTAATAGTCCTGGAAGGCGAACTTGATGGCAGCGGCGCTGTTCTGGAAGTCGAGCACGAAGCAGTCGTGCTTCTGAGGATGGGCGCGGTTCAGGCGGGAGAGCGTCTGCACTGCCTTGATGCCTGCGAGCGGCTTGTCCACGTACATGGTGTGCAGCAGCGGCTCATCGTAGCCGGTCTGGAACTTGTCGGCGCAGACCAGGAAGCGGTACGGGTCCGCCCGGAACCGGTCGGCGATCTCGCTGCTGGAGAAACCGTTCAGCGAAACCTCGCTCACCTTGGCGCCGTGGTACTCGTGCTCTCCGGAGAACGCAACCAGGGCCTTGTAGACGCTCTTTTGATCCTCCAGATACTTCTTGATGGCGTGGTAGTACTGGACCGCCCGCTCGATGCCGTTGCAGATCACCATGGCCCGCGCCTGGCCGCCGATCTTGTGGAAGGCCAGCACCTGCTCGTGGAAGTGATCCACCACGATTTCGGCCTTGAGTTGGATGGCGTGGTCGTGGCTCTCGACGTACTTCCTCAGTTTTTTCCGCGCCCGCTTGACTTCGAACTCCGGGTCGTCCTTGGTCTTCTTGATGAGCTTGTAGTAGCTGTCTACCGGCGTGTAGGCCCGGAGCACGTCGAGGATGAAGCCCTCCTCGATGGCCTGCTTCATGGTGTAGCTGTGAAAAGGCCGATGCTTGACCTTGCCCTCGCCGTCGGGCGGCAGCGGCTCGCCGAACATCTCCAGGGTCTTGTTCTTGGGGGTGGCGGTGAAGGCGAAGTAGCTGGCGTTGGCCAGGAGCTTCTTCGCCGCCATTCGCTTCGCGAGGGCCTCATTGACCAAATCCTCGGGGTCGGGCCCGTCCTCCTCGTCCGTCACCGCGGCGTTCAACACCTGGCTCATGGCCGCCGCCGTCTTGCCGCCCTGGCTCGAGTGCGCCTCGTCGATGACGATGGCGAAGGTCTTGCCTGCCTCGGCGGCAATCTCGTCCAGGATGTAAGGGAACTTCTGCACCGTGGACACGATGATCTTCTTGCCCTGTTCGATGAACTTCTTTAGATCGCCCGAGTGCTCGGCGTGGCCCACCGTGGCGCCCACCTGCATGAACTGCTTGATGGTGCGCTGGAGCTGGTCGTCCAAGATGCGCCGGTCAGTGACCACGATGACCGAGTCGAACACCTCCTTGCCTTGACGTCGCAGGCCGATGAGCTGGTGGGCGAGCCAGGCGATGGAGTTCGACTTGCCGCTGCCGGCCGAGTGCTGGACCAGGTAGCGCCGGCCTACTCCGTGGGTGCGGACGTCGGCCAGGGCAGCGCGCACCACGCCGAGCTGGTGGTAGCGCGGCCAGATCTGTAGGCGCTTCTTCTTACCGGTGTGCTTGTCCTTCTCCTCGACCATCTGGGCGTAGTTCTCGAGGATGTCGGTCAGCCCGGCTGGGGTGAGCACTTCCCGCCACAGGTAGGCGGTCTTCAAACCTTCCGGGTTGGGTGGGTTGCCCGCGCCGTCCTGATGGCCCTTGTTGAACGGCAGGAACCAGGAGCCCTTGCCGACGAGGCGGGTGCACATGCGCACCTCGGCGTCGTCCACGGCAAAGTGCACAGCGCAGCGGCCGAACTCGAAGAGTCGCTCCTTTGGGTTGCGGTCGTAGCAGTACTGCTGGACCGCGTCTGCCACGGTCTGCTTGGTCAAGCTGTTCTTGAGCTCGAAGGTGGCGATGGGCAGGCCGTTGATGAATAGGCACAGGTCGAGCGCGCGCTTGGTCTCTTCCGGGCTGAACCGGAGCTGGCGGGTGACCGAGAAGCGGTTCTTCGCGTGCAGGGCCTGGGCCTTGGGGTTGCCCTCGGATGGGGTGCCGTAGAACAGGCCGAAGTGGCCGGCGGAGTTGTGTTCGATGCCTTTCCGCAGCACGTCCACCACGCCGCGCTTGCCGATCTCGGTCGAAAGCCGCTTGAGGAACTTGAGGCGCTTGATGTCCTTCGGATCGCCAGACATGCCGAGCTTTTTGAACGCCTCGGGCTGGGTGGCGCGGAGGAAGGCGAAGAGCTGGGGCACGTCGAGGGCATACTCGCGGTCGTAGTCCTGGGGACAGCCGGCCGTGTAGCCCGTACCGCCGTAGGGAGGAGGAGGCTCGGCAACCTGGTCCGGTGCGATGGCCAGACCGTCGGTGCCGGTCATGGCGCGCATGATGAGGGTCTCGAGGCCCTTCTCGGTGGTGTCGGTGGTCATCCGGCAGCCTCCTCGTCGTCGGGCTCTGCCTCGTTGCCAAGGTCGGCGTCGTCCTCGGCCGGCGCGGGTTCGACCTCTGCCGGCAGCTTCGCCGCCGCTTCGCGTACGTCCAGCTTGCCCGTCACCACGTCGGCGATTAGGCGGGTGCGGTACTCGCGAATTGCCTTTTCGAACCGACTTATAGTTTCAGAAAGCAGTGTTTCAAGCTTCACAATGTCCACTATTCGTTGCTGTACGGAAATCGGTGGAATCGGAATCTTCTCCTTCAGCAGAGTTCGTGGATTTAGGGGTCGGTTCCGGCCAGCTGCTCCTCGCGAATGGTGGTCAAGCAACAACGCACCGAACTTCGTCTTAAGCATCGCAAGAAGTACGGAAGCCGACAGGTATTGGAGCCGTGCTCGGAGGATCGGGAAGCGATGCGATGCGATACAGCCGGCATCACTTGTACCGGCCACCGCGATAGCGCCTTCCCATGCAAACTGTCCACTCAGAACTAGATCATCCTGCTCGATCCAGAAGAACTCCGAGTCGCCCAAGTTCGCACCTTCAGTCAGTGGCTTGTGGAAGATTCCACGACCTCGGTTGAAAAGTCCGATTGGCGTATAGGTCTGCTGCTTCTGGCGTTCGATCGGCCGCCATATCTGCTCTGCAGCCACGCCCAAACGGACACTCAGCGCTGCAGGCGACTGCATTGCACTTTCAGTTATCGTCTGGCGAATCTCACCCAGCAGTGCCAACTCGTTCCGCTTCGCCCGGATGGCACGATCCAGCCGCCCGGTCGCCCAGTCCAGGAACCGAACGATGGCTGCCTGCTCTGAGGGAGGGGGTAGGGTTACATCAATATTGCCGAGTCTCGTTTCTGATATGGCTGGATAGGCAATCCCAACCGACTCTGCCGTCACTTGATGCGTAAAAGCATCGGACTGAGCGACGTATCCGAGACATCTAGGGGTAGTGTCCGCTCGCGGCGACAAAACGGCAAACCCGGTGGAGGCCACGAGAGGCTGACTGAACTCATTCACCGTCAGCACGGCCTTGAGATAGGTGCGGACAGTAGAGACGATCGTGTCGCCTGAACGAAGTACCCTTCTGGCCCTCGATGGGGCATCTGCGAAGCGCACGCGAGAAGGACGTTTCGCCAGTCGTCCGGTGGTCACGGAACCAATGTCGAGATAGTCAAACGCGAAATCAGGTGGCGTGTCCTCGCCAAGTGTGCGGCGATTGATTGTCACCCAGTTCTTTAGCCTTTGGACAGCCCAATGGCTCGGCACCCGCCCGAGCCACGGCAGTCCGGACTCCTTGTACTCCGGGTAGGGCTTGAGGTCGGCTATCACGCCTGGCCCCCGTCGCCTATCTGCCGCTCGAACGCCTGGCGCACGAGGCCAATGACATAGGGCAGCTCGTCGAGCGAGCTCAGCATCACCTCCACGTCACCATTCCCCCACCGACCAAGGCTAGTCACATCCCGGCATAAGCCCTTCGGGTCGATGATCTCGGGAAAAGGCATGTTGAGGCTCAGCCGCATCCGCTTGGTCTGCGGTACGACGTCCACGAAGTTGGTCTCGGCCTTGTATGCCACGTACAGCTTCATGAACTCCTCGGTCACGCAGCTATCCAGCTCGAGCACCTGTCTGCGGAACGCCTGGAATACGTCGCGGAGAGCGGGCCCCAGCAAGTGCTTGTGGTCCTCGATGGTGTAGCCTCCAACCTCCGGCCTCGTCCTCTTCCGGTAGCTCGCCACGGTCGCCTCGTCGATGCTAGGCATGGACCACACGGCGAGCGCCTGGTCGGCCAGGCGCCCGGCACGGGCTATGATGGCCGCCTCGTTCCAGGTCTCGAGCTGCCCAAGTCCCTCGTTCAGCCTGAGCGGGCTATGCTTGAAGCCGCCCGGCATGTCCCGCTTTTCGGTGAATGGCCGGTCGCCGTACTCGGAGTTGTAGCCCGTGAGGGTGAGGTTGCCCAGGGTGTGCAGGTACTGTTCCTGGACCTGCTGGTGCTTCTCGCCAAGCGCCTGCTTCCAGGCGGCCGAGAGCTCAGGATTCTGCGGGAGGATGTGCTCAATGGTGACTTCGCCCATCGCCACGCGCTCTTTGCGGCCGTGGTTCTCCATCTTGCGTAGCCAGTAGCTGCGGCTGCGGAAGTTGTACAGGTCGCGCGTCTGCAGGGCGCGCTTGAACTCCTCATCCCCGGGGAACCGCCGGTAGGAGGGCAGAAGGAGGAAGTGGGCCTGGATACTCTCGAGGTAGCGGTCCTTCTTGAGCGCCTTGCCGAACGTGGCGAAGGTCTTGTTCATCGAGTTGGTGGGGATGGAGCAGATGGCGCGACGGAAGACGTAGGCCTCGACCATCCGTACGGCCGCCTCGAAGTCCTCTGCCTTGAGCCTCTGGTTCGCAAAGTCGTCGTACAGCTCGAGCAGGAACGGGTAGGCCACGTCTACCTTCAGCTCCCGTAGGTCCTTGAAGGCGAGCTTGAGTCCGGCCTCCTGTTCATTCCCCAGCGCCATGGCGCAGAAGTACCGGGCGAAGGCACGGATTTCCTTTACCAGCGCCTCGATGCCCGCCCCCACCACGGGCTTCGTGCGGGAATGGTCCTTGAACGCCTCATACACCTCGTGCTCGCGCGGGATGTCGCCCGTCTTCACGGTGAGGTAGTGGCGCATGAAGCTGTCGAACCGGGCGTCGTAGGCCTCCTGGCCGAAGTCCTGCTCCATCGGCCGCCAGTACTCCATGTAGAGCCGGTTCTGGAGGTCGGGCTCCAGCCCCATGAGGATGAAGTTGCGGATGAGGTCGGCCTGGCTCAGCTCCTTGCCGGTCGAGTTCATGCTCTCGAAGATGAGCTGCGGGTTGTCCTGGTCGCGGCTGAGTGCCACGTCCACGATGACCAGCTTGCCGAGCCCCTGGAACACTCCAGCCAGGTCGCCCTTCTGGCCCTCGATGAGCCGCTCGAACATCTCGAAGTTCTCTTGCACCCGCAGCGAAGGCTCCCTGGGCAGCTCCGTGTTCCGGATGACGGCCTTGAGGGTGTCGTTGTCAGTCTGGGAGAGGAGCAGCTTGAAGAAGCGGTCGCCCTTCTCGAGCCGGTTCGTGAGGTAGTACTCGCGCAGTTTGTTGGCCGACAAGCCGTCCACGGGCTCGTCTTCGCCCACAGCGCGAGCCAGCGCCTCGAGCAGGAGAGACACTGTGGTCAGCCGCTGCTGTCCGTCGATCACCAGGAGTGGCGCCTGGTGCGTGACCTGCGAGAGCCCCTGCTCGATGTAGACGATTGAGCCGATGAAGTGGACGGAGATGGCGTCGCTCGATCCCGCCCGAACGATATCGTCCCAGAGCTGCTGGACCTGCTTCTCGGTCCAGGAGTAGGTGCGCTGGTAGATCGGGATGATGAACTGCTGCGACTTGTGGAGGAAGGTGAGCAGCTTGGCTTCGTTGGCTTTCACTTCTTGCCCCCCTTCAGCAGCCCGTCCAAGAGACCTTCGGTCTCCTTCTCAATGGCCAGGATGTCGGCGCGGATCTCCTCCAGGGTGCGCAGCGGCTGCGGCTTGTAGAAGTGCCGGGTGAAGCTCACCTCGTAGCCCACCTTGGTGGCCTCTTCCTTGATCCACGCGTCGGACGTGTAGGGCAGCACCTCGCGGCGGATGAAGGCCTCGATGCCGCCCTCTTCGAGCAGAGGTACCTGCTCGGTGTCGCGCAGCTCGGAGTCGGGCTCGTACTCGACCACGACCGTCTTGCCTCCCACCTTGGCCTCGAACAGGCCGTGCAGCGGGTCGGCCTTGGCCTTGCCCGGCTTGTACACCTTGCCGATCACCGGCGGCGCACCCTCGACCCGGAAGCTCACGGCGTTCATGAGCTGCTTCCGGTCCGCGGCCGACAGCCGGATGTCCGCCTTCTCGAGCGCGGCGTCCACCTGATCGCTGAATGCGTTGTAGTCCTCGAAGAGCTTGTCCCCAAGCGCCCGCCGGAGCAGACCTGCCACCTCGACCAGCCTCGCGTCCCGCTCCCAGGTCTTGGGGTCCAGAAGCTTCTTCCGCTTCTTGTCAGACAGCCCCTTTTTCTTGCCCCCGCCTTCCTCGTCGTCGTCCCCTTCCTCGTCGGTGCCCCAGTCGTCGAGCCGTTTCTCGACCGCCTTGGTTACCTTGGCGAAGTCGGTGAACAGCCTGTCGCCGAGGTCCTCGTACAGCGCGGAGCGGATTTCCTCATCGCCCGAGTTGAAGCGGAGCGGCTCGATGGCCTTGGGGGTGAGCTGACCGTGCAGCCTGAGGGGCCGCTCCACCACCACCTTCCTGTAGCCGAACGCCTCGTTGGGGAAGATCTTCGACTCGGGCGTCTCCTTGAACTCGTGGAAGGTCTTGCAGATGCGCTCGATGTCCTCGGGCGAGAGCTCGCAGTTCTTCTTGCCCAGGTTCTTACGCAGCGGCTTGAACCACTGGGTCGCGTCGATGAGCTGGACCTTGCCCTTGCGCTGCGCAGGCTTCTTGTTGGAGAGCACCCAGACGTAGGTGGCGATGCCTGTGTTGTAGAACATGTTGAGCGGCAGGGCCACGATGGCCTCTAGCCAGTCGTTCTCGATCAGCCAGCGGCGGATGTTGCTCTCGCCCTGGCCCGCGTCGCCGGTGAAGAGCGAGCTGCCGTTGTGGACCTCGGCGATGCGGCTCCCGA
>ERZ795055.1083-NODE-1083-length-22886-cov-4.331961_pt1 | contig 22886 bp, 11 predicted proteins | sample MGYA00375139_ERZ795055 | MGnify/ENA primary metagenome ERZ795055 (study PRJEB30184, sample SAMN05720283) | anaerobic digester metagenome | isolation source: active sludge of municipal wastewater-treating anaerobic digesters | place: USA | collected 2015-01-23 ... | reverse complement strand
CAAGCAAAACCCCCGTAATGACCAGACCCACGAGCGCTAACACCACCTCGGGGCTCCCCAAATGCCCCAGCCCCACCAGCGTGGCCGGATGCGCAACAATGATGCCGGCGTTTTTGAAACCAATGAACGCGATGAACAAACCGATGCCGGCGGCCACCGCCGATTTCAGGTGCGGCGGAATAGCGGCAATGACTGTTTCGCGTAAGCGACTTGCGGTGACGAGCACCGCGCAACACCCCGAGACAAACACCACACCCAACGCCGTTTGCCATGGCAGCCCCATGCCCCCGCACAGACTGTAGGCAAAGAAGGCGTTCAGTCCCATGCCCGGCGCCAATGCAAATGGGTAGTTCACCCACAAGCCCATGACCAACGTCGATGTCGCGGCGGCGAGGCAGGTGGCCACCAGCACCGCACCAAAGTTCATGCCGGTATGGGAATTGGGCCCGGCCAGCACCAACGGGTTCACCGCGATGATGTAGGCCATCGTGACGAAGGTCGTAAGCCCCGCAACGACCTCGGTCTTTACCGATGTTTGGTGCTCTTCGAGGCGAAACCAGCGCGTACAGAAGCGATGCAGCATGCCACAAACCCCCTTGGACAAGATGGAAGGGTTGCGTGAGTCGCGACCCTGACTAGAGCGCCTGCGCCACCAACTCCGCCAAATCCAGCGTGCGCACCTTGTCCTCCTGATTGAGTGCGGCAACACCGTCTTTCAACATGGTCAGGCAGAACGGACAGGCGCTACCGACGATCTCGGCCTGGGTCGCCACAGCCTCCTTGCTACGATGTAAGTTGATGCGCTCGCCAATCTTCTCTTCCAACCAAAACCGGCTGCCACCGGCGCCGCAGCATACCGAGCGGGAGCCGTGTCGGGGTAGCTCTTTAAGCGTGGCTCCCGGCAGCGCGGCGACAATCTGGCGCGGTGCATCGTAGATCTCGTGGTAGCGCCCCAGGTAGCAGGAATCGTGATAGGCGATGTTGGCTTTGACCTCTTGAGTGAGTTTGAGTTTGCCGCTCGCGATCAGGTCGGCAAGCAACTGCGTGTGGTGAATCACCTCGTACTGGCCGCCAAACTGCGGGTAATCCACCTGCAACGTGTGCAGGCAGTGTGGGCAGTGCGTGAGGATGCGCTTGACCTTGTAGTTGTTCAAAAGCTCCACGTTGGCCGTGGCCATCGCTTGGAACAGGTACTCGTTGCCAGCACGCCGGGCTGAATCACCGGTGCAACCTTCTTCTTGGCCCAAGATCGCAAACTCAATACCAGCGGCGCGCAGAATTTTTACCATCGCCCAGGTGATCTTCTTCATTCGGTCGTCGAACGAACCGGCACAACCCACCCAATACAGCAGGGGCGTCTCTTTGCCGGCCGCAGCCACGTCTGCCATGCGCGGAATATCGAGCCCGTTGGCCCAAGCGTCACGCTGGTCGGCACCTATGCCCCACGGGTTGTTGTTGTTCTCCATCCCCTTGAAGGCGCGCGCCAATTCCGGCGCTACATCCCCCTGCATCAACACCCGCTCTTGGCGCATACCGATGATGCGCGGCACATTTTCGATGAGCACCGGGCATTCAAGCTCACACGAGCCACAGGTGGTGCACGCCCAGATGGTTTCCGACGTGATCTTGCCGCCCACAAGGGCAGGTAATTCCTCACGTTTCTTCGGATCCTTGGCGAGCAACGCGGCCTGGTCGGCATACAAAGCGTGCTTTAGATCGAGGTTGAGCTGACGATGCTCAAGCGGCTTGCCGGTGAGCACAGTGGGACAATAGACCGTGCACCGACCGCACTCGGTGCAAGCATAGGTATTGAGCACCATGCTCCACGTGAGGTCGGCGGTGCTACGGATGCCAAAGCTCTCGCTGTCCTCTAAGTTGAGCTTCTGGATTTGGCCCCAGGGCAACAAGTTACGGAAAAAGACGTTGGGGATCGCGGTAATGACGTGAAAATGCTTGCCAATCGGCAGGAAGTTTAAAAACACCAAGATCGCCACGCAGTGAGCCCACCAGGCGGCGTGCGCAACCAAGGTAGCAGCCTCAGTGCCTAACGGTCGGAGCATCAAGCATACGAGGTGCCCCATCGGCATGTAAGGCAGGCCGACCGTGGCATTGGCCGCCAACTCACCGCCCGTCACCAGGAAGTCAGTGAGCATGAGGAATGCGATCATACCCAGCACAAACACCCCTTCCCCCGAGCGTCCCACCCGCGTGGGCGTGGGCTTGAGCCGGCGCCACAGTCCGTAGGTCACACCCAAAAGCACCAGGGTCTCGAACAGCTCTTTGATGAGCGCGTACACGGACCCCACGACGCCACGTAAGCCTGGAAAGGCCCACCCCGGCGCATACGCCTGCATAAAGTGCGTAACCGTCGCGATCGAAACCACCAGAAAGCCGGAAAAGATGAAGATATGCGCAAGGCCGGCCACGGGATCCCGCGGCATGCGCCACTGGCCAAAGGCGAACTTCAAGGTCCCGGCGATACGCGCGCCCCAATCCCCGAAACGAGCGTCTGATTGTGCAGCGAACAACAAACGCACGCGCGGCAGCATCAAGGCCGTAAAGACCCCGAGTCCCAATAACAACAGGCAAGACATCACCACGGGTGTCAGCATCAACCACTCCGAAAATAGGGGGAATGGCGCCCATATCGCCAAAGTTGGCCGATAGTTCAAGTCTGGGCGGAGATGGGCGAGACGATTTAGCTAACTGAGCGGCGGCGCCATCTCCAACAGACGCGCATACGTCTTTTTGATGTTGGTGGGACGCTTGCGTTTGGCAGCTTCGGGAGCACGTTTCAGGATTGCAAGCAGCGTAGCGTTCGACTTGATATCGGCTTGCGGCGTGCCCGGATCGTACCAGAACAGCAACGACGGCTCGACCTTCTCTTTTAAGCCTTCAAACAGCGACTGCAACAAAAGTTGCTCGGCGTCGACTGCGTCGGCGTGAGCCACAAGCCACAAGGCGTGCCCGTTCTGGTCGGCAAACAACGCGCGGTGACGCGCCAACACCCGTGCCTCACCCTGTAAATCATTGGCGAATGCCACCACCCGCCGCTCAAGTTCCGAGTCCGCCACAAACGGATCCGCATGCCCCATGCCGAACACAGCTACTTCTGTGGCCAAATGCACGAAGGCGCGAAGGCCAGGCAAACCGCCTGCCAAAAGCGTGGCCACGCGAGCTTCACATGGCGACGGCGGCGCTCCAGCCACGATTGCGCGCAACACGGTCGCATCGGTGATGGTGCTGATGAGTGGCTGGGTATCGGCTATGGGACATAGCGCCTCGGCAGCTGCGGTTAGTCTCTGCGCAGCCGCACGCACGTCGGTATCGGTGATATTCATCAGGATCCTTACGCGAAGTGCGCGGTGTACCTACCACTTGATGCGGAAACCTACCTGCACGCCGCCGTTACCATCGGGAAGAATGAAGACACTCTGGGCGTTGGCAATGAGGCCAATCGCATTGTAGATGCGGTTGCCAGTTTCATCGTACTTGGCGCGCGCCCACAGATAAGCCTGATAACGCGCCTCGCCCTCCAACGCCCCCACGATCATCGTGCCAACCTGGTCGGTGATATCAGCCCGGTGATTGGGGCGCAGCGATTGGCCAAAATCGATACCCACCCCGACGTTGAGCGAGCCAATGCTGGACATCAGCGGGCCGAAGCCCTGATTGCGCATGTAGAGGTAACCCTCGGAGCCAGCCCAACCGTGCATCCCGAGATGTTGAACGAGATTCTCTTTGGCCAGCCACTTTTTGTCCACCACCGGGTGAGTCCAGTTGGCGGCCACGTTGGACAAGCTCATCCCCGACAGATTTTGGCCACGTACCAGGTCGGCGGCAGGCGGCAACATCGTGCCAAATGCAAAGGGCACGAGCACGTCGGTGACGCCGAGCTTGGGTTTGGCGGTGATCTCCCATGGCCGCGCGACTCCAGAGGCCGATGCCGGTGGTGCAAGCGCCAAAGCTTTGGACTCGATCACCAACCCAAGCTGTACGCCGGCCTGAGCGGACGGTGCCTCTGGGGTCGCCACCTCGATGTTGGCCGTTGCGGGGGTGACCGCCACGACACGATTCGTCTTGGTTTCGACAGGCATCGTTCGCCCATAGAGATCAACGGTTCCGGAGATGTCGCTAGGGACCTTAAGACCCTCGACCATGATATTACTCCTACGTGAGTCCCTCCTTCTAACCCGCGCACCACCCGATCGGCAACTAACACCAAGCGCACACTGGGATTTCCATGTAGGTCAATCGCCCACCTGGGTGGGGTGAAAATCCAAAGCGTGCTACGATAACTCGGATGACGCGTCCACCGCCCGCGCCGGTTGCAGAGCCATGGGTCCCTGTGGGTCGAGTCCTGGTGGTCGACGACAACCCTGAGATCCTTCGCGACTTCAAAAGCATCTTGTGTCCTCCCGACAGCGACACACGGGCGATGCGTGATATGGAGCAGGCGCTGTTCGGCGAAGCCGGCACAGTGCCCAACCTGCCAACCTTCCCGCTGGTGACCGCATTGCAGGGGGACGAAGCTCTGCGCTTGCTGCAAGAAGCCACCGGGACGCCTGAGCCCTTTGCGGTGGCGTTCGTGGACGTACGCATGCCGCCTGGCCTGGACGGCGTCGAGGCAGCCACAAAAATGCTCGCGCTCGACAAGGCGGTACAGATCGTTCTGTGTACCGCCTTCGCCGACTATCGTTGGGAGCAAATTGCCACGTTGTTTGGCGACACCGATCGCCTGCTCATCCTGAAGAAACCGTTTGACCCGCTTGAAGTCCGCCAGTTGACGCGCGCCTTAGTCGCCAAGTGGCACCTGGCACAAGAACGCGCCCGCTATGTAACCAACCTCGAAGCAGCGGTGCGCGAACGCACCCTTGCCCTGTCGGAAGCCAACACCCAGCTACGCAGCGAAATGACCGAACGGACATTAGCGCAAGACAACCTCTACCGCGCCCAACGCGTGCAAGCCTTGGGGAGACTCACCGCTGGCGTTGCACATGAGATCAACAATCCCCTCTCGTACATTCGCACCAATTTGGATTTTGTGACCTCGGAGCTCCGCCACAACACCAGCCTGCTGCCGTTCGCCCAGCTGAGTGAATTGACGCAGGCCTTAAGCGACGCCCAAGAAGGCGTCAACAAAATCGAACGCATCGTACGCGACGTAAAACTGTATGTGCGCGGTGACAACACCGCAGCGTTGCCCATGCAAGTCGGGCCGGCGATGGAGGAGGCCCTGGCGCTATTGGGGCGTTCCTTGGGCCTGCGCGCGACGATTGAGCGCAACTTCTGCGAAGTCCCAGACGTGCTCGCGGTGTACCACCGCATCGAGCAGGTCTTCGTGAATATCCTGAGCAATGCCATGTTGGCATTTCGCATCGACGACCCCGGTAAAAACCGTGTCCTCGTGGAAATAGCCCCGCAGGGCCGGGATGAGGTGATGGTTCGGGTTCGTGACAATGGCTGTGGCATTCCTGAGGCCGATTTAACGCGCGTTTTCGACCCGTTCTTCACCACTCGACCAGTAGGCGAAGGCACAGGGTTGGGGCTCGCGGTGAGCCAAGGCATCATTACCAACGTCGGCGGCCGCATCGACGTGCAAAGCGTTGAAGGCCAAGGCACCACCGTCACCGTCGTGCTGCCGCGCGCGCGACCAGGCGCATGCCTCGCAAGCGTTGCAACCGGCCAACCGGCGGTCCTCCAAACCAAGCTAAGTGTCCTCGCGCTCGATGACGACGAGAGTTTGTTACGCGCGTTGGAGCGCTTGTTGAAGGACTACCAAGTCACCACCTGCCGCACCGTTGCAGGAGCCTTGGCGCTCGCCCGCGAGCGTTTTTTTGACATCATCCTGTGCGACGTGATCCTACCTGGACGCGACGGCTTGTCACTCGTGGCCGAGCTGGCGACCAGCCAACCCGCACAGGCGGAGCGCGTCATCCTGATGACTGGGGGGACCCTCTCCATACAAGAGATGCACGCCATTCGCAGCGCTGGCTGCCCTTGCATCGACAAGCCGTTCACCGCCGCGCAACTCGCAGCCGTCATTCAAACCCGCCTGCAATTGCCGCCATCAAGGCCTGCGCATGCCTGAGTCCGCCTTCGAAACCTGGCTGGCCCGTCTTTTGGACCGACTGCTGCCAGCTGACTATGCCCAATGGGCAACCGATGATCGGCGCCGGGCACGAGTGCTCGTAGGCTTCGTCGTATGGTGCACGGCCACGTGTATCATCGTCGCGAGCACCGCCTTGGCGTTGGGCCTACCGCTGCATGCGCTCACCACGGCAACGGTTGTTGTACTCGCAGGCACGTGCATTGGGGCACTGCATCGAGGCTTGCCGCTGCAAGCCGCCACGGTGTTAATCGCAAGCCTGGTGTTGGTCGTGGTGATGCAAGGCGCGTACTTTCTAGGAGGATGGGGCAGTTTGCCGCTGAACTGGCTAATCGTGTTGCCGTTGTTGGGGCTAGCGGTGAGCGGGCTCAAGGCGGGGCTCGCCGCCACCGTCGCGGCGGCGATGGGACACCTAACGTTCTATACCTTGCACCAATGGGGCATCGAGCGCCCCCGCATCGACAGCCCGGGCTTACGTCTCGCCGATGCCCTCACGTTGCTGTTGGTGGTCACGGCCCTTGCTGTCGCTTCCGAAACCTTTCGCAAACGGGCCGCCCACGAGCTTCAGGAAGCCAACGCCAAGCTGCAACGTGAGGTGCGCCGCCACCGTAAGACCCAAACATCACTAGAGACAACCCAACAATACCTGGTGTCCACGGCGCGCCAGGCCGGGATGGCTGAGGTGGCCACCGGAGTGCTGCACAACGTCGGCAATGCCCTCACACACGTGGCAACCTCGGCGTCGCTGTTGACCGATCTGGTGAACACCTTGCACATCGATGGCGTCGAGCGCGCTTCCAAAAAACTCGCACACCTAGAACCCCATGACACCAACACCCAACGAATGCTCGCAACCTACCTGGACAAGCTCACACAGGCGCTTGGCAAACATAAGGCTGCGATGCAGGCTGAGATGTTGCGCCTGCGCGACGCGGTGACGACGTTGGCGGCCGTGGTCGAGATGCAGCAACGCTATGCCGTCGGCGATGATCGCACCGAGCCGGTCGATTTGGTGAAAGCCATCGAGCACCTGTTGACCCTCGAACAAGACAGCTTCAAACGCCGCGCTATTGCGTTAACGACCCAGCTGGAGCCGATTCCAGTCACCGTGACCAACCGCCACAAAGTGTTGATGATCTTGGTCAACCTGTTGCACAACGCCTTGGATGCCGTGCAATCCCGCCCCGCCCTTGAACGCGCTGCCCACGTACATCTGCGGTTCAACAACGACGGACGCATCACACTGACAGTGAGTGACAACGGTGCGGGCATTGCCCCCGAGCACCAACCCCACATCTTCGAACAAGGATTTACCACCAAACGCCACGGCCACGGGTTTGGCCTGCATACAGCAGCGCTGGCGGCACGCGAGTTGGGAGGCACCCTGCACTTCGAGAGTCCAGGGCCGGGCCAAGGAGCTGTCTTCACGCTGCAACTACCCTACACTCCTCCCGCACCGATAAGCCCGCTCCCAGAAGAACACTCGACCTAACCTGGCCTTACCCTCGTAGGGTGTGTGTAACACCTACGTTTGCTATCGATGGCCAATAACTCCCTATATTTTCTAATGATTATTCTGCATCATTCCGAAAACCTGAACCTTCAGGTAGCGTGTATGGACCTAACAGAGTCCCCTCCACGGGTAACCTTTACGGAGGCCAGAGAGCCCATGACCGTTCAACGCATAGACCGAGTTCAAGAACGCCAGCAGATCCACCACGTCGAAGCCGAGCAAACACAACGCCGGCTCAACCTTTTTACCGCCAACAGCTTCGAACGCGTCGATAGCGTCCGTTTCACCGATGGCGCTACGCTCGCAATCCCGACCATGACCGAACGGGACCGCGAAGAGGTGGCCAAGCTGTTCGCAAATATTCCGCCTGAGAAACAACCGGTGCTCAATCAAGCGAGCGTGAACTTTGGCGACGCGTTGTACAATGAAACCAAGGTAAACCCGGCGGGTGTGAAGGTCGGCAGCTTCTCCTCGGGGCTGGTCGATGCGGCCAACCAATCGCTGGAGACGTTCGTTGTTACCACTGGCAAAACCCAAGCCGATGACGCCGCCAAGGGCGTGATCTTTATGGGGCTGGTGGGACTCGAAGGCAACCTGGCCGACATGGCCAAGGGCGTCGAAGCCAAAACCCAACTCGCAGCGGATATGCGCACCGACATTGCCGAGCTGCGCGAAGCACTCTCCGATTGGCCCGATGACGGTAGCAAGAAGTCGTTTACCTGGACCGAGAACATCACCGACAAAGATGGCAACGTCATTACCGTCACGCGTGAAGGCGAGCTGACCAAGGAAGAAGCCCAAGCGCTGATGGAAAAGTTGGACGGTCAGCTGTCGAGTCTGCGCGACATGACTGAACTCGACCGCTATGACCTGCAAACCAAGGTGCAGGACTATCAACAGGCGCTGCAGACCCTCACCGAGATGATGAAGGCGCAACACGACCAGTTGATGCGCACCATTGCCAACCTGAAGGCTTAGTTTCCCTCGGTTCCCTCGCCCCCTCTATCCACGATATAGCTCTGCCCCGCGCGGGTGCTCGGTGCACCTGCCAAAGGCAAGGGGCTATTATGCGGATCGCCATTGTTGGCACCGGCTACGTTGGGCTCGTCACCGGGACCGGACTTGCCGATATGGGCAACGAGGTAGTCTGTCAGGATCTGGCGGCCGAGAAGATTGCCACGCTGAACCGGGGAGAGATGCCGATCTTCGAGCCCGGGCTCGCCGAGCTCGTGGCACGCAACACCCGCGATGGCCGGCTCCGCTTCACGACTGACCTCGACGCCGCGCTCAAACATGCCGAGTTGTGTTTCATCGCCGTCGGCACGCCGCCCGACGAAGATGGTTCTGCAGATCGACGCCACGTCTTTGCGGTGGCCGAACGCCTCGCTGATCTGATGGCCGCCCCGCTGACGGTGGTGGTGAAAAGCACAGTCCCGGTGGGTACATGCGATCGGGTGCAAGCCTTGATCAGCGAGCGCCTCGCGGCCCGTGGCGTCACGCTGCCGTTCGACGTGGTTAGCAACCCGGAATTCCTGAAGGAAGGCAAAGCCATCGAAGACTTCTTGCGCCCCGACCGCATCGTCGTCGGGGTCGCGAGTGAGCGGGCCGAGCAAGTGATGCGCGAGCTGTACAGGCCGTTCGTCCAAAATGGCCACCCGCTGGTGGTGATGACGGTGCATTCGAGTGAGATGACCAAATACGCCGCCAACGTCATGTTGGCCACACGCATCTCACTGATGAATGAGCTGGCGCAGATTTGTGAACGGGTCGGCGCCGACATCACCGATGTGCGTCGAGGCATCGGCACCGACAAACGTATTGGCATGAGTTTCCTGTATGCGGGCGCAGGCTATGGGGGGAGCTGTTTCCCGAAAGATGTCAAAGCGCTGTCACGCATGGCGATCGAAGCCGACTGCCCCGCCGACATCTTGGATGCAGTGGACAGAGTGAATCGACACCAGAAGATACTCTTGGCCAACCGCATTCTGAAGCACTTTGGCGGCTCGGCCGCTGGCAAACGCGTAGGAATTTGGGGTCTGGCGTTCAAACCGATGACCGACGATGTTCGCGAGGCACCGGCCTTGGTCATCATCAAACGCTTGGTGGAAGCAGGCGCTACCGTCTCGGCCTATGATCCGGAAGCGATGACCACCGCCAAGGCTGAGCTTACGCACCTGCCACGCGTGGAGTTTGCCGAAAATCCTTATGAAGCCGCCCGCGGCGCCGATGCTCTCGCGTTGGTCACCGAATGGGGTGCGTTCCGCAGCCTCGACTTCGGCCGGATCAAGGCGCTCATGCAACACCCGGTGCTGTTCGACGGTCGCAACCAATATGAGCCCCGACGCATGCAAGAGCTTGGTTTCACCTATCACAGCATTGGAAGGCCTGGCGTATGACACGCAACCCAACCCGCAGACCCAAACCCCGACACCCACGTCGAGTGGTGCAAACGCGGCGCACACCCCCAGCCAAGCCCCAACGCAAGACCCATGTGATGCGTCCGGCCAAGCACCGCACGACACCGTTGGCGCTGGTCACCGGCGGTGCCGGCTTCATTGGTTCGCACCTATGCGATCGCCTGATTGCCGATGGTTTTGAAGTGTTGTGCCTGGACAACTTCTACACAGGCAGCGCTGCCAACCTGCAGCATTTCAAGCATGAACCGAGGTTTGACCTTATCACTCACGATGTGGTTGAGCCCTATGATGCACGGGTCGCGCGCGTTTACAACCTCGCGTGCCCGGCCTCGCCCGTGCACTATCAGGCCGACCCCATCAAGACCTACAAGACCAGCATATTAGGCGCCTTGCATGCCCTGGAGGTTGGCCGCCGCCACGGTGCGCGGGTCTTCCAAGCCTCCACCTCAGAGGTCTACGGCGATCCCGAGCAGCATCCCCAACAAGAAAGCTATTGGGGACACGTCAATCCGATCGGTATCCGCGCCTGCTATGACGAGGGGAAGCGCGGCGCCGAGACGCTGTTCTTCGACTACGCCCGACGTCACAAAACCGATATCCGGGTCGCACGGATTTTCAACACCTACGGCCCACGCATGCTGCCCAACGATGGCCGCGTGGTGAGCAACTTCATCGTGCAAGCATTGGCCGATGAGCCATTTACCATCTACGGCGACGGCTCACAGACTCGCTCCTTTTGCTACGTCGATGACTTGATTGACGGCATCATGTTGCTCACCAGTGATGCGGGAATCCCCGGCCCCGTCAACCTCGGAAATCCGAGCGAATTTACGATGGGTGAGCTGGCTGACAAGGTGCTGGCGCTCACCGGCAGCCATTCCCACCGAGTGTTCAAGGCACTCCCCTCCGATGACCCCACGCGCCGACGACCTGACATTTCGCTGGCCCAACAGAAGCTGGGGTGGTCACCCAAGGTGTCGCTGGAAGAGGGCCTGCTGCGGACCATCGGTTACTTCCGCAGCGTCATGTCGATTGCGTAGGGCGCGATACCCTACCGCTTCCTAGGAGTTCTGCCGTGCTCGCTACGTTGCTGCTGCCGGTGTGCCTCGGTCTAGCTCCCCTCCCAGAGATCACAACCTCGGCGTCATCTTCTCTGTCCCCACCGGCCGAGGCCGAGATGGCGGCTCCGCAGGCGACCTGGCCTGCCGTGATGCTGGAGGTAGAGCTTCAGGACGACAACACCTTCATTGGCGTTGCGCATTGGCGGCTTACCAACCCAAGCTCCGCTTCGCTTGCGGAGCTCCAGTTCATCTTGGCAGCCAACGCCGATGCCGACCCGAATGCTGCGCTCTCACAAGCGGCGCGTAGTGACGGCTACTTCAATGCATGGGAAACGTCGGCAACTGAAATTGACGCAGTCACCGACCGAGAGGGCCAGCCACTCCCCTGGCGTTACGTGGCTGCGCAACCCCTCATTCAGCATTACAGCCTCGCGCGCCAATACCTTGCGGTGAAATTGCCCACGCCTTTGCTGCCGGGTGCCACCACCGACATCTCGCTCCGATTCCGTACCCTGGTACCCCACCGCCAAGGCGACAACGGCCACATGAACGGCGATACCACCTGGCGATTTGGCTGGTTTCCACAACCGCGCCATTTCGACCAAGGCTGGTCCGAGGCGCAGGTCTACCCGGCCTTTATCTATCGCCTGCGCCTTGGACATCCAGAAGGCACGATAGCTTTGATCGGTGCTGATGAGGTTCGGGACCACCGCACATTCACGGAGGCGCGCTCGGATGTGCCGGTTCGCTCTATCCCGATTGTGGTCAGCGATGGGCCGCTCACCGAAGTAAGCGCCGAGATCGACGGCATCGACGTGCACGTCGTGGCGCGCGAGGATCGCGCAATTTTTGACACCTCGAAGGGCGAAGCCAGGGCCAAGCTCGCACAGCTCGCGCGGATCTTGCCGTACTACCAACAACACTATGGCCCCTACCGTTTGCGTCGGCTCTTGGTCGTGGAGTCACCGACCAGCAACGTCTCGATGGCAGCCGATGGCCTGATTCTCTTGTCGGACATGTTTTGGCTGTACGATCGCGTCTGGGTGTCGTGGGGACTTTATGGCCCCTTGGGTGAAACCACGTTGGCCCACGAACTTGCGCATCAATGGTGGGGCTTAGGTGCAGGCGCCGATTTCGACACCGAGAACTGGCTGTCCGAAAGCCTGTCGCAGGCACTGGCGTTCGACTACGTTGAAGAGCAATTCGAGCGCCGCGGCAAAGACACCTTTGATCCGAGTTTCTTCTTCCGGTGGTTCCTGGCGAACAGCTTGGGCGTTGCCCTACCGACCAACAACCTCTACGGCATCCTGCTTCCCGCCTACCGTGATCATTTGCGCTACGGCTTGGACGGGCCCGTGCGAGCCCCCATACGTTCGCTGGATTACGGCGAGGAACGCAGCCATTACCTGTATGAAAAAGGCTACCTCGCCATGCGTGCTTTGCGAGGCCTTGTGGGCACCGACGCCCTGCGTGCAAGCCTGGCGCACCTGTACCGAACGCACGCTGGCGGCGTCATCACCAGCACCGACCTGGAGGCAAGCATCCAGCAGGTCACCGGTATCGATCCACGACCGTTTCTGGCGGCCTTCGTCGGCGGCACGGCCACCGAGGATATGCGGCTAGAAAATGTCCACTGGGAGCGCACCGACAATCATGTGCTCGTAAGTTTCACCGTTGTCGCTAACGACTCATTGTCGTTGCCACTGCAAGTGTTAGTCGAGAGCGAACGTGGCACGGTGGTCACTGATGCCCGTCCTGCACCTGTAGCTGGCCGGTGGCAGATCACCCTCGACGCCCCGCCCAAGCGCATTGAGCTCGATCCGCGGGCACTCGTACCTGACGCCGATCGCACCAACAACCATTGGCCTGATGGTATGCGTTTGCAGTTTATGGCACCCACTCCCGATGCCGATGGCACCACTGTCGCGCTCAACCCGATGCCCTTTCATCGACACTATCTCGTCGGCCTGTCCATCGGCTGGCGCACAGGCAACGAAAGCCTGGGCTGGGCCGGAGCGGGCGCGCGCTCTAAGATTTTCGACAGTCACGCTGAGCCGAAGAGCGATTCGACCCCTGAAACGAGTGATGAGACCCTATGGGGTGGAACCGCGTACGTAGAACAAAATTACAATGGCCCGATTCGCGGCACCGCACTCGGCTTGGCCGTTGAAACAACCGACTACGTCCGCAAACAGGAGAGTCACTACGGTGAAGGCAGCGCGACTTTTGGCATCAGCAAAAGCTTTTTTGTTGAAACAGATCTGGGCTATGCCGGACACTACCACCTCCCTCTCTACACCATCGGGTTGGCAGCACGTGCGAATGGCGCCTATCGCCGGGGCTGGTTCGGCGACGATCGAGGCATCGGCCCCGCTGGCTTGCTCAGCCTCCAATGGAATGAGCTTATGAACCTAGGCTTTGTGCTGAGCGCCACGAGTGAAGTCGGGCGCACGCCACTCTCGCGTCGGTCTTATGCGGCCGCTAGTGCCGACGCCACTTACCTAACAGTGATCCCGTACCTAGGACGACTCGCGCTGCACACCGGCGGACAGTTTTTGGGGCCGGAGGGGCTTTTTGACGCCCCCACCAGCACAACGCTCGCAGGCTTACCGTTGACGACCTTTGAGGGCGTCGCCTACGACACCTTCGCGGTGGGAGACATCAGCCTCGCCATACCGTTGTTACGTGACCTGCGCTGGAAGAATGAGCTGACACTGCAGGTCCTGGTCATCAACGACCTAAGCCTGGTGTGGCGCTACGGCGCTGCCACGGCCCGACCGTTGGCCACCAACGGCGATCCCTCTCCAGTGGATTGGCAGAACCATGGCGAAACCAGCGTTGCCTTACGCTTGAGCGCCTCACTGCTCGGCATCGATTCAGTCAACCTTGAAGCCGGCGTCGGCAGAAATGTTTGGCCTGCCCACGTTCCCTCCGGTAACTCCTGGTTCGATGCCGATAGCGACGCCTATGGCTACTTTGTCGGACTCGCAGCGGCCCTCTAGTAAGCGCTTACCGATGATCGCCGATGAGCACGAAGCTGCTCCAATGGGCCGGATGCGGGAAGTAGTGACGCACCAACAACATGGCCTGACGCAAGCTCTCCCCGACGCTCTCATTCTTTAGATTGCGATAGAACCGCTTCATCAAGAGAGCGCTGGCCAAGTCTGACACCCGTTGCTGACTCGCCACAACGCTGTCGGCGCCCGCCGTGAGAAATGCAGTTCCTAAGCCAATCCAGTCCTGCCCTGATCCTGAGCGTGCCTCAGTCTCACAACCGCTTAACGTCACCACAGCCGGCACTTGGGTAAGCGAAAAGACTTCGGCCAACTCCAAGGCGTCGTCGGTATCACCCTGGCGCCCAAACGTGATTGCGCTCGCCAAGGGGTCGCGTGGTTCGAGCCTGGTGTGGGCGGGTAGATCCAGCGCATCTACCATAAGGGCTTTGAATGCCTGTTTGGTAGCAGCTGCTCCCCGTAGCGCTTTGTCGCCAGCAATGGCCAATGCTTCGAGGTGAGCAAATGGCAGATCGGTGGCCGGTGACAACGCGGCCAACCGCTCCCATTTAGAGCGGCGCGGATGCTGTAGAAGCTCCACCATCAGGTTGGCGTTGGGATAAACCGCTACCAACCAGTTCTCCAATACAAATTTACCGTTCACCGGCAAGGCGACCCAAGGCACCGCATGCAGTAGGCCGTGCGGAAGAATGAGAAGTGTGCGCGCATCTTGAAGGTCGACCGCCAGCGGGACAAGCAACATCGCCGCTAGGTTCTGCAAGTTGTCGTCGACGCTACCAAAGGCCCGCATGTCGCGCCCGAGGCTCTCTAGGCGATGTGCAAGTTCCTCGTAACCTACGCTCAGGGTAACCACCTTCGCGCTGCCTCGACGCACCAGCAACACCGAGGAGGCCTGACGTCCAACGAAATAGGAAAGGACAACGACATCCTCAGGCAAGCGCTGCTGAACCTCAAAGAGCGGTAACGGTTCGATCGTGAACGTGTGCGCCAGGCGTGGATACTCAGCACGTAACGCATCCAAGCTCTGTGCTCGCACAACGCGCGCCTCATTCAACCGACCGAGGGCGCCCTCGGTCGTGTCTCGACCCGCAACCGTCACAGCATCTTGTGCCTTTGTGTCGGCATCTAACAGCGCCTTGGCCCGTACGGTCGGGAGTTCTAAAGTCCGAGTAGACAAAACATCGAGCATCGCGCGGCCGCGCGCGCGCTCCATCAGCTGATGGGTCGAAGCCAAATCGCCGGCTTGCGCGCTCAAGCGAATGGCATCTGCAAAGAGGTCATCGCGGTTGTTCTCATCACTGCTATCCGCCTGGCCGCGACCCAGACGCTCAGCCACCGCGAGGGCCCGCTCCAACCAGCTCCGCGCTCCCACCATGTCGCCCGAGGACTCAGCGTGACGCCCGAGTGCATACAGAGCACGCCACTCAACCTCGGCGACCGACGTACGCTTCGCTAATTGAGCGGCGGCCTTATACATCTCGACGCTGCCTGGGTCGGCCAACCCCGAAAGCGCATCGCCGCGGGCAAGCAGGCACTGCACCTCGTTGTACTGCAGGCCAATAGATCGCGAGAGTGTCAGCGCCTCCGTTACGCGCACCAACGCCTCCTGGTAGGCACCTTTGCGATTGAATGCCAGTGCCAGGTTGCGCAGGTCAAATGCTCGGCCCTCAATGCTCCCAAGCTTCTCATCTAGCGCCAACGCATCACTAAAGCGCTCGACCGCTTCGTCGATCCGTCCCGCCTGACGCAGCACGATACCTAGGTTGTTTAGCTGCGTGGCCTCTTCGGCTTTGCGGCCGCTCATCCGCGACAAATCGAGCGCGGCGGTGATCGAGCGTTCGGCGCGCTCAAGCTCACCTTGGTTGAGGGCGACAAGACCCCCAAGGCTAATCGCCTGGATCTCTAAAAAGTCATCATTGATCTTACGCGCGAGCTCCAGCGCTTGGCGTTGACGCTCCAACGCGCGCCTGTAGTTGCCGCGATACCAGTAGAGCTTGGCTGTTTCCAACGCGATGTTGGCGCGGGCGCGATGGTCACTTGGGGCGGCCAAGCTCTCGGCTTCCTGTGCACGATTTAATGCAAGCTCGTACTCGCCGCGCGCCCGAAACACTCGGGCGCAATCCAACGTGAGGCTCACGACCATGTCGTCGAGCTTGTGTGTGCGCGCGACCCCTAAAGCGGCCTCAAACTGCTCAAGGGCCTTGTCGTAGTTGTTCAACGCATCCGCGTACAGAAAACCGAGATCTCGCCGCGCCTTGATCTGCTTGGCGGGGTCCTTAGCTGCATAGATCAGAATGGCCTCGTGATAAGCACGAACAGCAGCTGGATAGTCATAGCGCGCGCGCTCAGCCAGCGCTCCCTGGGTAAGACATTCGGCTTTTAGCAGCGGCTCGCCGAGTGTCTGTGCCAACCCCGCACACGCTTTCAAACGTTCGGCGGCCTCCGGGTAGCGTTTGCCACCGTAGTAGGTGACGCCTAAGTCGCGGTCCAGTTCCGCCACACCCTTGGTATTTCCCTCGGCCGCCGCGCTTTCGATCAGCAACTCCAGGATCGCGGCCGCGTCGTCAACCTCGCCCAGCTTCACCTGGATCGAGGTTAGGATCTTGCGATTGGCGATTTCGTTGCTCTTGAGGGTCGGCGCCACAGCCTTCGCCAACTTGTGGGAAGACTGCGCCAGGAGTACGGCCACCTCAGGACGCCGCAAGAAACCCAACGTCTCGACCACGTCTGTAAAGGCTCGCTTAGCATCCTCCCACCCTGGCGAGTCTTGCCGAGACTTGGCGGCATCGAAGCTCTTCTTGGCCACGCCTGCCATGCGCACCAGGTTGTCGAGCGCAAAGTCCACTCGCTCAGGTGCATTCAAACCGCGATGACCTATGAAACGCATAGGCGCAGCGCCCTCGTCGTGCACTGCGTTGGCAACGAGCGTCGCTGGACGTGCGAAGGTGTCATTGGCAGCCATCGCTGACGCAAAACGTTGTGCAGCATCCCCGGAGCCAACAACCACGCTCGGTACACCGGCCAAAAGCAAAGCTTGCGCAACCGCTCGGCTCGGTCTGGGCGCACTCGATACCCGGTTGAGAGAAACCCAGACAGCGGACAGCGGTGCTTGTGCAAGCGTGTCCAGGTCTAGCCGCTCGGCGTCGCTCACTCCTGCATCCCCAGGCCAATAGATCTGCATATGTCCGGGCGTGTTGCGCCCCGCAGGCGCCACTTCCTCAGGCAGATCCATCACCACCATGCGCGCCGCGCTGCCTACCGTGGCAAGCGCCGTACGGGTCACTTGTCCTCCCCCCAGCACAGTCAGCTGGGTGAGGCCAGGATCGCGACCAAACCAGACAACATCTTGACCCCCCAAGCGACGCGCTTCGCGCGCTGCGATCAAGTAGGTCGCAGACAGGCTCTCCACCACTTCCCACAGGTCGATCAACCGCCGATCCGCAAGGCTCCAGGTCCAACTCGGCTCCTGCGTGGTTTCGCCCGGGTCCACGTACAGGGTCGTCACCTTGCTCTCACTCGTGGGTAACAGCTCTTTGCGTACCTCCGCCGGAATCGCCAGCTCGTGCATGGGCCCCGTGACCGTTGCCTTGAGCCCCTTGGCATCCACCACAAACCACCACAGCTGCGATGGAATAGGTTGAAATACCTGAAGAAAAGCAGCATCGGCCTCGAGCGTGGCCTGCACCGAAGTTAGCTCTGCGGGTTCCGCCAAGAGGGCACGCACAAGGGCAGGACTAGACTTTGCAAGGCTCGCGTAGCGGGCCGCATCGCTTCGTGCATTGGTAAGCTCGGTAAGGCGCGCTCTTAGCCGCGCTGGAATCCGCTCCACGCGCGGTTGTAACCCTAGCAGTCGATCGCGTTCTAGAAGTCGCCAAGCTCGTTCGGCTTGGTTCTGCACAAGCAACCACGTCGCCGCATGTGACAAGAAGAGCCCTCGCTCAGGCGCATCCACGGGATGTGGGCTCAGTTCAAATGCCTCGATGGCCGCCTGCAGCCAGGCCGGATCCACAACGCTTTTAGCGTCGCCCATGTCCCACAGACTCCGCTCAAACCGCCAACGCCAATCGAGAGGTGCACCCCTGAGTGCTGCGGCGCGTTCGTCAGCAGAAGTGTTTTGTGGCTTTCCTGACCAGCCTTCGAGATGTGCAAGCATCGCGGCCGTTCGGTGATCTGGGTTATTCAAGGCCCGTAATTGGTCAGCATCAACAAGCAAACGTTCAAAGCCGCTCTCCAAGTGACCAAGCCGAGCCTTGAGTTGAACCAAGGGATCCTTGCCCGGCACTGCCCGGGCCACCACAGCCAGCGCGTCCAACAGTGTGGCGGCACGTACCAGGGTGCCTGCGACAACGGGTTCTGGTTTGTCCCCAAGTCCCCGCTCCAAGAGCGCACGCAGTGAGGCCCAATGCTCTTGTTCTCTCGCATCTGGATCCGCACTCCATAGCGCCACCAGGGCGTGAGCCAACGTGGCCAGGTCGGCAAAACGGCCCTCGCTCGTAGCGATTTCAGCCGCCTCAAGCCACCAACTCGTCGCAGCCCCAGACTCACCCCGCATAGCCGCCAAGCGAGCGGCCTCGGCCAACGCTAACATCCATTCCACACGCACCCGAGCTCCGAGACGTTTGTCGCCTGCGGCGGCGCGCCAAAGCGCCAAGCGTCGCAGGTCATATTCGCGGGCGGCGGTCGAGTAACCGCGTTGGGCAAGCACACGCTCAGCAATGCCGAGTGCGATCTCCTCCTCTTGAGCTGCAGAGAAACCACATACGGCGCGCGTGACATTCTTTGGATTCGCCGGAATTTCCTGCTGAAATGTTCCGCTCTGCCAACACTGGCGCAGATCACCGGGCCCCCTCTCTTGCGCCAACATCTTTAGAATCTCTCGAATCAACGCCAGAGACTCGTCGTAGCGCCCCAACGCCCTCAACGCTAACGCCTTGCCCCGCAGCGCTGGAATCAATCGGACCCAGTCGTATGCTTGAGCATGCAGACTGGCCGCACGGTCAAACCACTCGACCGCCTCGGCATCGGCACCCGTAGCAAGCCCGATAGCACCAATGAGGCTGGCCAGCGTCCCGAGCCTGGGATGGTGATCGAGTCTGATGCTGAGCGCCACGCCCAAACGAGCCATGTCGAGAGCCACATCGTATTCGCCCATGCGCATCGCAATGCGGGCGAAATTTTCGCGAAACAACAGCTCTGTACGCACGTCGTCAAATGGCAACCCCAACAACTCGCGCGTCAGATAGGCAGCAAAAGCATCATCGTTCTTCCCCAAGGCACCCAACGCGTTGCCGACATTGAGCTGTGCGGCCCCGTACAGCTCAGGCTCGCTCAACTCATCGACCAGACCTATCGTCGTTTGGTAGCTGGTAACCGCCTGCTCCAGCCAGCCTCCTCGTGAATCTTGCCGTTCGCGCTGTTCGCGCACCCATCCAAGGGTTAGATGCGCCGCGGCGAACTTTGGGTCGAGGGCCAAGGCCGCGACGAGCTCGTGCTCTGCCTCCGCGAGCGGCGGTGGTGTCACGAAGGTCAGCGCGTATCCGTAGCCGTAGCGAGAGATGCGGTCGCGTGGATTGGCCGCAGCCTCGGCGCGATAGAACGACAACACCTCTTCGAGCCTGCCGAGACGCGCCGATAGGCTCACATAGCGGCGGTGCGCCTGAATCATCTCGCGATCGGCCGACAGAAGCCGTTGATAGCTATCGCGAGCTGCCGCGAATTCTTCGCGTGTCTCCTCGGCCCGGGCCTTGGCAAAAGCGATCCGGGTATGACCTCGTTGAGCGCGAGCACGAAGCCCCGCGCGCTCAGGAAACTCAGTCATCAACCGCTCAAATGTTGCGAGCGCTTGTGCAGGCTCACCCTGCCGCTCATGAGCTTCACCCAGAGTCACCAGAGCTTCGGCCAAAACGTCGCGGTCAGCTTCGAACTCGGTGGCAATTCGCTGCCACTCTGTTAGTGCGGCACTTTCGTGGCCCGCCTGCTCCTGGAGTCTGGCCAGAGCAACCGCCGCGCGAGCTGCGACCGACGTCAAATCGTTATGCCGATGGGCAATATCCTCAAGGGCGGCCAGCGACGACAGCCCCTCACCGCGGCGGGCAATTTCGATCCAACGGTCGACACCGCGCACCACATAGTAGCGCTCCTTGGGAAACCGTCGCGCGCACGCCTCTGCTACCCTTGCCACAGCAATATCGTCGTAAAGCAGCTCATAGAATTCGCCCAAGCGGTCCAACGCACGCGCACCGTCCTCGGCAGGCAAGTCGTTCAAGCGGCCTAGCTCTTCCAAGGCTGCGACCGCCTGTGAACGTCGCCCCACGGCGGCGTCTGCCTCTGCCCGTGTCAGACGTGCACGATACTGAACGCTAGCAGCCATAGGATAACGTGCTGCAATTGCCTTAACCGCGTCAGCGCGACTCGCAACCGCTCGGCGTTGAGCATCCTCACGTGCGACGAGGACTCCCCGCAAGCCTTGCAGCATCTGGAGCCGCTGAACTTCAACTTCGGCGAGCCCTACCAGATCGGGGTTGTCTGCATCTGCAATCACACGCTGGAGTTCCTCGATAGCATCTACAAAACGACCGCGTTCGGCCTGATCGCGCGCCAACTCGTAGCGCGCGGACGCGCTTTGGATTTGCGAGGTGGCCACGATGTAGCGGAGCGCTAATCGCTTAAGCGTCGGATTCTCCTGCGCCCGGGCAGCGGCAAGGATCGCCTCTGCGCCCGCGGCCGAACGAATCATGCCGTCGACTGGCAACGCGTGAATCTCCAAATCGGAACCACCGCCTGCGGTGAAAACCATCCAGTCACCAACCACCGAAGCAAACAGCTCACCTCCCTCACCGGGGGTGAGGGGTCGCGGTGTTGCGGGCGGCGCGCCATCAAACAAGGCCTCGTTGAGCTCTACCGACCAGAGGCTTGCGGGATCGTCGCCGTCAGATACACCGTCGCCCGTGAAATCATCGACCCAACGCGCGAACAATAAGGTCGCGCCATACAGTCCGTGCGCCATGCGCGGCAGACCTTCAAGATAGACGCCATCGGTGACGGCCGCGACCAAACCGGTTTCCAGCTGTTTGGCGTACAGCCGCGAGCGGCCGTGTTCGTCCGGGGCCACGTAGGCAAGCATCCGACCATCTGGCGAAACCGCCGGGTCACGACCTACGTCGACAACGGTGCGCCGACCACTGCCATCCAGCGCCATCACCTCGATGCGTTCGTACGAAGCCCCGGGAACGCGACAACAGAAGTAGAGTCTTGTGCCATCTGGGCTGAAGATCGGCGCTCGATCGGTACTGGTGCGGTCGGTGAGCCGACGTTTGTTGCTACCATCAACGTCCATGATCCAGATGTCGCCTTTGACATCATCGGCCTGCGACGACCACGCAATCTGGCGCCCATCGGGTGAAAATTCGGGCTCGGTGTCGTCGGCGGAATGCGAGGTCAATCGCAGTGCAGCGCCCCCCTGTATCGGCCGGGCAAACAGGTCAAGGTTGCCATCCACTTTAGCGGCGTAGACCACCAAATCAGAATCTGCCACCACCGTGGGATAGAGAGCGTCGGCAGTGGTTTTTACAATCGGTACGGCCGGTTGAAAGACCGCATCAGGCGCCGCAACAAACCGAGGTGGGGTCGCATGCCGTTGCGGCCCGGAGCACGCGCTCAGCACCCCCAGTGCCACCACGAGGGGGCGCGCCCGGTGTTTCGATGCCATCATTTCTGTTTGAAGCTCCCATCGGGTTGTTCGAGCCAATCACCGGCCTTAGCGCGTTCGCTAAACAGACGCCCGAGCATCTCTTCTAACTGACCGCGATCGGCACGCGTCAGCACTGGATCGGTGCTAATCGCCCAATCGAGCAGAGCCGATCGGTCGGCGTTTTCCTCGGCGACCATTCGCGTAAGTCGCGTCATAAGCTCGGCTTCATTGCGTGCACTGCATTCGTGCTCAACCAACCGGCCTTGGCGCCCTTCGGCCAAGCACCCCAGACCCTTGAGCTCTTCAACATCATCACGGTTGAAGAGCTGACGACGCCGCGCCGCAAGCGCTTGGCCAGCGAGGTCATCGCGTGACGTGGTTCCCATTCCCGACGCACGCACCGAGACGATGAGCATCTCCTCCTCGGTCAGTGGTTCCACCTCGCCCATAAGCTGTTTCTCAAGCGAAGATTTCTGCCCAATGTTGACGACGGTATTGCTAATGCAAGCGCTTGTGCTTAAGCACCAAGTCACAAACAACAAGGCTACGACTCGTTCAATTCGCACGGTTCCACCCTAGGGCCGGTGCCAACGTGTTGTTCTTGATAGGTGCAACGATATCGTCCAGTCGATCACTGAGCGAATAACGTCGCAGCAACTCGCGGTCGATCTTGGGAAAGCCGATTTGAGTCCCCGGGATACGCAAGAAGGTTGTAACGGCCAGGTCCATGTTGAGCGCCTCGTAGCGCATCCACATCGCGACGTTGTCAATGCGCACGTAGCGAAGGTTGCGTCTGTTTGCCTGCAGCTTTTCGTCCTGGGCCTTCGGATCGAGGATCTGGAGGAATCGGTCGAAGGTCTCCGCCCCTATCTTCGTGATGTTCATATTCAGCGTGATATCGCGGCTCTTGGGCGCAAACAGAAACCCCACCTGCATATCTGCAGAGAGCTCCGAGTCGGGTCCCGGCTCCAAACGCAAATCCTTGAAGTAGCTGGCGTCCATGTTGGAGACCTTGAACGCCATGTCGCCCCTGACCGAGGCATCGCGCCCAATCTGAAACGCCATGTTGCCGACCAGGTCGC